>Ga0335075_10002538_pt1 | contig 29270 bp, 16 predicted proteins | sample Lox_Sample_24_FD_206723 | JGI IMG/M metagenome (GOLD analysis project Ga0335075, IMG submission 206723) | Soil microbial communities from Loxahatchee National Wildlife Refuge, Florida, United States - Lox_Sample_2.4 | ecosystem: Environmental > Terrestrial > Soil > Wetlands | place: USA...
GGACGCCTCATCAGGTCCCGGCGCTGACCGACGCTGGGTTTCGGGCCATCACTGTCGACAACCGGGGGATGCCGCCCTCGGATCTGTGTCTGGAGGGATTCACCCTCGACGACATGGTTGAAGATACAGCCTGTCTGATTAAATCGCTCGGTATAGGCCCGTGTCGTATCGTGGGCTTCTCGCTGGGCGCGATGGTGGTCCAAGAGCTCCTTCTCGTTCATCCGGACCTGATCACGCAAGCCGTGATCAGTGCCACACGTGGCAGAACGGATACGCTGCACCTAGCGATATCCGAAGGAGAGTCGGAGCTTGCGGACAGCGGCATAACGTTGCCGCCGCGTTATGCTGCGGTCGTTCATGCGATGCAGTTCCTGTCGCCTGCAACTCAGAGGGATGAGAGGGAGATCAAGGACTGGCTGGACATTTTCGAGATGTCACTGGCTGCGCCGTCGGAAAACCGTTCCCAGCATGGGCTCGAATTGCTTGATAACCGACTCGAGGAGTATCGAAAGATAAGGACCGAGTGCCTTGTCATAGGGTTTCAGGATGACCTGATTGCACCAGCCCACCTCTGTCGGGAGGTGGCTGAGTCTATACCCGGTGCCAGGTATGAGGAGCTCGCCGACTGCGGACATTACGGCTATCTGGAACAGCCTGCGAAGGCTAATTCGCTGATTCTCGATTATTTTCGCGGCGCATGAGCCTGAGTGTTCAACTGGTGTGACGCTGCGGTTGAACGCGCCGGACCGATCTTGACAGGTTTGTCCTTGCGGCTGAAAATCATGTCGGTATGACCGGAAGACGATGAAAGGAATGCATGGTGACGACGAACCCGTTCGAGGACGAGGATGCCAATTACTTCGTCCTTATCAACGACGAGGGGCAGCATTCACTGTGGCCGGTCTTTGCCGATGTCCCCGACGGCTGGGAGGTTATCTTCGGGGAAGACAAGCGCCAGGCGTGCCTCGACTTCATCGAGAAGAACTGGACTGATATGCGGCCCAAGAGCTTGATCAAGGCCATGGAAGAGGATGCGGCTGCGAGCGGTAACGGGGATTCAGGGAGCGTGAGTAACGGCAAAAAGCAGCCTATGGCCTCGAAGAAGGACAAGGTTTCTTCTAGCAATAACTAGCCTGCTTCTACGCCGCCCGATTTCAGCGCACGACATTGCGTACATCGAGCTCTACACGGGCGGTCAGAGATCCGCAAGAGATCCGCAGTCGATTACTTCGTATCGTCATTTGACTTCAAGCGGGTAGCGGAGTCCGCTGATTCAGCTGAGTCTTCCGTACGCTCGTTGCATCGGACACGACGCGTCTGCCCGCGAGCCGTGACTGGCGGGATGTTCCCGCCGAGGGAGCCCGGGTCGGCGAGCTTGTCCAGCAGGCGGGTGCGGCCGCAGCCTTGGCGGGCGGTGCTGTTCGGCGTTCCGATCTTGGGCGCCGGCGCGATGGCGATGCGCCTGATCGATGAGCTATCCGTTGATGCGGCCGACGCGCTGGCGGTGGCGGCAAAGATGGCCGAAGCTATTCCGGGCTTCGAAGAAGCGCTTGGCGCTCGTCTGGCGGCTTGTGGTCGCATGCTGCGCCGGGCGTCCGGGTGTCCACCCGCCGTTCCGTCAGCCAGGGAGTGACCAGCTCAAACCGTCTGGTGACGTCACAAGGCCGTCCTCGTAGATCGGGGCTTCTGGCTCATGGTCCTCGCCGAGTAGGACGCGCGCCTGTTCCTTGGCTCCTTCCCGCATCGCCTGCTTGACAATGGAGGATTTCATCAGGGGCACCATGCTCTGCTCTTTGTTCGCGACGACCTCGTCCACGGCCCTAGCGAACTCGCTGGACCGGTCTTTGTAGACTCGTGCCAATGCTTCCTCCCCTGAGGACACTCCACCTACCAGGCTGACGAACGACTCAAGGTCTGAACTGGTGCTGTCGGTCACCTTCTTAGCGGACCAGAAATACGAATTCTCATTGACATGCAAGTCGTAGAACGACACAAGGAACTCGTAAAAGACACCGTATTCCCGGCGGTATCGTTGCTCGAATTCGCGGAAGGCGGTCTCCTCGTTAACTTCCTGTGCGAGGACGCTATTGATGGAGCGCGCGGCCATCAGGGCGCCGTAGGTGGCTAGATGGACGCCCGAGGAGAATATGGGGTCTACGAAGCAGGCGGCGTCACCAATCAACGCCATGCCTGGCCGCCAGAATTTCGTGTTCGTGTACGAATAATCCTTACGTACGCGGAGTTCCCCATATTCGCCTTCCGTGATGCGCCTGGCGCCACGGAGGTAGTCGCTGATCATTGGACATTCAGCGATGAGCGCTCGAAGCGCCTCTTCGGGATCACCCTGGATCTTACTGGCGAGGTCGTGCCGGACGACCGCTCCGACGCTGGTGAGCGTGGGAGTAAGCGGTATGTACCAGAACCAGCCACTGTCGAAAGCGCAGCACAAAATGTTGCCCGAGTTCGGTTCGGCGAGGCGTTTGCCGCCCTCGAAATAACCGAAGAGGGCAAGACTGCGGAAGAACTCGGAATACTGCCGTGTCGCTCCTGAGCGCTGGTATATGCGGCTCCTGTTGCCCGAGGCGTCCACTACGTACTTCGCTTGGATCGTGCCCTTCTTGCCCGTGGAGTCGGTGTAGGACACGCCGCGAACCCGGTTTTCGTCGTCGATCACGTCGGTGACGCTGTGCTCTTCGCGGACATCGACGCCCGTCTGGCGCGCGTGGTCGAGGAGGATTTGGTCGAACTTGCTGCGCTCGACCTGGTAGGCGTGAGACGTCTCGCCTGTCATCTTCGGTGACACAGAGAACGCGAACGTCCAGGGCTCGGGCCTAGCCCCCCACCGCATCGTCCCGCCGCGCTTCTTGGTGAACCCGGCCTTGGCCAGCTCGTCCGTGAGGCCCATGAGGCGGCAGATTCCGTGGACCGTGGAGGGCAGCAGCGACTCGCCGATCTGATACCGCGGGAACTTCTCCTTTTCCAGCAGAACGACGCGGTGCCCTCGCATCGCGACGAGTGTTGCCAGCGTCGATCCACCTGGCCCACCGCCTACGACAACAACATCGGTTTCGTTAACGTCATCAGTTTTCATCGACTATCTTCTTAACTCCGGTTGGTAGCCGCGCATGTCGTTTAACTGCTGGATCACGCCGGTTGAACAAAAACTTTCCACCATGGTTGAGCCATCAGCAATAGATGCTACTCATATCTTGCTAGCCTGGCTTTATTGGAAGTCAAAAATAGCGGAGGACTTCGCAGATGTTCAACTGACTACGAACAGTTGTCGAACGCTGTTGTTATCTCGTAAAGTCGCTCGGAGTACGAGTCACTACTCCTAGCCTCATGGTGCCCAAAGGTGTTGCTTATGGATTTTGAAGATGCCGACGTAGTCGTTATAGGAGGCGGGCCTGGTGGCTCGACGCTAGCTTCGCTGATTGCGATGCAGAAGCACCGTGTCGTAGTCCTAGAGAAAGAGAAGTTCCCGCGCTGGCAGATCGGCGAGTCGCTGCTGCCGTCCACAGTACACGGTGTGTGCCGGCTGACGGGCGTGCTGGATGAGGTGGAGCGAGCGGGATTCACCGTCAAGCGGGGTGGAACACAACGATGGGGTGCCAGCCCTGAGCCATGGACGTTTTCGTTCTCGGTATCGCCAAAGTTGACTGGCGAGACGTCATATGCCTATCAGGTCGAACGCAGTAAGTTCGACAAGATTCTGCTAGATCACGCGCGGAAGATGGGCGCGGATGTGCGTGAACAATGCTCTGTCACGGGGGCAATCAAAGACGAGGAGCGCGTCCGGGGAGTGGCGTATACCGACGCTGAGGGCACGTCGCATGAGATCCATGCAAAGTATGTGGTGGACGCTTCGGGGAACCGAAGCAAGATCTACCAGGAAGTCGGAGGAGAGCGGAAATATTCGGAGTTTTTCCGCAGTCTCGCGCTTTTTGGCTACTTTGAAGGCGGCAAGCGTTTGCCGCCCCCAAATTCTGGCAACATATTTTCCTGTGCCTTCGACAGCGGCTGGTTCTGGTACATACCGCTTAAGCCGACATTGACCAGCGTGGGTGCGGTCGTGCGGCGGGACATGGCAAGTAAAATACAGGGGGACCCCGAAGAGGCGCTGCAAGCACTCATCGCTGAGTGTCCTACGATCAGTGATTATCTAAAAGACGCCAAACGTGTAACTGAAGGAGAATACGGACAGCTACGCGTACGCAAGGACTACTCGTATACCAATACAAAATTCTGGTGTCCGGGTATGGTTCTCGTGGGCGATGCTGCATGCTTCGTAGACCCCATATTCTCGTCGGGAGTGCATCTGGCGACATACAGCGCACTCCTGGCGGCCCGGTCTATTAACAGTATTCTGGCGAATGTAGTGGATGAACAGACGGCGTTCCGTGAGTTCGAGACACGGTATCGCCGAGAATTCGGTGTATATTATGAGTTTCTCGCGGCTTTCTATGACTTGCACGTCAACGAAAGCTCGTACTTTTGGTCGGCAAAGAAGGTTACCAATAACACGAACTCCGAGCTTGAGTCATTCGTCGAGCTTGTTGGTGGCGTATCCTCTGGTGAGGCGGCTCTTGTCGATGCCGGCACCCTGACGAAGCGCTTCGTGGACCGGTCCACGGAATTCTCCGCGGCGGTGGACAGCCTCATCGCAGACAAAGAGCAGAGTATGGTGCCGGTGTTCAACTCAACGGTCATTCGCCAGATGGTGCGTGAGGGTGCGCAGGTGCAGGCACGCGCCGCGCTTGGCGAGGAGATGGTGGAGGCACCGCTCTTCGATGGCGGACTTGTTCCCTCGGGGGACGGCTACTTCTGGGCAAAGCCCTAGTGAGCGTCAAAGTCGTTTATATGGAGCCGCGTCTTTGGAATCCAGTCGGGTCCATGACGGCGTTGACGGGGGGAAGGTGACGTCGATGGACAGGCCGCCGCCCGGCCGGGGTCGCGCGGTGATGGCGGCTCCGTGGGTGGTGGCGATCGCCTTGACGATGGACAGGCCAAGGCCATGACCGTCGCGGCGGGCGGAGCGATGGCCGAGGCGTTGGAACGGCTCGAACAGAAGGTTGACTTCGGCGGCTGAGATGACTTGCCCGGAGTTGGCCACCCGCAGGACGATGCCGGCATCGCTGGTCTTGGCGCTGACCTGGATGTCTCCGCCAGGGATATTGTGCCAGACAGCGTTGTCGATGAGGTTCGTGACCAGATGCTGGACCAGGAGCGGGTCGCCATCGAGGATGGCGGGCTGGATATCGGGGTGGAGGTTCAGTCCGAGGCGGTCGACCGCGGGGCGAGCGGCGGCTAGGGCGGCGCTGATGATGACGGCCAGGTCGAGGAGTTCACTGGGGCCAGTGTGCGCTTCGCTGCTGGCCAGCGTGAGCAGCGCCTCGATGAGGCGTTCCTGCTCGGCGTTGGAGACAAGAAGCTCCCGGCTGACGGCCTGCCAGGTGCCGATGGTGCTGTCCGGGTCGGCTAGGGTGACCTGGAGCAGGGCGCGTTCCCGGGTTAGCGGCGTGCGCAATTCATGCGAGGCGTTGGCGGTGAAACGTCGCTGAGCGTCGAACGACGCCTCAAGTCGCGAGAACAGGTTGTCGAGGGTGTCGGCCAGTTCCTTGAGCTCGTCGTCAGGGCCGCGCAGGGCCAGCCGTTCGTGCAGGTTGCTGGCCGATATCCGCCGGGCGGCAGCGGTTATCGTGCTTAGCGAGCGCAGTACCCGGCCGGCCGCAAGCCAGCCGATCGCGGCAGTGGCCACCGCGAAAACCGCGAAAGCGATGGCGGAGGTGATCAATTGCTGCTGTCTGTCGTAGGCGACCTGGTTGCTGCTTGCCTCGAACGCCTGCCTTGTTATCCGCTCGACGGTGGAGACGAACGCGGCTGCGCTATAGCTGGAGTCCTTCGGGTTCGGGGCGAAGTGAAGCTGTGGCACGGGGCGTGCCGTTTGCAGGTAGAGCAGGTTGGACAGGCCAAACACGCCCGCGCCGCAGGCAAGGAACGCCGCGCTGTACAGGACGGTAAGGCGCAGCCGGGCGGTATGGCGGGGCAGCCGCGGCCAGGATAGGCGACCGAGGCGCGGGTGAGGGATGCGCATCAATTTCCTCCGATGCGGTAGCCGCTTTCCCGGACGGTCTGGATCACCGGCGGGTCGCCGAGCTTGGCCCGGAGCCGACCGATAGTGGTCTTCACGGTGCTTGTAAACGGGTCGGCCGCTTCATCCCATACCCTTTCGAGCAGTTCCTCGGCCGAGACGGGCCGCCCGTCCGCGGTGAGCAGACATTCCAGCACGGCCAGTTCCTTGGGGGTAAGCGGCAGCCGCCGCCCGGCACGGACTGCGGTGCGGCGTGCCGGGTCAAGGCTCAGGTCGCCGTGCTCGAGACTGGGGGGCAGCGGGGCGGCGGCGCGGCGGCCCAGGGCCCGGATGCGGGCCACTAGCTCGGCGAAGTCGAACGGCTTGGTCAGGTAGTCATCGGCGCCCAGCCCGAGGCCCTCGACCCGTTCCCTGACCGACCTGGCCGCGGTGAGCATGAGTACCCTGGTTTCGGATCTGTCAGCGGCAAGGGTCCGGCAGATGTCATCGCCATGCACACCGGGCAGGTCCCGGTCAAGCACCACCACGTCGTAGCGGCTAACCGCCACATGCTCCAGGGCCGCGGTGCCGTCTAGGGCCACGTCGACGGCCATCCCCTCCCGGCGTAGCCCGTCCGCCAGCGTCGTGGCCAGGATCTCGTCGTCCTCGGTCACCAGAACCCGCATCGCCAGTCCGCCTCGCAGTATCTCAATTGCCTGCTCACAGCATCGCAGACCGCAGGTGACAGCCAGGTGACAATTTCCGTCACCGTGCTGTCACCTGTCATTCTGTACAACGGTTTGCTAGGAGCGGAAGAAAGAAGGCACCATGTCCAGTCTTGGCAATTAGAGGAGACCATGATGAATAACAAGGCTAAGGGTAGCCGGGACGCGCGGCGCGTGGTGTCCCTGGCTATCATGGCCGCCGTCACCGTGCTGACGGCGGCATGTAGCTCGCTACACGCCGCGGGTCCCACTACCACACTAGGGTCAGAGGCGGCCTTCCAGGCAAACCTCGCCTTCGCGCACTGCATGCAAACACACGGCGTGCCGAATTTCCCAGACCCCAGCGCAGGTCAGACTTTCAGCGTCAACCTGCAGACGAGCGCGAATACCGTCTCGGGGCGCGCCACTATCGCCTGCGAGCACCTGCTGCCTAGCGGCAGCACATCGCCGAATAGTGGTCAGTCGCAGACGCAACTTGAAGAGGACTTGAAGATCGTCCAGTGCCTGCACACTCACGGTGAGCCGAACGTCCCCGACCCCACAATAGTCAACGGGGTGCTGAATTTCGCCGTCCAGCCCAGCGAGGTCGAGTCGGCGCAGTTCCAGGCCGCTCTGAAAGCCTGTGAGTCCCTGTTGCCGAAGGGGGTTCACCTCAAGTGAATGAGACCGTTTCCCGTGACGCGGAGGCTAGCCAGCAGGAGGACTCGGTAGCGACCGCAGCGCCTGGTGGGACCCGCCTGGGGAGACGGGGCCGTCGGGCGGCCATGGTGGTGGTGGTGCTGGTCGCGGCCGGGGCGGGAGCAGCGTCCGCCACGGGGGTGTTCTGGTCGCGTGGCTCGTCCGGAGGCGGGCGGGGGACGCCGCCGCCGGCGACGCAGTCGGTGGTGCGGGAGGATCTGTCGGCGCAGACGCCAGTAAGTGGGACCTTGGGGTACACGGGATCGTACACGGTGCGCGGGCAAGGCATGGGCACGCTGACCTGGTTGCCGTCGGCCGGCCAAGTGATCGGTCAGGGGCAGGTGCTCTACCGGGTGGATAACGGCAACCCTGTCGTGCTCCTGTACGGGTCGGTTCCGGCTTGGCGGACGTTGGCAGAAGGGCTGACCGGGGCGGACGTATCCCAGCTGAACCATGATCTTGTGGCGCTGGGGTATGCAAGCGCATCAAACGTCAGCGCGCTGGGCTGGGACTACTTCTCTTGGGAGACCGCGTCCGGTATACAGCAGATGGAATCGGCGCGGGGAGTTTCCAACCCGCCGGGGTCACTCTCGCTGGGGTCAGTGGTGTTCGAGCCGGAGGCGATCCGGGTCACGAGCGTCCTAGGCAGTCTGGGTGCCCCCGCGGCCGGGCCAGTGCTGGCGGCGACTTCGGACAAGCATGTGGTGACGGTCGCGCTGAGTACATCCCAGGAGTCGGGTGTGGCGGCGGGAGACGCGGTCACCGTCACGCTGCCGGACGGGGACAACACGGCCGGGACGATCTCGTCAGTCGGCACCGTGGCGTCTGGAAGCGCCAGCTCGGCGACGATTCGGGTGACGGTCACCCTGCACGACCCATCGGTGGCCGGGACCCTGGACGAGGCGCCCGTGACGGTGTACATCACGACCGCCAGCGTGAGCAATGTGCTGGCAGTGCCGGTAGGTGCGTTGCTTGCCCAGTCCTCTGGCGGGTACGCGGTCGAGGTGGTCGGCCCGGATGACACCCGGCACCTAGTGCCGGTGACGGTCGGCATCTTCAACGACAACTCCGGTCTCGTGCAGGTGACCGGGGCGCTGACGCCCGGCCAGAAAGTCGTGGTGCCGGCGATATGACCAGCGGGTTCCCTGTACTGGAGCTTGAGCGGGTGACGAAGCTGTATCCGGGATCGCCGCCACTGCGGGCACTCGATGGGGTGAGCCTGGTAGTGGCGGCCGGGGAACTGGCGGCGGTGGTCGGCCCGTCCGGCTCGGGCAAGAGCACACTGCTGCACCTGATGGGCACCCTGGACCGGCCCACGAGCGGGGTCGTGCGGGTCACCGGCTTGGACGCGGCCCAGATGAGCGACCGGGAGGCATCCGCGCTGCGGGCGTCCCGGATCGGGTTCGTGTTCCAGCAGTTCTTCCTGGCCGAGCATCAGAAGGTACTGGATAACGTGAGCGAAGGGCTGTTGTACGCCGGGGTGCCGCGTACCCGGCGCCGCCAGCTAGCCGCCGCCGCGCTGGAGCGGGTCGGCCTGGGCCACCGGGTCGGCGCCCTTCCGACCGAGCTGTCCGGCGGCGAGCGGCAACGGGTGGCGATAGCCCGCGCGATCGCGGGCCGCCCACCGGTGGTGCTGGCGGATGAGCCGACGGGCAACCTCGACTCCGGCACCGGAGCCTCGATCCTGGCCCTGCTGCAAGAGCTCAACTCCGTCGGTACCACAATCATCGTGGTTACCCACGACCACACGGTCGCCACCTCGATGCGCAGACGCATCGAGGTGCTCGACGGCCACATCGTCGGCGACACCGGTCCCGCTCCGGTTGCGGCTGGGAGCCGGGCGGTAGGGGAAGGACGATCATGACTACCACCGCGCCGGTCCCGACTGCCCCGACCCACGCCCGGCTCCGCCTATCTGACCTGGCCGGGCTGGCCAGTGTCGGGCTGCGGACCCGCAAGCTGCGTGCGACGCTATCGGCGCTGGGCATCGCGATCGGAGTGGCTTCGATCGTGGCAGTCCTTGGCCTGGCCAGCTCGTCGCAGGCCCTGCTGCTGGCCGAGATCAGCCGCCTGGGCACCAACTTGCTGACCGTCACCAACGGCCAGACCCTCGGCGGCCAGTCTGCCGAGCTGCCCGTGGCGGCACCGGGGATGATCGGTCGGCTGCCCGGCGTCACCGGCGTCGACTACACCGGCACGGTGAGCGGCGTCGATGCTTATAGCAGTCCGCTGATCCCCTCGGCGGACACCAACGCGCTGACCGTGGTCGCCTCCAGCCTGGGGTTGCCCGGCGTCGTGGGTGCCTCGGTCACCCACGGCAGCTACCTCAACTCCGCTACCGCCAGAGAACCGGTCGCTGTTCTCGGCTACGAGGCCGCCCGTCTGATGGGAATCGACCGGGTCTGGCCAGGAGAGCGGATCTGGGTCGGCGGCCAGTGGTTTTACCTGGTCGGCATTCTCAACTCCGCGGCCCTTGCCCCGCAGATCGACACCTCGGTTTTGATCGGCTTCCCCGCCGCGCACACCTACCTCGGCTTCGACGGATACCCGTCGGAGATCTACATCCGCACCGTTAACACTGTGGCCGCCACCACCGCCGTCGATAACCTGCTCGGTGCTCAGGCCAATCCCGAAGATCCCAGCGAGGTAGACGTCTCTCAGCCGTCGGCCGCGCTGACCGCCGAAGCCGACGCCGCCGGCGCGTTCGACACATTGTTCTTGGGGCTGGGCGCGGTGGCCCTGCTGGTCGGCGCGGTCGGCGTGGCCAACATCATGATCATCTCGGTACTCGAACGTCGCCAGGAAATCGGGCTGCGCCGTGCGCTGGGCGCTACCAGAGGGCAGATTCGCACCCAGTTCCTATCCGAGGCCATCCTGCTCGCCCTGATAGGCGGGGCCGTCGGAGACATCGCGGGAGCCGCCGCCACGGCTGTCTATGCCCACGCCAAAGGCTGGCCCATCGTCATCCCTGTTGAAGCATGGGCAGGCGGCCTCGGTGCCGCGCTCCTTATCGGTGCGCTTGCCGGGCTTCTGCCGGCGATCCGCGCAGCCCGCCTGTCACCCACCCAGGCACTCTGGTCTACGTAACACCACCAAGCCGCAACCGCCGCACCGCCCATAGGGGGAGATCAACGGACATGGCTGTAATCAGGGGAACTGAGAAGAATGGCGCCGACGCACGATACCGACAAGCGTCGGTGTACAACAGCGGTAGCGCATCAGTTGAACGCTCATCTTGCTGCTGCGGACGCTCGTCCGCCACCATAGGAATGGAAGCTATGCTCAACGGAATGTATGCTTTTAGCTGACCGAAATGGCTAGGCCTTAATCATCGATGCGCGGAATTCATGCGTACCTGAGTGGAGGCTCTGGATCAAGATGGCTCCTAACTATGCGGGCAGCAGTACTCCGTGATCCCGGATGGTGGGTGCCTCACGACATCGCATGACGAACTCACGATTCTGCTCTATACTTCGGGTGACTGGGCACGAAGCAGGACGGGCACGGTGGTGTCTATTCCATCCTGTATTGGCCCATGGCATGGAATGCGGAGCACTGCGACTGTGCGTGCTGACGGGGTTCGGCGGTAGTCTCGCATGGGGTTCTGTGCTACTGCGCTGGCCGGGACATCCTATGCGAGAGCCGATAAAAGCTGCTCAGATTACTACCACGCATAGAGGATATCATGGCTAGTGAACGACCAGTGCAGATTGCCGAAGCATTCGCTGCCCAAGCCGCCGCCTCCCATGACCGGCAAGCCGTATGCGCGCGGGATGGCTCCCTGACCTACGCACAATTGCATGACGCTTCCAGCGCTCTCGCGCGCACGCTTGTCGATCGCGGCACCCAACCCGGCCAGGTGATACCGATATTTACGGGGCGGACCCTCGCGTTGCCTGTGGGGATCCTCGGAATACTTAAAGCCGGAGCCGCTTACCTGCCGATCGATCCGGCCCACCCAGGGTCGCGGCTCAACCACCTTGTCCGCCAGGCGGCGGCACAGACCGTTATCACCACAAGCGAACTCGCCGGCCAGGCTCGCGAACGCCTCGACACCGGTGCCCTGACGCAAGTCGTGGTAGATACGAGTGAGGCGCCGGTCCACACCGGAGACGATGACTGGATCCATAGGTTCGAATCGAGCCTCAGCTACGTACTGCCCACTTCCGGATCGACCGGTCAGCCGAAAGGCGTGCAAGTCGAGGACCGTCACGTCCTCGACCTAGTGAAGGCGCTCGATGAGGCGATACTGAGCGATCTGGGGCCCGCGTTGCGGATCAGCCTCGTGGCTCCCTATATATTCGACGCTTCTGTCCAGCAGATATTCTCCGCACTGCTGCTCGGTCACACCCTGTTTATCGTGCCGGAGGACATCCGGACCGACGGCGGCCGCCTGCGCAGCTTCTGGCACGACGAACGCATTGACGTATCCGATGGAACTCCCGCGCATCTACACATGGTGAGCCACGTTCGCAGCGGGCCACTGGTCAACGTTCGCCGACTCATCATCGGTGGCGATGTACTGTCGAAAGACGTTGTGCAGGAATTCTACAAGCAGTGTGCATCGCCATTGACCCGTATCATCAATATATATGGAGTTAGCGAATGTTCCGTCGACTCCATAGCTGGCCAGGTCACGCCATCGGCCGACATCGACCCTCCAATCGGAGTTAGCTTGCCGGGGGCAACCGTCGAAGTTATTGGCGACAACCTCGAACCTGTCGCGGATGGCGAATCGGGTGAGCTTTGCATAAGCGGCTCCCGTGTCGGCCGCGGTTATCTTGGTGACCCAGTACTTACAGCTCAGCGTTTCGTGCCCTGTCCTAATAACCCCGGCGAAAGGATGTATCTCACCGGGGATATCGGCATGCGCTCGCCGGATGGCAAGTTCTCTTTTATTCAGCGGAAGGACCGGCAAATAAAGATACGCGGCCACCGCATTGAACCCCGCGAGATAGAGAACGCGCTGCGCCGTTACAGCCCCCTGGCTGCGGACAGTAACACAGTGGCCTCCTGTGAAAGGTGCCTGCTGACTACTGCATATCCTAAAGTCGAAGTTACTAATGGCATTTGCTCGGTATGCAGCAGATTCGAAGATTACCGTAGTGACGCCGAGGCGTATTTCCGGGATACCGATGAGCTCATTAGGCTAATCACCACACGCAGTAATGGCGCCAGCTACGACGCGCTTCTGCTATTCAGTGGCGGCAAAGATAGTACATACGCGCTTTACCGTCTCCTAGACTTCGGGCTTCGGGTGCTGGCCTTCACGTTCGATAACGGATACATCTCGCAGGGGGCGTTCAGAAACATCAGGAGGATTACAGAGCAGCTCGGAGTCGACCTCGAGATCGGCCAGGTGCAAGCCATGGACGAGGTCTTCAAGGAGAGTCTACGAGCCGATAGCACTGTGTGCTCCGGATGCTTTAGAGGCTTGACCACCCTTAGCACGCATGTCGCACTCGAGCGAGGCATTCCAGCAGTCGTAACCGGACTTTCAAGAGGGCAGATCTATGACACAAAGCTCCGGATGCTTTTCGAGGCCGGCATTCGTGATCCTGAGGAGATCGAAAGCCGTCTCATGACCCACCGGAAGCTGTATCAGGCACGACGGGACAGGACTTCGGAGCTGATCGCGCAACAAGTTAGTCAGTCGGCGCTGGACGATATGCTATTTCTGGATTATTTTCGCTACGATGATGTGCGGACAGCACAGATAAAGGAATATCTCGCGACACGGGACCTGTCCTGGAAAAATCCGACCGATACCGGTTTGTGCTCGACAAATTGCCGGATAAATGACGTCGGAATCTATGTCCATTCTCTTGAGCGCGGCTATCACAATTATGCCTCGCCGCTAAGCTGGGATTGCCGACTAGGAGTTGTGAGCCGCGAGGACGGGTTGCGTGAACTGGCCGATGTCATGCCACGCGACGATGTTATCGAGATTCTGGAAAAGCTTGGTTATTCACCTGCCGCTAAAGAGGTCGCCAATGTAACAGACGCAGTCGTGATGTCGCATGGACATGGGATCGAGGAGGCGGATCTGTGGGCGTACTACACCTGTACCACTCGGATTAATCCTGAGGATCTTCACTCGTATCTCTCACGAGCGCTGCCCAGCTACATGATTCCGTCTCGTTTTTTCCGTGTGGATAAAATTCCGGTGACGGATACAGGCAAGGTAGATTACAGTGCGCTATCTACCGATGCGGGCTCTGAAGCCATCGAAGGCGAGGGCCCACGTGACGAGACTGAGTATAAAATTTCCGCTATCTGGGCGCGTATATTGAAAGTGAAAGAAGTGCCTCGCGATGCAGACTTTTTCGAGTTGGGCGGTAATTCGATTCGTGCTACGGTGGCAGCCGGGATGATAGAGCAAGAGTTTGGTGTATCACTACCGGTCGCGGATCTGTTCGCAGTACCTACCGTCGCCGGTAACGCGGCGGGTATCAGCAATGCAAAGATCGGAGCGAGGGCGGTTGAATCCACATGTCTGAGGTACGGGCTAACGTAACACATCAGCGGTATGCGCAGATGGTATCTTGGCAGCCAATCTCGCAAGCGAGCGGAAACCTGATCCTCGCGGTCGATTTCAACGATTCAGGGAGGGAAGAGGCCGGCTTCGCGGACCTCGCGGCCTTGCTTAACCCGAGGCGCACGATCTGGGAAACCGAGCAGCCTCCTGCGGGAACTGATCTATCGACCGGCAAGGACTACGTAGCTTGGTGGCTTGCGGACCTACTGTGTCAGGACTCTGCGATTGACGCGGTACTCGGTTATTGCGTAGGTAGCATATTCGCGGCCGCTATAGCTTCTGAGATCGCATCGCGGCAGGGAAGGATTCCGCTACTGGTGCTCTTTGATCCGGAGCCACCGACTCGTGGCAACCTATTGAGGGATTTCGATAGTGCGATCGAGCAGCTAAGTCCGATGCTGGCCGATCAGGAACGATTGCGACTTCATACCGCGGCGAGACTAGCTCTGGATAGTTCTCCCGATTTCGCTGCGTTCTGTTCGGTACTGGTGGACTCCTTCAGCGCGGGCGTCTCCTCGGCGTTCGAGGGCCTAAAGGTCGGTCCGGAGCTCACTGCGAAGCTGACGGGTTCATTCAGTTCCTTTATCTCCTACGTCAACGCCGCGTACCAGCTGGCAGTTCCTGAGATGTGGCCTAACGCTACGGCCATAATCTCGCGGACGCCACGGGACTGGGTTGATCTGCCCAGCGAGCAGTTTCGTTTCGACGTCGATTCGGCCGACATCCTGCGGGACGCAGGTGCCGCGCGGGCGATCTCCGGGGTCTTGAACCCCGGCTGAGAAACGGTGCGGACCGCGGCTCACGGTTTAGCGTCGCGACGAGCGGTACAGGCTTCGTATCTCCTTGTCGAGAACGTCGACGTTCGCGGTCCGCGAACGCGACTTTGGTGCCAGCAGGCCGTCACTCTCCCAAAGATCTGGGCTCAGGCTTACGGCCGAGACGTTGAGCCAGCCCTTAGAGCGCACCGCCTCGAGATGCTCAGGCAGTACGTCCTCAACAGCTAGGTAAAAAATCACGTGAGCCAGTTCCTCGATTCGATCGATGCCGTCCCGAATGCTGGCCAAGACGGAACCGAAGGACGGCGTACTGGAACCTGGCAGATTCTGAGTGAAGAGACGGGCAAGAGTTGGCAGGTCATCGTAGTAGTCGATGTAGTCGAACTCGAAGGATCCGCGGTAGCGGCTGGACCAGGCACTGAGAAGCCTGATGATGGCATCCTGCGTAGCTACAACGTGCGCACCGAGGGCGCTGTGGGCCGTGCTGGCCGCCTCGTTGAGATAGGTCCTTCCGTAGAACTGCGGATCAGAAAATGCCCACCCCACATAGTAGTCCCAGATTGTCTTCAGAGACATAATCACGGGATTATTGTGGAAAGCATAAGATCCTTGGATATTCAGGGTGAGTCTCTCAGCTAGAGAGACAAACCAACGGTTTGCGTACCGGACAAAACCCTCGTCAAGAGAGCCGGACATGTCCCTGCTGATCATCTCGCTCACGAAGCCGTTGGCGTATCCGATCAGATTCGATCCCACTGAGTAATAGGGATCAGCGAAGACAGCGGCGTCGCCGATGCAAGCCCACCGGTAACGAGAAAACGTTTGATGTGAAGAGTGGCTATAGTTCCGCAGAACGTGGAAATCGAGCACCGGGAGATCGCGCATAGCGGCGCCGAAACCGGGTACGCGCTCGCTCACGAAGTCGATGGCTTTCTCGATCCGGTTGAAGCTTGTGGCCGCATGGAACTCATCCGCAACAACGATTCCGACGCTTGTATGGTCCGGTGCCAGTGGGATGGCCCAGATCCAGCCTCCCTTGAACATGAAGTGGTTAGTAGAGTGCCAGCGGCGTTCGTGGATCCGGCGATGCCAGGCCGTGCTGTGCACGGGCACCAGATCATCTGTGTCGAGGCAGCCCTCTAGGCGAAACCACGCCGAACTGTGCGACTTGGGATAACTCTTAGTGAGCCCTAGCTTGCGCTGAAGGAGCCGGTGGCGGCCGGTGGCGTCGATTGCCCACCGGCAGGTAACCGTGATGGCCGCGCTTCCCGCTGCGCCGTCAAGCCGGTAGGTGACGCGGTGGGACGTGTCGTCCTCGCCAAGCTCGATATCGAGGACTGACGCCCCTTGGACCAGTTCGGCGCCCGCCTTCGTCACGGCCAGCCGGAGATACTCTTCCATGGAGCCACGATTGAGCTGGTATGACTTAGCCGGCAAGAAGCGCCTGACGCCAAACTCGGACTCCTGGTCGATCCCGGGGCGGTCGCCGTAAAAATAACGAAGACCGAGCTTCTCCAGATGATTCTCATCGAGATAGTCACGCAGACCAACCACGTCTGCGAAGTAGTACGCCCCGACCTCGACGGTGGACTCGCCCACTTTGAAGGCAGATAGCGGGATCGGCGAGCGCTGCCGTTCGCAGACGAGCACGCTGAGCGATGGGTAGGAATCCTTGAGCTGTTTCGCGAGGCAGAGCCCGGCGAGCCCACCACCTGCGATCACGACATCGTAATCGACATCAGCAAAGACGCTCTTCATCTCACTCTGTGTGCTCAAGAGGTGTGCTCCCTGCTCTTCTGCGAATCCGTGATGAAACAGGCGAGTCGGCGAACCGTCCGGGTTTCGTAAACATCAGTGATGGCCAGTTGGTGCCCAAGCTTCTCTTGCACGCCAAGGAGGAGGTCCATCACGCTGATAGAGTCACCGCCGAGGTCGAAAAAATCTTCATCAAGCCCGACACTCACTGGCGAGAAGATTCGTTGCCAGATGGCCAGAAGCGCCGACTCTGCAGGGGAGGACGGAACTGCGTTGGCGGCGGGGCGGTCGACATAAAGGGCGCGCAAGGCTTGTTCATCGACTTTTCCGTTTCCGGTGATTGGCAAACTATCCACGGAAAAAATCTCGGTCGGCACCATGTGCTCCGGAAAGGTACTCTTGACCATTTCACGCAACCGGCCGACGTCCACGGCGGAAGCACTGGCGATGAAGGCGATCAGGCGCGGAGTGGCTGATTCGGCCTGGACATGCAGGACGTGAACTTGGTTCACCGCCTCGTCTCTGGCCAGAGCCTCAGCTATGCCGGTTAGCTCGACGCGCTTTCCGCGGATCTTCACCTGGCCGTCGCGGCGCCCGACGAATTGAAGATTGCCGTCCTCATGCACTCGGACAATGTCGCCAGTCTTATAGACCCGCTTTCCGCCGAACGCAGGCGAGGACGGCACCAGGAAACTAGATGCACTAAGTTCTGGATTGCCTAGGTAGCCCCGGGCCAGGCCTACGCCAGCCAGGTACAGCTCACCACTTTCTCCCGGTTGTACGAGAAATCCTTCCTCATCGACGACGAACGCCTCGGTGTTGTCAATAGGTTTCCCGATAAGAACCTGCGGATCCTCAACGGAGAGCGGGTGAACTGTCGAGCACACCGAGTTCTCGGCCGGCCCGTACTCGTTAAACAGCTGCGCATCAGGCAGTCGACGAAAGTGCAGCTGGACGAGCTTGGACGTAAACCATTCTCCCGCCACTGTTACGCTGCGCATCGTGGCGGCAGAGTGTGCCTTCAATTCCTCCAAGATGCGCAGGTATAGGGCAGGCGTGACAATAAAGCGAGTAACCGCTCGCCGACCTACGATATCGGAGACATAGCGCGGTTCCGTGAGAAGGTCTCGTTCCGGGAGAATCAGACGCCCGCCTGTCGTGAGCGTGCAGAAGGTGTCTTCCACCGAACTATCAAACGAGGGACGCGGTATTGCCAGATTCACGTCAGTTGCGTTGAGCCCGTAATAGGAATTGCGCCAGCTCACCGTGTTGACAATGGATCGGTGTTCGATCGCTATTCCCTTGGGTGCACCCGTCGTTCCCGATGTGTAGATGACGTAGGCGAGGTCGGAACCGCGCGACAGCGGCTCCGGGTCGTGCTGCGGGTTATCTAGCGTCGCTTCCATCACGCCCATGACGAAGATAGGGCCGCTGAAAAATACAGCGTGCGATGCCGTTGACGATTCAATCATCAATGCTCGGGGGCTGGCATCATCAAGAATGCGGCGCGTCGCCCCCGGCGGATCTCCTGGATCGAGCGGGAGATAGGCGCCACCGGCCTTAAGCACGGCAATGATCGCTATGACGGCACTGGGCGGGTCCCGGACTAGGATGGCCACTAGATCGTCTTGGCGGATACCGTAACTGTTCCGCAGGAAATGAGCGAGTCTATTGGCTCTGCGATTAAGCTCGCCATAGCTGATAGTTCTGCCCTGGTACTCAACAGCAACAGCTTCCGAATGCTTTACGGCGCATTCTTGGAACAAATGATAAAGAGTGTTAGTCATATTGTTTCCGCGATGAGGCTCGCTACGTCAGTCAGGACAACTTCATCGTCCAGGTAGAAATGATCTCCGGGAAATACGTGCACATTGCAATCAGCTGTAGTATGCTCGGCCCATGTCCTCGCAGTCTCCCTGGTAACATGTGGATCGTCTTTACCGATAAGTACCGAAATCGGACAAGAAAGCGGAGGGCGTGGCTCATAGACATAAGTCTCTATTGCCTGGTAGTCGGCGCGAATCGATGGCAGCACCAATTTAATGTAATCCTCATATTGAGGCATTTCACGTAGTATCTTCGAGTGCGATCTTGGATCTTCGAGCAGCGCGGTGAAAAGAGACCGGGTGCTCATGTCATGAAAGATCTTGAGGTCTGTTCGAGGCGACACTGAAGGCGCATATCGTCCGGATGTAAAAAGGCTCGTGGGGTGGTAACCCGCGTCTTCAAGCAGACATGCAACCTCGAACGCGACGACGCTACCCATGCTGTGACCGAAAAGTGCGAACGGCGTCTCGTGAATCACCCCAACCATTTCGGAGGCTACATTTTGGGCAAGAACCGCAAGATCGCCAATGCAGTTCTCACGAAAACGATCCTGGCGTCCCGAATATTGTATGGCAAGGAGTGCGATATCCCTTGGCAGCGCTGTCGACATGGCATGGTAGTAGCTTGCTGTACCGCCTGTGTAAGGGAAGCAGAGCAGTTGCACACGAGTCGGCGCTGTCGATGGTGCCGCCGGTCGGAACCGCCGTATCCAAACGCCCATGGAAGCCTCTCTTGGAATCACTCAGGTCTTGCTAACAGTCTGATCTGCGATTTATAAGTCTGCAGCCAGATGTTCAGGGCAAGAACCTGCTGCGCGTCCGCCTCGTGAAGAGCTGCCTGGATTGTCCGCCGCATATGACCCGGTTCAGGCCGGGATGGTTACCTGATCACCAAACCCATTCATGCTGGCCGAAGAGATGATCGGACTTTATACCGTGATCGGCGCACCAGGTCATGAACTGGCTGACCTGCTTAAGCTGGTAAGAGTCCTCATTGTAGGTGGTGGCCATGATATGCCCGAGCCAGCTCTCCTCGCCCATGGCATAGACATAAGCTTCACTCGCGCCCAGTTCAGTCATGATCCCGGCCGCCTGCTCCGCGTTCGATCCCGACAGCGTGCGCGAGTCGCTCATCTTCTTGCTGACGGGCTGGGTTAGCAGCCCGCCGTACAGCCAGGTCAACGGGGCACCGGCGCATTCCATACCAAGGAACGCCATGTCGACCTGACCGGCGCGCCGGCGCATGTAGCTATACAGGCCCGGGTCGATACCGGAGGAGTCAGCGCCCACGAACGCGGTCCGGCCTGCGAACTGGACGCAGTAGGTTGACTTGGCCCGAATATCGAGATCGGCGTGCTCACCAAGGAATGGGGTCGCTACCACTTTTCCGCCGGGGAACCCCACCTCGGAGAAGTCGTCCACCTCTGTTACCGGGAGGCCGAGATGCGACAAGCACAGCGCCAGCGATGGATCGGCAAGATTGCCGCGCGACGAGCGAGGTACCACAATCGTGTCGATGCGGCCGCGCAGTGCCAGCAATGTCTCCAGAACGACGTGATCCTGGTGTCCATGGGTAATCAGAGCCAGATCGATGTGATCGGGCAGGTCCCGATAGGTGAACCGATCCCTGGCAGAGGCATCCGAACTGATAAAGGGATCAGTGATGATCGCTGCTTCCGGAGTCTGCAGGACCAAGCATGCGTGGCCAAAGTAGCGAATCCGGCCACCGCTGCGGATGTGGCGGTCAGCGGCAAGGTCTGGCTCAGGGGCCAGCATTCGGCTGAGCGCGGACGTCTCGTCTTCACTGAGCTCGAGCATCTCTCGGACATGACTCAGCGTTGTACCGTGAACCCTCGACCTGAACAGTTCCTCCAGCCCCGGATGGTGGAACGGAATGCGGAGATCAAGGGCATCAGGAGAACTTAGTCGCGGGGTACTAAGGACGAATGGCCGCTCGACTCCGGTATCCAGAGATAGCTGAACCGACTCCCGATCTTCGGTGTATACGTTGCTCTCATATACCAAGGGCTCGATGTACCGTATAGATGGCTGGTTACTGGTGTCGTAGGCGATCTCCACCAAGCCCGAGAGGATTGGCGGGAGTTTCGGGTACAACGGTGTGAGGTCAAATCCAGTTGCGCTCTGCCGCACAAGGTCTTCGGATTCGGCGATCGCTGCGGCGAAATTCAGCATGTCGACGCGATCATGCTTGATGGCGGCAAGAAGGTCCCGTACTTCTTCGCTCCTGGCTCTCTCGATGTTGACGAAGAGTCCGCCCCTGAGCTCGGGGTTCACGCTCGCATTGATATGGACTTGCGGCGACTGGAGATACGACTCGAGAAGAGGAACCTGGACGAACGCGAGGTTCATCGCAGCCTGCACCGGCGATGTCGTATGTAGCCATGCATAAAACCGGTCGACCAGTGGTTCAATGATGACGTCTGGCCGGAGAAACATCGGCCCATCACTCATGTCGACTCCTCGTGAAATTTCTGGGGGTTGCTCCATCGAGTGCAAGGCTTTCAGCATGATGCATAATGCTGCCGAGCGTTGCATAGCGTAACATTACTACCCGCGAACCTGCTACCCGGTCATGTCTGGCATGTCGGCTTTGACGTAGTGAACATGGTGGTGTACAACCGCGGCGAAGCACCAGTTGAACGGCGTCCCTAAGCTCTCTGTGCATAACTGGATCTGAGATAGAGATCAAAACGGTACCGCTACGCGGGTGGCGGTTCTTTTGTTGTGCTGAATGCAGGTGGCCGAAAGCACTCATGATGAAATCGATACAACCCGTATTAATATCGCCACCGAGCCACGTGAGCTCTGCTCGGGCCCGTGGCCGGCAGTGGCGATCAACAAGTCATCTGGCTTCGGCGGCCACAATGTGGCTCTGGCGTTTATGGCGGCTTAGCGATATTGGCTTCATCCACGATGGGTGTTCAAGTGAGGTCGGGAACACGGTTGAACGCGTACGCGGTGATGCCTGCGTGGGGGAAGGTCCATGTAATAACGGTATCCCGAGCTGGATGTAAACTCCGGAATGGAATCAGCATTCCGTCGGCCTTCGCGGGCGAGTCCTGCGATCCTAGTGTTAGAATGGTTGAAGATGCCTGCTTCCGATAGTAAGCGCTGGGATCTGACGGCCGGGCAGCTCGAGATTTGGCATGCCCAAAAACTTACTTCCGATAGTTCGCTTTACAATATCGGTGAGTATCTTGAGATCAATGGCAGCCTGGATGCCAGTCTATTCGAGGCGGCGCTGCGTCTTACCATTCGAGAGGCCGAGGTCTTTCGCATCCACATATGTGAGGACGACGGGCTGCCGCGGCAGTACATTCATGAATCAGACGACTGGCAGTGTAACTATGTTGACGTCAGTGGTGCCGAGGACCCGCATGCCGCGGCCAGAGAATGGATGCAGCAGGACATGCGGCGTCCTGTCAAGTTCGACGATTGGCTCTTCACGGAGACTCTGTTCAAGGTAGGACCAGAAAGATTCTTCTGGTACCATCGCGTGCACCATATTGTCATTGACGCCTTCAGTGCCTCGATAATTGTTGCCCGCCAGGCGCAGATTTACACGTCGCTCTTGGCTGGCCGCTCACCTACGAACGGCGCTCTAGAATCATTTTCCGTGCTGCTAGCAAGCGATGTGCGGTACCGGAACTCCGATGAGTTTCGAGTCGACCGCGAGTTCTGGCTCAATGCTCTGTCGGGCATCTCGCAGGCAGCCAGCTTGAGCGGGAGGCAGATGCGGCGGACGCCGCGACTGCCGACGCAGAATCCGCTAGGCCTCGGCCCGGAGGACGCCACGCGGCTTGGCGCGGCGGCCCGTCGTGGTCGGACAACCATGAGCGGGCTTCTTATGGTGGCTGCGGCTATTTTTTTGCACCTATGTACTGGCGAGGAAGACATCATCCTCGGCCTTGCTGTCCTCGGGAGGACAGGGCGGCAGGAGCGCGCGATTCCGGGCATGACGGCTAACGTCCTGCCTATCCGCCTTCGCGTCTCTCATGAAACTTCCCTGGATGATCTGATACGGCGGGTGTCAAGGACGGTTGCCGGCGCGCTTAAACATCAACGGTATCGGTTTGAAGACATGCGGAGGGACCTGAAGCTTCCCGATAACGACTCGCTATTCAGCGTCGCCGTCAACAACAGGACGTTTTATTACACGATGAAGTTCGGTGACTGCCCCGTCATTCCGCATAATCTTACCCACTCACCAGTCAGTGACCTTCGCATATGCATGTATGGCAGTTCGGCGGCCAGTGAAATGCGGTTCATGCTGGAGGTCAATGATGATCTTTATGACAAAGCTTCGGGGGAAGACCTAAGCCGTCGTTTCCGCATGGTCCTTGACTGGGTGGAGCGGGCTGAGCCCGGCGAAAGCGTAGGTCGGGCGCAGATCATGTCCGACGCGGAGCGGGCGCTGGTCATGCGGGTTTGGAATGACACCGCCGTGGAGCTACCGGAGGGGACGCTGGCGGAACTGTTCGAGGCGAGGGCGGCCCGTGTGCCGGATGCGGTCGCGGTGGCCTGCGGCATCGCCAGACTGAGTTATCGGGAGCTGAACGCCAGTGCGAACCGGGTAGCCCGGATTCTCATGGCGGCCGGGGCGGGGCCGGAGACCGTGGTAGCGGTGATGATGGAACGCTCCGCGGCGCTGGTGGTCGCGCTGCTGGCGGTGGTGAAGACCGGGGCGGCATACCTACCCATCCACGAGGGCCTGCCGCCGGAGCGGATGGGGTGGATGCTCGCCGACGCCGGGGCGCGTTTGCTGCTTGCAGACCGCCACTGTGACCAGCCAGGCGAGGGAATCCGGGTGCTCACGATGGGTGCGCACCTGGGAGGTGATGATACTGACCTGGGAGTCGTCGGTCACCCGGATCAGCTGGCCTATGTGATGTACACCTCCGGTTCCACCGGGACCCCCAAGGGGGTGATGGTGCGGCACCGCGATGTGACGGCGCTGGCGTCTGACCGGTGCTGGCTGGGGGGCGGGCATGAGCGGGTCCTGATGCATTCGCCGCCTGCGTTTGACGCTTCCACGTATGAGCTGTGGGTGCCGCTGCTGGGCGGTGGCACGGTGGTAGTGGCGCAGGGTCAGCTGGACGTGGCGTCGTTGCGGCGGCTGATTTGCGCTGGGCAGGTTGGCGCTCTGTTCTTGACCACGGCGTTGTTCAACCTGGTGGTGACTGAGCAGCCGGAGGTGCTCGCCGGGGTAAGCGTGGTGCTGACCGGCGGTGAGCTGGCCTCGCCGGGGGCGATGAGGCAGATGCTCCGCGCGTGTCCCCGGACGGTGCTTGGGCATGTGTACGGCCCGACGGAGACGACGACGTTCGCGACGCGCTTTTTCATGCGTCGTCCTGAGGACGTGCGGGACGTGCCACCGATCGGGCGGCCCCTGGACAACACGCGAGTGTTCGTGCTGGACCGGTGGCTGAGTCCGGTTCCTATAGGGGTGGCGGGGGAGCTATACCTGGCCGGAGCGGGACTGGCCCGCGGCTACCTGGGCCGAACTGGGCTGACCGGGGAGCGGTTCGTGGCCTGCCCGTTCGGGACGGGGGAGCGGATGTACCGGACCGGGGATGTGGTCCGGTGGGAGCCGGATGGGCAGGTGGTGTTCTGCGGCCGAGCTGACGAGCAGGTGAAGATCCGCGGATTCCGGATCGAGCCTGGTGAGGTGGAGGCCGTACTGGCCGCGCATCCGCAGGTGGGGCAGGCCGCGGTGGCTGTGCGTGAGGACGCTCCTGGTGATAAGCGGCTGGTCGCATACGTCGTCCCTGCCGCCCTCGGTGGTGACGGGGACGCAGGGCTGGCCACGCGCGTTCGCGAGCATACGGCGGAACGGTTGCCGGAGTACATGGTGCCGGCGGCCATCACGGTGCTGGGCGCGCTGCCGCTGACGGTCAACGGGAAGGTGAACAAGGACGCGCTGCCGGCCCCGGACTACGCCGGGGCCGGTACTGGTGGCGGGCGTGGGCCGGCGAGGGTGGCCGAGGAGATCATCTGCGGCCTGTTCGCCGATGTCCTGGGCCTGGACTCGGTGGGGCCCGACGATGACTTCTTTGGGCTGGGCGGGCATTCGCTGCTGGCGGTGCGGCTGGCCAGCCGGATCCGGGCAGTGCTGGGTGTGGAAATGCCGGTGCGGGCGGTATTCGAGGCACCGGCCCCAGCTGGGCTGGCGGGGTGGCTTGATCAGGCGGGGTCAGCACGGCTGGGCCTGGGGCCGCGGGAGCGGCCGGTGCGGGTGCCGTTGTCGTTCGGCCAGCAGCGGCTGCGGTTCGTCGCTGAGCTGGAGGGCCCCAGCCCGCTCTATAACGTCCCGACGATGGTGCGGCTTGAGGGGGAGCTGGATGCGGGGGCGCTGGAGGCGGCGCTGGGGGATGTGATCGCCCGGCATGAGGTGCTGCGCACCATCTTCCCGGCCGACGGCGGTGAGCCATACCAGCAGGTGCTGGGACTGGCCGAGCTGGACTGGCGGCTGCCGGTGACCGCGGTGGCCGGGGAGGATGAGCTGGCGCGGGTGATCGGGCAGGTGGCGGCGGAGCCCTTTGACCTGACGGTGCGGGTGCCGCTGCGGGTGCGGCTGCTGGCGGCCGGGCCGGGGGTGCATGTGCTGGTGGTGGTGATCCACCACATCGCGACCGACGGCTGGTCCACCGCGGTGCTGGCACGCGATATCAGCACCGCGTACACGGCCCGGCTGGCGGGCCGGGTGCCGGGCTGGGCGCCGTTGCCGGTGCAGTACGCCGATTACGCGATCTGGCAGCGGGAGCTGCTGGGGGATGAGGATGATCCCGGCAGCCTGCTGTCGGTGCAGGTGGCCTGGTGGCGGCAGGCGCTGGCCGGGGCGCCGCCGGAGCTGGCATTGCCGGCTGACCGGCCCCGCCCGCCGGCCGCCAGCCACCGCGGCCACGCCGTCCCGGTGGTGGTTCCCGCGCAGGTGCATGCCGGGCTGGCGGCGCTGGCCCGGCAGCAGGGCGTGACGATGTTCATGGTGGTCCAGGCCGCCCTGGCGGTGCTGCTGTGCAAGCTGGGCGCGGGGGAAGACATCCCGGTCGGTACCGCGGTCGCGGGGCGGTCGGATGCGGCCCTTGATGACCTGGTCGGGTTTTTTGTCAACAGCCTGGTGCTGCGCACTGACGTGTCGGGTGACCCGGAGTTCACCGAGCTGCTGGGCCGGGTCCGCCAGTACTGGCTGGGTGCGCTGGATCACCAGGATGTGCCGTTCGAGCGGCTGGTGGAGGTGCTGGCACCGGAACGGTCGCTGGCCCGCCACCCGCTGTTCCAGGTCAACCTGACCGTGCAGAACAACGCCCCGGCCGACATCACCCTGCCACGGCTGCGTGCCACTGAGATACCGCCAGCGGAGCCAGCCGCGCAGTTTGACCTGGACATCCTGCTGGGCGAGGTACGAGATGAGCAGGGCAGGCCCGCCGGGCTGACCGGAACGCTCATCGTTGCGGCGGATTGGTTCGACAAGGGCACGGCGCGGATTATCAGCGGCCGGTTCGCCCGGGTGCTGGCCGCGGTGGCGGCCAGCCCGGGAGCCCGGCTTCGACAGGTGCGGGTGCTAGAGGAGACTGAGCGGGCGCAGATCCTGCACAGCTGGAATGACACCGCGGCGGCGGTGCCGGCCGGGACGTTGCCTGAGCTGTTTCGGGCGCAGGTGGCGCGGACCCCGGATGCGGTGGCGGTGACCTGCGGCGGGGCCGTGCTGAGCTATGCGGAGCTGAATGCCCGGGCGAATCGGCTGGCGCGCGTGCTGGTGGCGCGGGGGGCTGGCCCGGAATCGGTGGTGGCGGTGGTGATGGACCGCTCCGCCGACCTCATCATCGGATTGCTCGCGGTGCTGAAGGCAGGAGCCGCGTACCTGCCGGTGGACCCGGGCTATCCAGCCGCGCGGATCGCGTTCATGCTGGCCGATGCCGGGCCGCGATGCGTGCTGGCCGGCAGCGGATCCGCTGCCCGGGTGCGGCAGGCATGCGCGGTACCGGTGCTGGTGACCGGGGAACCTGGGCTGGCCGGCGAGCTGGCAGGATCGTCGGCCGATGATCTAGATAGCACGCCGGGGGCAGTGCCGCGGCTGGCCGCCCAGCTGGCATACGTGATGTACACGTCGGGATCGACTGGGCAGCCCAAGGGGGTGCTGGTCTCGCATGCCGGATTCGCGAGCCTGGCCGAATGCCAGCGGCGGTTCCTTGGCGCCGGGCCCGGGGGCCGGGTAGCCCAGTTTGCCTCACCGGGATTCGACACGTTCGGGTGGGAATGGTGCATGGCGCTGCTGTCGGGAGCGGCACTGGTAGTGATCCCGGAAGAACGGCGCCTGGGAAGCGAGCTGAGCCGGTTCCTGGCACAGACCGCGATCACCCATATGGCCCTGCCTCCAGCTGTGCTGGCAACGCTGGACGACCAGTCGGCCGGCACCGGGATGGTGCTGCTGTCAGTGGGCGAGGCATGCCCGCTCGAGGTGATGACACGCTGGTCAGCGGGCCTGGTGATGTTCAATTCCTACGGCCCGGCTGAGGCCACCATAGAGACCACGCTATGGCGCTGCGACCCAGCAGCCACCGAGGTGGCAATCGGGTCGCCGGTGCTCAATGCCCGGGTGTACGTGCTGGACCGGTGGCTGGAGCCGGTCCCGGCCGGGGTGACCGGGGAACTGTATGTGGCCGGGCCGAGGCTGGCCCGCGGGTACGCCGCTCAGGCGGGGCTGACGGCGCAGCGGTTTGTCGCCTGCCCGTTCGGCCGAGCCGGGGAGCGGATGTACCGGACCGGGGACCTGGCCCGCTGGACAGTGCAGGGGGAAGGAGCGGCGGGCGGGGGGCAGCTGATGTTCGCCGGGCGGGCCGATGAACAGGTCAAGATCCGCGGGGCGCGGGTTGAGCCGGGTGAGGTCCAGGCGGTCCTGACCGCCTGTCCGGGCGTGGCACAAGCCGCCGTGATCGTTCGCGAAGATATTCCTGACGATCGGCGGCTGACCGCCTACATCATCCCCGCCAGCGGCGCAGACCCTGGCCCGCTGGCCGCGCGGGTCCGCGAGCATGCGGCCGGGCGGCTGCCGGACTACATGCTGCCGTCGGCGGTGGTGGTGCTGGAGGCGCTGCCGCTGACCCCCAGCGGCAAACTCGACCGCGCCGCACTGCCCGCCCCGGAATACTCCATAGCCGCTGTCGGTGTCCGCGGGCCGCAAACAGTGGCCGAGGAGATCGTTTGCGGCATGTTCACCGAGATCCTCGGTGTGGACTCGGTGGGGCTGGAAGACAACTTCTTTGATCTGGGCGGGCATTCGCTGCTGGCGGTGCAGCTGGCCAGCCGGATCCGGGCAGTGCTGGGTGTGGAAATGCCCGTGCGAATGCTGTTCTCGGCGCCGACCCCGGCCGCACTGGTGGCGTGGCTGGTCCAGGCGGGTCCGGCCCGGCTGGGCCTGGGGCCGCGGGAGCGGCCGGTGCGGGTGCCGGTGTCGTTCGGCCAGCAGCGGCTGTGGTTCCTGGCCCAGCTGGAGGGCCCCAGCCCGGTCTACAACGCCTCGTTGACTTTGCGGCTGGAGGGAAGGCTGGACGCGAGGGTGCTGGAGGCGGCGCTGGGGGATGTGATCGCCCGGCATGAGGTGCTGCGCACCATCTTCCCCGCCAGCGACGGCGAGCCGTATCAGCAGGTGCTGGGACTGGCGGAGCTGGGCTGGGGCCTGCCGGTGACCGCGGTGGGCGGGAAGGATGAGCTGGCGGGCGTGGTCGGGCAGGTGGCGGCGGAGCCGTTTGACCTGACGGCGCAGGTGCCGGTGCGGGTGCGGCTGCTGGCGGCCGGCCCGGGGGTGCATGTGCTGGTGGTGGTGATCCACCACATCGCGACCGACGGCTGGTCCACCGCGGTGCTGGCCCGCGATATCAGCACCGCCTACACGGCCCGGCTGGCGGGCCGGGTGCCGGGCTGGGCGCCGTTGCCGGTGCAGTACGCCGATTACGCGATCTGGCAGCGGGAGCTGCTGGGGGATGAGGATGATCCCGGCAGTCTGCTGTCGGTGCAAGTGGGCTGGTGGCGGCAGGCGCTGGCCGGGGCGCCGCCGGAGCTGGCGCTGCCCGCTGACCGGCCCCGCCCGCAGACCGCCAGCCACCGCGGCCACACCGTCCCGGTCACGGTCCCCGCCCAGGTGCATGCCCAGCTGGCGGCGCTGGCCCGGCAGCAGGGCGTGACGATGTTCATGGTGGTCCAGGCCGCCCTGGCGGTGCTGCTGTGCAAGCTGGGCGCGGGGGAAGACATCCCGGTCGGCACGGCGGTCGCGGGGCGTTCGGATGCGGCCCTTGATGACCTGGTCGGGTTTTTCATCAACACGCTGGTGCTGCGCACTGACGTGTCGGGTGACCCGGAGTTCGGCGTGGTGCTGGGCCGGGTCCGGGAGTTCTGGCTGGGGGCGCTGGATCACCAGGATGTGCCGTTCGAGCGGCTGGTGGAGGTGCTGGCACCGGAACGGTCGCTGGCCCGCCACCCGCTGTTCCAAGTCATGCTCACGGTGCAGAACAACACTCCCAGCGACATCGTCCTGCCAGGGGTGCGCGTGCAGGGGATACCGTCCGGGACGGGAACAGCCCGGTTCGACCTGGACATCAGCCTGGGCGAGGTCCGCGATGAGCAGGGTCAGCCTGCCGGGCTGCGCGGGACGGTCACGGTCGCGGCGGATCTGTTCGATGAGGGCACGGCGGAGGTGCTCGGCGGCCGGTTCGCCCGGGTGTTGGCCGCGGTGGCCGCCCGCCCGGACCTGCGGCTGGGGCGGGTGTCGGTGCTGGGTGAGGGTGAGCGGGCGCAGGTCGTGCGGGGCTGGAATGACACTGCGGTGGCGGTGCCGGGCGGGACGCTGGCGGAGTTGCTGGAGCAGGCGGTGGCGCGGGTGCCGGA
>Ga0335075_10002539_pt1 | contig 29270 bp, 27 predicted proteins | sample Lox_Sample_24_FD_206723 | JGI IMG/M metagenome (GOLD analysis project Ga0335075, IMG submission 206723) | Soil microbial communities from Loxahatchee National Wildlife Refuge, Florida, United States - Lox_Sample_2.4 | ecosystem: Environmental > Terrestrial > Soil > Wetlands | place: USA...
CCCACCCCACGCTCTGCTCCCCCGCCTCACAGACATCGACCTCGCCCTCCCGCCTCACCCCTCCGACCCCAAACAATTCCACCACACCCTCAGCAACGCCTCCTTCAGCAAGATCCTCGGGCCGGGCGTGCGCACCGGCTGGGCAGACGCCTCCCCCGTGCTCTCCTACGGGCTCTCCCAATGCGGCTCTTCACGCTCAGGAGGGTGTCCCAGCCAGCTCGTCGCGACGATGATCGCGCAGCTGTTACAAGATGGGAGCCTCGAAGAGCACATTTGCGACGTGCTGATCCCGAGCTATGCGCGGCGCTGGAGGATAATGATGGATGCTATTGAGAGGCATCTTGTCCCGTTGGGGGTGAGTGTGTCTAAGGTGAGTTTGGAAGGAAAAGACGTCTTTGGTGGGTATTTTATCTGGTTCGAGCTCCCGGAGGGAGTGAGCGCTGAGCGGATAGCGGTGAGCGCAAAAGAGAAGGAGAATCTGATTGTGGCTCAGGGGGATATGTTTGAGGTATATGGGGATGAACAGGCGGTGAGATTTGAGCGGTGGGTGAGGGTTTGCTTTGCGTGGGAGGAGGAGGAGTTATTGGTTGAGGGGATTGAAAGGTTGGGGAAGGTGGTTGGGGATATGTTAAGGGGGAGTATGAATGAGGGGAAGAAGAGCAGGAGGAATGGTGAAAGCCTGAGAACGCCTATGGGGTCTTTCTAAGATTTCACAAGGGAAGGCATTGTCTGGCATTGGGAACGGCCCCTAAAAGTTATAATGTACGACATGGCAAATAAAGGTCCTTAGTGTGCATTGTGCTATAATCAAAAGTCACAATTTACTTGAAAAGCAGATGTTTGATTTCTGAATGTTGTATTAATCATCGAGTAGCTAGCTATTGCATGAGTCACTGTGCTCTCAACATGAGAGCTAGACAGCAAAATCTATCATCGGGCAAACATTGAGATCTGTCACGAAGATCCCATGAATGCATCCCGCGGATTTCAGAAAGTGTGGAACGAATCTTTCATGAAGCATGCCTGTATTAGGCTAAGCTTTTGGACATGTTGGACGGAAATGGATGTCTTCGATAAGACATGCATCTTTCCTTGGTAAATTTTACATGGATGTTCTGGCAAATACGCATCAGGCGAATATTAGAGGTGTGCATGAATACAGTAGACCCCGCATTAGAATGGAAACACCGAAGAACGATTGCGATGTTCCCTGATATATTGCTTTGATCAGACATCGATTGCGCTACTTGGAGTTGATACGTGGCGGTTGCTCCAGTGAGATCCATATCCGCTTCTCCCTCGAGCGCCACCACGGTTTGAAGAAGTCGGGCTCGAAGAGATAGAGGCGTGCTCTATGCCTGGTGACGGGAATCCACTAGAAGGATCTCTGGGTCTACCACCACGGGGATGATTTGATGACGCATGTCGTGGTGCCCCTCCTCGAGCTCCTCCTCGACGACTATTGTTGCTTTTCTGCCGAGGCTCTGTCTTGAGTGGGACATTGATACACTTTTCCTCGGCCATTCCCGGCAAAAATATGTGCAGAGTATTTCCATTATTTGTGATCTGTGCAGGAAAAGAGAGTGGATCAGCACTGGTGACCTGGGACAGAACGAACTTCTTCGGAAGCTGCTTTGGTAGTGGTGCTAAAGCCCAAGCTGCTTCTGGAGCTTTGTTAGGGACCCGAATAGGTGGTAAAGATCCCATCTCCTGCTCCTCAAAGCACTCTTCTGCCATAGGTTTTGTCTCAAATAAACTTTCTTCATCTGAAGTATCACCCGAAGTAGAGTTGGGTAACGAGACTGTGGCCGACCTCTGAGCTGTTGGTAGCTCGAGAGCACTCTTGCTCGAAGAGTCCACTGCCAGAGCGTGACTCTTTGGAGGAGAAGAGCGTCGACCGATCAGATGGTTGATACGATCTTGCCAGTCACCGACACCGGTTGTCCCATGTGATGCTCTAGCAGATCCAATCTGGTCATTCTTATATCTAACACTGTCATCCTGCGGTCTAGGTTGATATGCTGGAGTTATGTTTGACTGTGGAGCCGGTGCGACTGGGGCCGCTACTGCAGCTGCGAAGGAAGTAATTGGTTTTGGTGGACCAATCGGTGCTAGAACCCGGGGTGGTGGAAGTCGTACAATTGGAGGGGGGCGCGGTAGGGACACCTGAGGATGGGCAGTATCTCCATCGTATGCTGGGTGACCTGCCATAGTAGGTGGCGGAGGTGACGGAGATCCAGGTCTCGTGAACGATACAGTAGGATCTTCGAGCCGCACATCCTTCGATTGTGGAAAGAATCTAGAACCTCGTACTTGCGAAGAGGCTGTTGAGGACGAGCCGTTATTGACAGTAGTCGCCGACCCAAATGTCTCACTTCGCATTCCATGCTCTGATTGGGCAGGGCGCCATGTTTCCTTGTATACTAGTTGAGGAATCTCCATCTTTGCAATATTAGGATCCATCTGTCGCCAAGCATTATCCGGCTGCTGATCGAACCTTGGACGTTCAGATCCTTCTTCTTGTGATGGCTGAGCTGGGAAGTCATTCCAGCCTGAAGACGCTATAGAGTTTGTACCATCGTTGATAGTCTGAGAGACAGCTTTGATGCCACTTCTCGTGCCGTCCTCTCCAACGCCAACCTGCTTCCATGTATCTTTGAACACGGGCTGAGGTTGGGATGTTTCTACCCCTGCAGCTTGGAGTTCGAGTCGAGCAGTGTCCTGCTTATCTTGCTCTTCACGTGCTCGCGCATCCTCTTGAGCAAGCTTCTCAGGCAGACTATTCCAGGCAGAATTCGCTTGAGCTCGTTGTTGCTCACGCGTTATCGCCTGTTGTCGCTGTGGAGGTCCAATCGGACCTGGTCGTTGTCCTCCAAACTGTTCTCTACCGCGTCCTTGATACTGTCCATTCATACGACTGGAGTTTGGTGGCCCAATCGGACCTGGGCCAGAGCCAGCCATTTGAGATAGTTCTGGGTTGAAGGTCCCGTTGCCGAGTGTTCGGTCATTCGTTGGTGGCCCCCAAACGTTTCTACCCTGGTTTGGATGTGTTGCGGGACTAGCCCAGGAAGAGTATCTTTCCACTCCTGAAGAAGCAGCGCTCTGCCATGTCTGGTTCTGTCGAGCTTCCTGGGACGCTGGCTGGCTCTCTACACCTCCATTGGGAGCAGTGCTGGGATGAATACCATTGGGACGATTCTCTTGGGGCGCAGGTCGCATATCATCGACTTTAGTGACTTTGGTCTCTGAGGTAAGGGTTTCCGGAGGATGTACTTTCATCATGCCATATTGCTTGACTTCACCTGCAAATTCCAGTACCGGTGGCTTTGGAGGAGAAGCTAAAGTTGAGGGTCCATCTCGTCCCTGTATCTGAGTAGGCACGGCTTTATCCTCTTTTAGAGTATCCTTCTTGTTCTTTTTACTCTCCGGTGGAGGGCCCATCGCTTCAAGCTTGAGGCGAATGCGCTCCTTCCTTTCGGCCTCCTCTCTAGCCTCCTCTTCGAGTCTTCGCTTTCTGGCGAGCTCGCGGCTTTCACGCATAATCTTCTTTTGCAGCTCGACCTCATCCTCAATCGGGATCACGGGTGCTGTTGGCTGGCCTCCTCCAGTGGTAACCATCTGACCATGCGCTGAAGCTGGGGAATCATGGCTCATTGACGGAGAAGCACGGCCAGGCCACTGTTGTTGCGAGTATCCACGCTGGTTTGGCTGATGGAGTGAAGATGACGGCATACTTGGTGACGAAGGCGAGTCAGTTACTGCGACTAACGAGCCTCGTCGGTTGTGGAGCATGTCATGTGAGGGGTGCATATCCTGACCCTTGCTCATGCGCCTCACTAAATTACCACTACCTCCACTAACGGTAGAGGAAGTGCGACGGCGTCCATAACTACCATCTTGGCCCGTCGCTCGGTGGGTTTGAAATGCTGGAGATGGCTCGGCAGGACCTTGTTGATCTTGCTGAGATGGTCGTTGCAAAAGTGCTGGCTGACGCGAATGTATGTCACTACGGGCACCTTTTCGACTATCATTGACTGGCTCGTATCTTCCCGATTGTGAGTTGAAGAGCTCCCTGTTTACATTAGATCCCCCTTCTCTCCATGAGCGACTGAAGTCGTCCGCAGCAATTTCTTTAGCAGGTAGCGGTGGCATATTCTCGAACCCGTGGGGATCCCTTTGGGAGAAACGAGGTTGTGGTTGTTGCTGTTGTTGTTGGAGTTCAGTCGCAATTGGAGCTGACTTATCAACAGGTGGTAGTGGAGCCCACGGTGACTTCACTGGCGTTGGAGGACCAGGCGGTTTTGCAACTAACGTTGGTTTCTCTGTTGCACCCTTGAGTATTAAGCCTTTGCCTGAGCCACTCGACATGCCGCCTAATTTGAGTGGTGCTGAATTTGACGTTTGGGGCGCTGGTGACTTCGGTTTTGGTGAATCTGCGCTAGCTATTTCCTGGACCGTCGTGACGGTAGTCGCTTTAGCGGTCGATGGCACAACTTCGTCTGCTTGCGGTAATGTTATCTTAGTGCCATCTGTCCACTCTATGGACTCTGGTGCCCAATCGTCGTCATCATCATCAATATCCGCCCAGTTCGCTTGTCTGCTCTGGTCGTCGGATTGAAGTCTCGTAGCCAGATGAATGCCATATTGTTGTTTCAGCTCCTCATCTGTGATGCGCTTCTGCTCGGGTGCGGGAGGCGCTAAATAACGTTAGTTATTTCAGCCAATCGAACTAGCTGAACATGCTACATACGCTTATTTTTGTTCCACACGGCATTTGCATCCGGAGCAGCGCCGGCTTTCCCTCCATTCGGAGCTGCAGCAGTACGCGGAGTTGAGTCACGAAGTCCACTTCCCGACTTTGCAACGAGTCGAGGTCTAGGTGCGGAAGATGTCAGAGGCGCAGCAGGGAGTGAGGTTGAGCCAGCCATTCCTTTATCTCCAGGCTTTACGGGTGTGGCACCTTTTGCCGCAAGGAAGGTCTTGTTTACAGAAACTGCTTTGAAAGTGGTTGGTTTTTTAACAGTGGATGTGGTCCGAATATGGCCTTTCTCATCAGTTTGGCCTTTCGACGTTTCCGCCTTCGTGGCCTCAGTATCCGATCCTCCACTGACACTAACCTCTGCAGAGTTGGCAAGACCGTCAGCGAATTCTGTATATGACTTCGAATCATCGCTCCTGAATTCTCCATTCACTCGAGGGCTTTCGCGTGCGGCATCTTGGCTGGCGTTGATGGTAGTCTTTAGACGTTAGCAAGAACGAGGCAATATTGAATGAGCTTTTAACCGTACCTCGTCAGTTTCAGCTGGGTTCGTAGCATCCGCGAAGTTTTCCAAGGTGGCTTCAGTTGCCATCATACGTCTGTGAGTCGTCTATGGGATGTGTTATGTCTGCGCATATGAGGTCCGTCCTGCAGCAGGGAGGTTGATTGTAAGGATTTCGGGACGAAGTGATGTCAGGAGAAAGCGTTGCGCTTCACAAAAGAAGGGAACGCTGGACTCGTGACCGCGGTCTTCCTTTGATGAGAAAAGGAGACAGATAAGTCGTATATTAGTCTATTGCGATCGGAACTCAGGAGTGAAAGGATTGCGAGATTGAAAGATTCGAGTGTGTCGTGAACATTCGCAATCCTAAAAGGGATAAGCGCTTCGCGCTAGCTTTTGAGCCAAAGAAATGGGGGTAGAGGCGGCTGACTCACTTTACAGACTTGTTTTGAAACAAATTCATGCAAGCGAGAAAGGCTCCATATCGTTCTCATTAATCCAATGGTCCTTTAAGGTCTGGATAACGTATCTATTTTCAATCTATAAAATTTATCCACGGACAAATCTCTCTATTCCTTTGTGCTTTGCAGGTGATTTAAAGTGTGGACGAACGGAAACTGTAAAATGACCTGGTAGCATTGGCACAGGGAGGTTCAGAGGCTTGAAACAGAGTTGTACATGGCCACGGAATGCTGTATGACGAGGGTACTAGCGGTCTCTGTTAAGAGCTCATTTATGCAATTGTATCATGGGGATTCAAGCTTGATCGAATTTCTTCTGCTATATCTACATCGGCATCCAGCTAAATATTTTACCTCCGCTCCTGATCATCTACCGTATCTAATGAGCGTTGTTCTTGTGGTGACCTGATTCAGTCAGTAAGCACATGTCCTGGTAAGTAGTAGATATTCAAACTTACGCAAATGGAAATAGTAGTTTTGTGCGTAACCAATGGCGATCAGTCCGATAATAACATGGACAAGAGCTAAGATGATGTCTTAGCATTGAATCCCACATCCTTTGCTCCCAACTGATGAATACATACGTGCAGCGGAAGCATTCTTCCCAAAATACCGCGCTTGGTATCTGCCCATAAGACCCTTTGGCTTGACTTCTGGAGCTGCGCCTCGTGGGAGTTTCTCGTAGAAGCTGACTACCCGTTGCATACGAACTGCATCTGGAGCTGCACCGATGCCCTGTTCTCGTCAGCTTCTAATCCAAATCCTCCTCCACTGTCCCGTTCTTTTCCGACAGATTCATGCTGTCCCCCAGCCGGACGGTAGTAGGAGGTCTTACAGATGGTGATGCAACCTGAAGTGGTTTTGTTAGCTTCTGACAGTGATAAATGCCTTGGGGCTCCGAGTGCTCATACCTTAGGTGGGATGAGTGTCGAAAGACACCGTCGGGTAACGAAGCTCATCTTGATCTCTTGCGGACATCAGGTCAGCAAATTGTCTATAGCTACAATCACTAGTGGATAGCGATTGTACCAGTGAAAGCTACACACCTCAATTGAGCGTCGCGGAAGTGATGTAAAGGAATACAATGCGATTGATCAGGCTCGGGAAGAGTCGATGTTTGAACCTCATTATTTGCCGCTAAGCTCCTCTCGCGTATGACTAAGCAAGTATGTAAAGCCAGAACGTCAACGACTACAAAGCTACCGCAGAATTGAGAGGTACAACATCTTCACAACAAAATGTCGCTCCTACGGCCATCAATTGCAAGCAAGCTACTGCGTACATCAGGACCTGCTGCAAGAAAGTCAGCCCCTGCGTTCATTCGGAATAGCAGTCAGACCTCATCCGGGACGCCGCTCACTGAGTCCGAGAAGTCGCAGCCCGCATACCAGACTGGCGAATCGTCCATGGTCAATCACCCCGCCTCAACAGATGCCCAGGTCCGGCATAACCAGCCCGACTACAATGCAGAGGTCGATCAAGCATCCTCGTAAGCAATCCCGCGCCCCTTCTGCTTTCAATTCCTCCTCCAACCTGGTGGCAGATTATTCACACCCATCCCAAAGCGAGTCATGAACGGCAGCGAAGAAGGCGAGGTCGTCGCTGCTGCCGTTCTCTCTGGCGCCCCTATTGAACTCCAAGCTCGTACAGTCCGGTAAGCTCTTTCCACCCTCCTTCATCTTCCCCATCCTCTCACACTTCTACATAGAATCTACCGGCCCGTCAAACCGGCCACCCAATCCGGAGACTGGCACGGACACCAATGGCGAATGGACTGGGACATCCTCAGCAAGGGCCACCGATGGGAGAACCCATTAATGGGCTGGCAATCGTCCGCAGATTTCATGCAAGGGACACACTTGAACTTCAAGTCTAAAGAGGATGCGATCCAGTTTGCGGAGAAACAAGGCTATGAGTATTTTGTGCAGGAGCCGAATACACGGAAGTTTGTGCCAAAAGCATATGCCAATAATTTCATGCATAGTCCGAATAAGTTGAAGATTATAAGGACAAAATAGATGGAGGGGCATGGTGGGGTTGGAGGATTTTTGTATATACGCTTTGTGGTTCAATGGTGTGAAAGTACTGCTCGTTGGATGTGCAAGTGCTCTGATGAGCCCCTTACCAAATTGCTTAGCTACAGAGCCTTTGATCTAGGTGCTTAAGCCGATCATTCTTGCCTCGACACTGACTATGGTTATGACCAAGATTCCTACGAGTCTCCACCTATGAAGTCTCGTGGCCACTGACGCAGCTTTCTCGCAGCTTCTGATGATAGCTGTTCCCAATCCTAGGTGCCGACATTGCGCAGTTCTACGAGGTTCACAAATCGTGATAATAAGAACGGCTTTCATAACGGAGACGAATTTTCATTAAGGGAGGCAGCTGCGGCGGCACTGGCACAGCTTCTGCCTTATTCGTGGCAGCCTGTTTCAACAGCTTGAATCATACATTCGGTCACCAGCCTTCTAGGTTACTATATCATAACGACCATCTTTCCGAACTACAAACAACTCTTTTACAAGGTAGGCTCTGGCAACGGAGATGATACATCGAGGATATAAAGCCGCTCTAGGTAGGGTTTCATTCGTTTTCATTGAATCTCTACTATATACAAATTTGTTGCAATATGTACATCGATGGCAAACATACCAGTCATGCAAAAAGCAAGTGAAGCCTAAAGTCATATCGGGATGAAAACCACGACATGTATAGTCTAGCGACTTGTAACGATTTTTCGGTATTGAGGAAGAGGCTAGTTCTCTGCCGCTCATTCCTCGCCGGACTCTTCCTCCGCAACCTACAGCCAGTCAACAAACCATCAGATCTATCTGCCAGGGGTAAGAAACACTCACATCATTATGGAAAGTCTTGCCCATCGTAGTCGGCTTAATCATACCAATACGAATAGTGAAATCCCCAAAGCGCTCTCCCTCCTCTCTTTCCAAAGCATATCTCTTCAACAACGGCTTCATTATCGTCAGGATCTCATCCTCTTTGATGCTTGATCTGTACAGCTTGTTGAGACGCTGCCCATGATATCCACCGCCAAGGTACATGTTATAAGCTCCATAAGCCTTGCCGACAAAAGCAACCTCCGCTAGCCATGGTCTCGCACAGCCATTAGGACATCCTGTCATGCGCATGACAATGCTGTCCTGTCTGAGGCCATTTTCCTCGATGACACCCTCAAGCTTTGTGATCAATTCGGGGAGATACCTCTCACTCTCTGCCATGGCTAGGCCACAAGTTGGGAAAGCGACACAGGCAGAAGAGCTGAGACGCAAGCCAGAAAACTGGACATTGTCGAGCTTATATTTCTTCATCATGGATTTTATATCTGGAAGATCGGCATCGGCGATATTGGAGATGATGAGATGTTGGTTGCCAGTGAGTCGGAACTCACCCTTGTGTACTTTGGCAAGTTCACGTAGGCCAGTCTTCATGGGAAACTCAGCGGTATCTTCAACACGACCATTCTCAATAAAGAACGTGAAGTGATTGAGGCCGTTCTCATCTCTTTGCCAACCGAATGTGTCTATATTGCTCTCGAACTTGAAGGGTTTCTCTTCGCCGAACTTTTGACCCCAGAGCTCCTCGACCTTGCCACGGAAGACGTCGGGGCCCATATCGTCCATCGTATACTTTAGACGGGCATGCTTGCGGTTCATGCGATCGCCATGGTCTCGTTGGACGAGCATCACTTTCTCACAGACGATATGCACTTGCTCCTTAGACACGTAACCAAGCATGCTGCCTGTTCGTGGGTAAGTCTTCTTATTATTATGCGTGACACCCATTCCTCCACCGGCAAGCAAGTTGAAGCCCTGTAAATGCCCATCAGGGCTTTTGATTGCAATGAGACCAATATCGTGTGCGTAAACATCGGTATCATTATGAGGCGGGATCGCGATTGTAATCTTGAATTTTCGTGGAAGATATGTTGGTCCATACAGAGGCTCGTAATCTTGAACTGCATCACCAGCGATCTGGGTCTTCTTGTCGTCTTCATCCTTAAGCCAAATCTCGTGATAAGCCGTAGTGGAAGGCAACAAATGATCGCTGATTCTCTTTGAACACGCATACACCTCCCTGTGGAATTTTGACTCGGTAGGCAAACTGCTGCACATGACATTTCGGTTGACATCACCGCAAGCGGCGATAGTGGTCATCAGCGCTTGGTTGATAGCGCGCATGGCTGACTTGAGCTTTCCTTTGACAACGCCGTGAAATTGGAAAGTTTGACGGGTGGTTAGCTTCATGGTCTCGTTTCCAAAATCAGTGCTAATTTGATCCATTTGAAGCCATTGCTGAGGAGTTGCAACACCTCCAGCTAATCTGCAGCGGATCATGAAGGAGTAAGCTGGCTCAAGTCCTTGTGCCTTACGCTCATCACGAAGATCTCGATCATCTTGCATATACGTGCCATGGAATTTGGTCAGCTGCTGATCTGAAGCAGAGATCGCGCCGGTGCTTGTATCCGCAAGGCCCTCCTTGATGGTACCACGCAGGTAATTTGACGCAAGCTTTATGTCCTCATTTGTGATTGGTGGCGGTTCTTCTGGTAAGCCCTCGACCTTGTCGACACCCAATGCTTGCCAGATTTGTGGTTCCCAATTTTGGTAGCCAGTTTGATAACCATCTGGGTCCTGGTCATCACCTAAGCCTACCTCCGCAAGACGCTTGCCGCCCAGGTTGCCTAAGACCTTGTCCAGATCCTTGCCAGGCTTATTGTAGTAGACCTTGTCCTCTTTTCTTGGCCAGTAATGACTATCTCCCAACGCAAAGACCGAGAAATTGACAGAAGCAAGATCAAGTTCAGTGTTTTCCTTGATAGCCTCCCAAAATGCTCGACCGTTTTGAGGAAACTCACCTTGGCCAGCTGTACTGGTTATAAGGACCACATTCTCCTCCTTCGGTAGGTCTTCGATAGGATAATCTTCCATAGCCATGACCATGGTCTTCAATCCCCTCGCTTTTCCTCTATTGCCCAACCGTTTGGCAAGAGACTCGGCATTGCCGTTATCCGAAGCAAACAGAATCATCAGTGGTGCACCAAAGAGACCTTCTAATAATGTATTATATGCGTCCTTTGCCTTTCTCTTTTGGAGAGTACGGACTTCTGAACCATAGTCCTCTGAGATATTTGATGAGAACTCTGGGTGCCTCCGCATGAGTTGAGTGAGATGGTTGTCTCTCGCTAAGAACTCCTTGAGCTCATTCTTTATACGCTCAGAATCGAGTGAGAAATTGGGTTCCCCATGCTCCTCATTTTGTGGATTCCATCTATACAATGGCCAATAACCAAGGTCTACAGCCTTCTTCGTTTCTTGCAAAACAGTCAAAGGAGAGTCATTTTCCTTAAAGTAAGGTAGGTAAGCCATGACCACCGAAGGACCATCGAATTGATCGGCTTCGATCATTGCTTGCAGGACCTGAGTGTAGGAGCTGTAGACTGCCACTGATGCGACATATGCATTTCCATAGTTCATGGCATAGAGACCAATGTCCTTCTTCCTTCGTGCAGCGTCTGCAGCAGCTCGTTCCGAATATGGTGTTGTGTCAATAATAAGCATATTGATTTTCTCGCCAGAAGCAATTACATGATGAACACCGGAGTTTCCTAGGTCGTACGCCCATGCATCAGAACCAATCAACCAAGGGGATTCCTTTCTGAATAGCGACTTCTGGGAAAGTAGGTTCCTTGACAATGGAGATCCGTCCGTCTCCAAATGCACAATAACTTCTTGCGCAAGGTCATCCGCCTTCTTCGCATCATTTGCGCTGACAGCCCACTTAGACAACCAAGCCTTTGGAGCCTCTGTGACGAAAGCATTTGACTTTGATGCCTCAGTAGCTTCAGTAATGAAACGTTGACGATGCTCTTTGCGGGCAAGCAACGATCCAAATCCAAACTCAGGATTCGAAGAGATGGTGGCAGAAATGCCTGCATCTTGTGAGCCTAGTGCATTGGCCAGGTATAATCTCTCTCCAAAAATTTGATGCAGGATCTTCATGTACGCTGTCTCGACTTTCGGTTGCTCAAGGTTGTACTCTTGTAATGACCCTGTTGGGCCATCATGGTTACCAATCTCAAGATTTTGGATTGGTTTCTCCGATTTTAGGTTGTGAAAAATTCCGCGGAGTGCCTGCTGGACTGTCTCGGGGGCTACGTATCCCAGTTGGGAGCCGACGATAGCCTCGACGCCTCCACCAGGTCCACTCTTCAAGGTGGTAAGTAAATCGAGGAATGTAGGACCCCACTTGGTGGTCTTTCTTCGAATCTGCTCGAGGACAGCCAACCGTTTCAAGGATTTTGGGACTATCTCAACTAACTTTGCGCCCAACCATGGCCTATACAGACGTGCGGTAAGGACACCTGCTTTTGCATATACTTCGTCTGACTTGGCCTCATCAATCGCTTTAGCAAATAATCTAGCCTCCGAGCCGAAGATGAAAATAGCAATTTCCGCATTCGGAGGTCCCGAAAATTGAAATGGTGAGTATTGTCGGCTCACACTCTTTTTCAACTGCGCCCAGATCTTTGTGACTATATTGTAGATATCCTCAGATGATACGGGCCGGGTTGTTGAGTCGACTGTAGTAACTGATGATGCGCTTTGCCGGCTATCCACACTGCTTTGTCTAGACATTGAGGATCCAACCGAGGATGTCGCCTTGGAAGTACTCGCTTCTTGCATATCATTGGTTGATGGTAAAGGAAGACCTGGAAGACCAGCAACCGATGTATCAAGTGATGGCCCTGGCGACTCTGTAATCCTTGCAAGCCTTCCATCATCTGCATATATTGAAGAACCTCTAATCTTATTCGCTTGGAAAGCCCGAACAGCATCTAGATCTAGTATTTCCTTGACCACGACCGTGTCTTCGAAGGCAATTGGCTGATCCCGTGCTGACGAACCAGCATCAAAGAAGTGGATGACACCTTTTCCTAACCTGATAGCCAATGCATGAGCGGTCAATGCAATATCCTGCGCCTCTTGTAATGATTCTGATTGCAGAAAAGTGAACCCTGAATTGCGTATTGAAGTGATAGAAGAGTAGTCGGGATAAGATGCAGGCTGCAGCGAAACATGGATCACAACTGGGTAATTTGCAAGTCGGTAGAGATGGGGAACAGAGGAAACAAGGATGGAGGAGCTTGTGGTAACAGAGACGAGTTTGCCCGATCGAATTGGGGCGAATACGGAAAGAAGAGGATCTGCATTATGCCTGATGCTTAATATCTTGATAAGGTTAGCTGGGAGTGCCTGTATATCAACCGGGTTTCAGTGAGACCTTACCTCCGGTACGCCGCCCTCTGAAGTGGCCACAAGACCAGAGTCCTTTCGCCCTAAATATCTGTGAAGATGTGTAGAGAATTGGGACTCGACAGCTTGCGCTGGCTGAACAGAAATTATTACATCGCTGGACAGGTATGCTATTCTCGCAACTGTAAATTTTGTGAGTTAGCAAGCGTTTTCACGCAAAACATGAGCTTTAGAAGGTGGGGTCAAGTGGCGGGGTACTGCAGCATGCGAGACATACCTGCTTCCTCAGGCGTCCGAATCTTCAACATCGGCGCTGCTGCTGCCATGGTGTTGCTACGATGCGCCTTGGTCCGCAGAGAATGAGGAGAGGCAGAATCTTGTAGTCTAAAGAGAAAAGCCATCCTGAGATGTCCTTATAGACTTTTTTTAAATTGTTTATGCCGAGAAGCGAGCTAAAGTCGGAGCACAGGGGCCTAATGTCAATTGGCGGCAGGCAATCGATTGCGTGCTTTTGACTAAGGATAGAGGACCTTTCGAGAACTTCAAATCTCGTGACGTTGACCTTGGTTTATGGAAACCATGAAGTTACAAGTACGATGGGTCTTCTCAATTTAAATCGTTAACTATCTTACAATCCCTTGCTCAAGTGTAGTCATGATGGCATTTGTAGATCCTTATATATGGAAGTCTTTTCTCCGTTCCGGCTTAGAAAAAAGAATGCATGTGAAACCGATTTCTTGCTGTGATATAATTTCTAGACGAACACCGTAGTAAGAGGACAATCGGTCTTGTGTATCATGTAAATTCGACATTAGGTTTATTTCCCACCTGTATGTCTCTTGCTGTTGATGATCCTTATAAATGAACCCCAGGTATCTACGTGCAAAAGAACGCCAGCAAACATTGCCATTGAATGCCGTCCACACATCCAAGTCCATTTTCTATACCCATTTCGCCGTTGCGTCATAAAGAAAACTAACGAGGCTCTTCCAATTTATGCTTCCAACTTCGTCAAGTTCGGCGGCGGTAGTGGCGGCCCCGTCCCGCTTCTAGCTCTTCTTTCCCTCTCAAACGTGCCTCGCTGATCACCAGGAACTGGTACAACCGAGGGCTTGAATCTGCTATTTACTCCTCTTGCCCAATCATCGTCGGCCGGTCCATCAAGGAAATAACCTCTTCCAATAAAGAGTAGAGTCCTGCCTAGCTTTCCCCGCCACCGTTGACCTAGCGGCATATTTGGCGCAAATGGATTTTCGGTCTCCAAATCCGATGAACCGTCGTTGATTATGTGACTTCGAGCAGAAGAAGCAGTTTGCAGGTATTGGCGCAAAATTTGTCTGGCGTATGCCATAACTATGAGTGCGAAGTAAAATCGAATTAGCGTCAAAAGGACAATGATGACCAGGCTTGGGGCATGTTGGAAGCTCGAACTGGCCGTAGCAGCCGTAGGAGTGGCAGCTTTCCCGATAGCCGCAGCATTTTGCCCGCCTACAAGCTCCGCCGATGGAGACGCAACTACATCGGCCTTGCTGACATTATAAATCGTCGATGTAAAGCCCGCTGTACCATTCATTGTCCAACTCCCAGGCGTGCTAGTCTGCGTTCCCGAATCGGAAGCGCGGATAGTCAGGAACCAAGTAACCGCGAAAACGACGGTATAAACACAATTGACGACCGTATCGAACGCATAGAACCATGCTAGCGCAAGACACTCCAGTGGACTTTGTTTTCGAATGTGGGGCATAAGGAGAGCTAAAAGGAGTAGCGCCGCCACGGAGTAGAGGTACATGGAGAGCTGCGTGGCGTCGAGTCTGAATCCCGTGAGGATTGCTAGGAGGCCGTAGAAGCCTGCTACACGATTGAACAGCATCGAGAGGGATATCATTTCAACTCCAGTTTGGAGACTCATGAAGTGAAGGAATGTCTATTGCGATTGTTAGCAATCGTCGCGTGCCCGTTAAACATTGAATAGAACCTACGTTTGGGCGGGGTACCCGCAGCCATCGCGAAAAGAGTGCCATTCTTCAGTGACGCAAAAGTTGTGCCAGTCCTACGTCGAGTTACGACGGAAATCTCACTCTGTTGACAACTTCATGGCCATTTATGCCATGAGGCACGAGATTACTCAGTGAGTGGAAAACCCATCCGTGCCCATGGTGCCGTCCGGGCGCTTCGGACATGATGTCGTCGTTTCCTGAAAAGTTTCCGTTTCCTCCGCATGGTGAACTTGCGATTGGTCAGCGATAAAGTGGTGCGTAATCAATTTTTCAAGGTTCACCATCTCCGGACTTTAGGCAAAGCGCCGTATTAATCACATCTTTGCCGAAGGGCCTTAAAATCTAGGATCTCGCACTACTAACACATTACGACATCTACTTTACATATAAGGGCATATTCGATATCATACAGTATTATTGACCTCTTAAGACTCGGCCCCGCTCTCCAACTTTAGTCAAGAAATGCATTTTCAGAAAATCAAACCAGCTGCTGCTCTTATCAGCAAGCACAACCTTCTTGGCTGGCCGGTGTAGAGTTGATATTCACGTCAATCACTATCCCAAATAATTAATATAAGGGTCTTTGTGTTACAAGAATATGACTTACTCTGATTTCCTGCAGCGGCAGCACCTTCGGCTCCTTCCATACCTGGCAGCGCTTGGGCAATTCTTCTGAAAAGATTCTTGACGTTATGTCCAACCTTTGCACTCGTTTCAATGAACATCAAATTGTGCTTCTTGGCTTCCTCCTCCCCTTGCTGAGTCGTCACTTCACGCTTCTCATTCAAGTCCGTCTTGTTTCCCACTAAGACGATAATCACATCGTTACCTCGCTCGCCGCGCACATCGTCTACCCATTTTCGTGTATTTTGGAACGACTTCGCATCTGATTGCCATCGAAAGTAAGCTAGGAATTCTAACCTGATCTAGGGATTCGACATACTTGAGATATCGTATACCACCACAGCTACACTGGAGTCACGAATATATGATGGTATCAGACTGCGAAATCGCTCTTGTCCAGCGGTGTCCCATAATTGTAATCGTACTGTCCGGTCTTCAAGGTACATTGTCTGTACGCTCAATTAGTTAAAACGTCGCATAGTATGTTTGTTCCTGCGAACGAACTTTTGATAGAAAGTCTATTCCGATAGTTGCCTGGTACATATTGTCGAACGAGTCATACATAAACCGTGTTATAAGGGATGTCTTCCCGACTATGAGCAGTCCTTGTTCAGTATAATGATACAGGACTCGCGAACCACTTGGTACATACCACTTTGCTCACCGAGAAACACCAATCTGCATATATCAGTATAATCCTCATATGGGCTGGCAGCGGAAGATACGTGACATACTTAAACTTCTTGAGGGGGTTGTTGTAAGATCCTCCGACTCCTGCCTGTGCCATCTTACTTGAGTTAGCCTGAAGATGTGCAGCGTAATCCTTCCGAAGTTCAGCGTAGTCTAAGGGATATTCGTAGGGTCTTATGAAGAATCGTCGGCAACAATAATTATTTCAAAAATAGATCAGGAGGGCATCCGCATTATTTGGCGCGATTGAATCCCGGGCTCGATTAGCCTCGGAGAATCGGCGGAACATAAGTCCGTTCCCGCATTATTTCCAAATATTTCGTCTTCAAAATTCAACTTGTCGTCGACTTGCAGACTTCGAAGCTGGATTGGCCAGAATGCCAATCCTCAAACCAGCAACAGTCTCACCAGGCGCTCCTCAACAGCATAGGCAGCATTCAAGGAAGGGCAAAAAAGCGTGGCGCAAAAATGTTGACGTTTCTGATATTCAAGAAGGGCTTGAAATAGTGCGTGACGAAGTGATTAAAGGGTATAAGCGCTCTTCAATCAGGCGAAGGACTATAATGATGACATGTAATATAGGGGCGTAATTGCTGAGAAAGATTCTGCCGACCTTTTCACTCTAGATACTACTGGCGACTCTGGAATCAACAAGTATCTGAAAAATAGGAAGCCCCTCAAAGCCGACGAGATAATTGCACAGCGCTCCACTGTGCCTGCTGTTACTCTACGGAAGCGTCCTGGCGACAAGACCACCGATGGCATTGTTGAACCGAAGCGCCAACGAACTAGCTATGTCTCCCATAAAGAGCTGATGCGCCTGCGGAACATCGCTGATGGTCGTTACCAAGGTCAGGATGTTGTTCAGGTTACGGATCTAGCATATGACCCATGGGACGAGCAACGTGATATCCACGCACAAGTCCAGGATCCCAGATTTTCCTTCCTCCCAAAGCCAGAAAAGAAAAGAGTGCCAAAAACACTCCGACACAAACCTATCTCGTTAGCGGCAAGTGGTAAGGCTATCCCGGCAGTCAAAAGGCCAGAGGGTGGATATAGCTATAACCCTACGTACGCTGAATACGAAGAACGTCTCCTAACTGAAGGCGAGAGGGAGGTGGCAGCCGAGAAAAAGCGCCTTGCTACTGCGGAAGCTGAACGTCTCAAGCTTGAGGCGGCTGCAAAGTCTGCTGCTGAAGCGGAAGCCGCGGAGGCTAGGCGAGATCTGTCAGAGTGGGAGGAGGATTCTGCATGGGAAGGGTTTGAGAGCGGGACTGAGGATTTGAAGCTCAATGCCAAGAGACCTGAACGAAAGACACCGGCGCAGCGAAATAGAATCAAGCGGAGGAAGGAGGAGGAAAGGAAGGCAAAGATGGCGGCTGGGATCAAGCGGAAACACGAACAAGCTGCACAGGTGAAAAAAATCGCAAAAGATATGGTAGAGAGAGGGAATGTTAGTGCTCTGGTCATGCCAGAAAATGACAGCAGCAGTGAGGGTGATGATTTAGAATTGCGGCGACGAAAGTTGGGGAAGATACCTTTGCCCGAGAAGCAACTAGAACTCGTACTCCCGGACGAGTTGCAAGAGTCACTACGTCTTCTGAAACCAGAGGGAAACCTCCTCAAGGAGAGATACAGAAGCTTCCTGGTGAGAGGCAAGGTAGAGAGTAGGAGACCTATCAGTTTCGCGAAGAAGGCAAAGAGGAAGGCAACAGAGAAGTGGACGCATAAGGACTTCATGTTACACTAGATTAGTAGATACATTCATGAGTGGCAAATCATAATAGGCCATGTCATTGCCCAACAATGTTGGTTTGAGCCTTATCTATTTTGTGCTGCTTTTCAAATGTCTAGTGTGACGAAGATTTATTTTGAAAAGCCTAGTACGACCCTATATAATAACCCCATATGATACTTCACATCTAGATGTATGTACTTCATGCAAAATATAAACTACACACTCCCCAAAGACCAAAAAAGAATAAACAGAGCCCAAAAATTAAAAAGACTCCTCACCCCTTTCGGAACAAGTATAGGAAACCTCCAGCCGGGTTTTTACTTCCGCCATAATGTCGTTATGTCGCAAGCACTGGTGAATGCCCGAATTTGTCAGGGTTGTGTATTATTGTCGATGACCCCTTCAATCCTCCTCCTTTGTCCTTGACCACGGTGTAGATTGACCTGAGATGGTTATTCCGATCAATCCATCACTGCACCTGCATGAAAATCCTTTGCATATTTTGATATATTAGTCAATTAATCGGAGGGTTGCATGCCTGAAAACTGAAGGAAAATTGGAGGGTGGCTTATGTAACAGCTTGCACTGGAAACTTATTACGCAAGCTTTTCATTATTTGGATGCAAATTTTGTACCCTCTAGGTTGGGGTATTTTATATAAAAGGCAGGATATATTTACAGGGGAGGAAAAGATATTGTGTTGTGGCTGCTCCCTATAGCACAATTGTCCTACGCCTCCTGATCCACCCGATGCGAAGAACCAACACAGACTCTCGCAAGTCTTCCACATAAAATCACTTACACCGCTTATCTATCCCGCTCTTGTCAAAAGTTCATTAAATCTGCGGATGAGTCAGCAACAGTGAGTAAACAGTGGAGTGAAAAAAAGATACTCACCTCTACCAAATAGTGCCCGTTTCGCCCAATCCATAGCTAATAATATCCTAGTCCTGAAACTCACGCTTTGTGCGAAATAGACACTTCGCCATGCATAGACTGCCCAGAGACCGCCCGCGACGTTCCAACCCCTGCCGAGATCAAACACCGCTGAGTTGCCAATATAGGCCAAGCTTCCTAGGTGATGATACTCAAACGCTTTGTAAACCGCCTCATCCAAGTCTCCATCCTTTACGTCATTGATGCTGAGTCCCGGCATGGCCCGAGCCATCTTGTTGAACTTGCGACCCAGGTACTGACCCTGCTGATGTGCACGTTGTGCTGTCGCTGGTAAAGAGGTCAGCTTGGAATCAATCAGCATTAGCAGCTCCCTTAGTTCGCCGAAGTCGAGAGTTCCGGATTGATCTTTGTCATATGCAGCAAATAACTTATCAAGGCGCTTGAGATGGTCCGTGGCCTGTGGGAAGCGTTTGCGGACACTCTGGGCGACACTTCGCCACTCGGAGAACGTGATTTGCATAGTCTCTGGATTCCTGCCTCTTTCGAAAGCCAGGCCACGAAGGAACGAGGTGATGTGATCGGCAACATTGTTCTGCACAGTAGCACAATCGCCGATGGCGTAGACATCACCAAGAGGTGTGCCGTTGAGACGTAAATGAGTATCGGTTTCCAGTGCATGTCTGTTGTTTTGTGCGGATCCGAGAGCTGCCGATACTCTCTGGCAGAACTCACTCTGCGAAACTCCAGTAGACCAAAGGCAGAAACCCATCGGGATTTCTTTAGTGATAGTCTCTCCATGCTCATCCTTCTGCGTGAATAGAATCCTGTCCGGTTTGACCTCCCTGACTCTTGAGTTGGTGAGGACTTCAACCTGATCACGTTGGAACCGTTCTTCCGCATACTTCGAGACCGCCTCATCATACGTGTTCAGAATATGACCTCTGCTCTGAATTAGGTGTACCGAGATCTCGTTTCTCAGGATCTTCGGGAACACTCTAGCTAGGTCCTCATTGAGTAGGTCAAAGAGCTCTGCAGCAAATTCAACTCCTGTCGGACCTCCACCGCAGACAACAAACGACAGTAGTTTTCGTCGCTCTTCATCAGTAGTTGTAGGCAAGCATGCGGATTCGAGATTGAATAAGATCTTGTTTCTTATCTTCCTTGCATCATCAATATCCTTCAAAAAATGACAATTTTCCAATCCTGATACGCCATGTGGGTTTGTCGTTGACCCCACTCCAATGACGAGCTTGTCATAAGGTAGATAGAATCTGACCTCCTTTCCATTGGCATCTATCTGCGATACTTCAACTAGCTTTGTGGAAAAGTCGATCTCTTCGGCCCTTGCTCGTATGAAATGGCCCTTTACGCGGGCGACTATTCGTCGAATTGGCTCGGCTAATGATCTAAGCTCCAATGTCCCAACAGTAGCAGACGGTAGCATAGGCGTAAATAGAAAATAATTCGTTGGAGAGACAAGTGTAACATGATATTCCTCTGGGTTTAGGGTTTTCAGTAGAGCGACGCTTCCCCACCCTCCTCCCAGTATGACTAACTTTGGCTTGTCCTTTTGCCGCATAGATTCCGGACAGTCATCATCATCTACCAAAACCTCAGCGATGGGTAGGTTTTTGGGGCCTCCCTTTCGTGGAGATAAAGCCAAGTCAGAAACATGGATATCCGTGTACGTAAGGTCTTCTCGGTATGTGGATGCATCATAAAGGAAGAAACCAACAATGCCGATTCCAATGATAGCAACTGATCCTCCAAACCAAGCCGCAGATCTGTAAATGAAATTCAATATCCAAGACCGACTTTTGGGAAGAGCTTTGCCAGAAACGAAGCGGACATGATAGGAATATGGGGAGAGAGCCCAATTCGATTGTCGTAGAGCCTGTTGAAGCAATGGAGTCTGTCGAGTTGTGCGGTATGTTCGAGAAGTAGAAGATCTGTACTGGCTGAGATCATGCCTTAATGTTGATTGCGGGAGGAACTGGCGGGCTCCAGATCTCGCAGTGTGGTTGTTGAGTCGTGCAATGCACGCGAGGGTGCGCTGCCGCATCATTGTCGTCTCAGATCTCGCCCTTTGTCACTGCTACGCACACAGTCATGAGCTACCCAGCATTTCAGGGGCTGTGGTTAATGGTAGAGTGGTGTTATTGCTTGAGTTCCTCTAGTGACACTGAGATTCATTCGGCTTCGGATGACGCAGTGGTGATAACGATCCAAACGTCCGTGCACGAACATTTTCATCCACCACCCATAATTTTGCTCCGCGATACCCGATGACACATCTCATACCAGCCTTTAGTCACTGGCCAAAGAGAATGATAGGAATGTAGCTCTAGCTTTTCTTTCTCTAAATTGTCATCTGTGACAATACTGAAACTGTAGCTAAAGGTTGTGACATCAATCGAGGCCATATTTTAGTCTGCCTGTAACTCCAGCACAATGCCACCATATTTGATATGAGTATTAACGCCTTCCCTGCGACCCCATACCACCATGAAATTGTCCTTATTCCTTGGCTCAACCTATACGCCATGCCGTACTCATGCCAAATCGCTTATTGAACGCCTTTTCCCATTTCTGCAGAACGTGCTCCATATCCTCAAATAACCATCGCTTCATTTCCATTTTCATGCAGTTCAGAATCTTCATTGCGCGTCTCTGAATCAAGACCCAGGTCAAGGTGAGCCGGTAAATCCTTTTTACTTTCCCGTGCAGAGTCTTCACCCCAGGCACGTAATCGCACAAGATTTCTGATTGCAGCATCTCGTCGTTGACCCTGATTTACCAATATGGCCTTGTTTACTCTATCAGCAACACTTTTCCGAAGGTCAGGTTTAAGAAGCGCCGCAAGTTGTGGCTCTAAATTTTCTTGTGGAAATATCAGGAGTGCCATTGTCCGCTCTAGATCCTCGAGGAACTCAGGATTTGTGGGTGCTCGTGGAGCAAGTTGGGTTGTGGCAAAGTTCAAGGCTGGGGTTATGTTTCCGCCCGGAGTGCTGTTGCATGTACGGATCAGCTCAACTAGCTGCAATCGTAGGAGCGCAAAATGCAGTGAAGGGTCTGAGTCAAGTATCTGATTGAGCAGTCAGCATCGTCACCTTCCAAAATTCTGATGGGATTAAAATTAGGTATGACGCTGCTTGCTCATACTGAGGACTGAAGTATGGTATGGTTTCTCATCAACGACCCAAAGGGCTATATGCGTGGTGCATGAAACTTGTATAATCATAGCAAGCAAAAGAGGTGAGTTGTTCTAAACAGAAGTCACTGACCTGAGGGTTGAGCTCATTAAGGGCCTCAATAGCATCTTGTATGCTACCAAGATGAATATCATGCTTTATCTGGTTGCGTAATCTCACAGACTCTTGCTGCTCGATGGGCTTGAGATTTGCTTCCTTCGAAAACTTGTCGGCCGCCGATGGATAGCCCTCTGCTGTAAGATAATCCAGGATGAGGGCATTGATATCGCTGTCAAGGATGCTCACAGTTAGCACTATGTCAACAAGTTGGTTTGGGGATCCCATGTGTTAACAGGCAACAAGATCAGAGAGACAACTTAAACGTGTTCTCCGCACGAAATTCTAGGAGAGATTCCCAGTTGATTGAAGTACATCATTTGGAGCCAGTAAATGGGAAGGCACGACAGCAGCGGAAGCTACCAGGCTCAACGTACCTCTTTGAAGGTTTGATTTCATCCACACGCCTCTCGAATGCATGTTGTGAAGGCGTGGTCGTCGAAGCCGTTGACGACGCATATACCAAGGTCAGTCACACAGCCCGCTATCCGTGTAAGGGAGTGTACCAACCATATTTCGCAGCTAGTTCTTCCTTGTTTCCATGTGCGCTCTTGGTAACAGCTCGGCAAAGTACAGTAATCTGTGGGAGTCGGTCGATACGTGTGTTTCTGTTAGCTGCAATGTAAAATGAAATCAAGATTGGTGAGTAAGGATAGTTGAGCTCCAGTGTAAATTAAGTACTGGTGGGAATTTATGGAAAAAGTGTTTGCCTGGGGAAGTTTAGATCGATGCTAGGAATGGCTAGCGAGGCAGTCCGGCAGTCGACAAGGAGCTATTCGGCAAATTGCGGCTCTTTTTATGGTTACGACAAGCGTGTGTCTACATCCCTCTGCTCTGCATATAACTTCAATTGCCAGATGATCTTGTTATAGGGGTGTGGCGAAGTCTTGCACATCTATCTATCTATAAAATGGGCTTTATTTCTTGGAATTAATTCCCCATGTCGGATGTAGAATAGTTAGCATAGCCGCGGCGCGCTCATTCAATCAGGTCAGAATGGCGACGAAGAATTCAGCAGCATCTCGTGCTCACTACTCCCCGCCTTGGGCTGATGTATCAATCATTGGGATAGCAGGCAGCTCTGGATCTGGAAAATCTACTTTGTCAAACGCAATCGTATCTTCCTTAAGCCTTCCTTGGGTGGTTATCTTGTCTGTGGTAATGCCAATGCCTAAACCCCCAATGAAGAAGGAAATCAAATTAACTTTTACCATAGGACTCATTTTACAAATCATTGACCCCTGAACAGTCTGAGAAAGCGTTTCAAAATGAGTGGGATTTTGATTCTCCTGAAGCAATCGACTTCGATACCCTTGTAAATCGTCTAAACGATCTCAAACAGGGGTATGGTGTTATTCTACCAATATTTCATGCTCTTTAGTAACCAGTGGGACAGGAAGCGGGCAGAGATACCCATCTACTCATTTGCCAAGCATCAACGACAAGAGCAGACTACTTCAATTTATTCTCCGCATGTACTAATTCTTGAGGGTATATTTGCACTTTACGACAAGAGAGTTCTAGATTTATTAGACATGAAGGTAAGATCCATCACGTGTCTATTTAGCAAGCACTCATATTCCAGATTTTTTGTGAAGCAGATGCGGATACTTGTTTGTCGAGAAGAAGTCCGTAAATAGACACATACCCGTCTGTATGACTCAAGCTAATGCTTACAATGCGACCAGTTCTGAGAGATGTTGAGGAGCGCGGCCGAGATATTGAAGGAGTTATCAAACAGTGGTTTGCTTTCGTTAAACCAAATTTTGAGACTTATGTGGAGCCTCAACGCAAAGTGGCAGGTAAAATCAGGTCATATCCTCAATCTATCAAGGACTGACTATCATTCAGACATAATTGTGCCCAGGGGAGTTGAAAATAGGGTGGCCATAAGTAAGCCTGTCATCGCATGCTACTGATACTACCGTGCTAACGGTCGTTAAGATATGGTAACCCAGTATATTGAGAGAAAGTTGATTGACAAGTCCATAAGACATCGTGCGGAACTCAAGAGGTTAGGGAAGGCTGTAGAAGAAGAACCTTTGTCAGAAAGAGTCCTTCTGCACCCGCAGACGCCACAACTTAAGGGAATGAATACTATCATCCAGGACAGATATACTTCTGCCGAGGACTTCATATTCTATTTCGATCGGCTTGCCACGCTTCTCATTGAATAGTAAGTCCGCATCTGTTCTCAGAGGCTCTCGTAATCTGCGTACATAGCTGAGATTTTTAGTGCCATGAACAATATCTCTTTCACATCGAGTATTGTTGAAACGCCAATTGGTACTAAATACCATGGTTTGCAAATAGCCGGCGAAATAAGCGCGGTGGTTATCCTCCGGGCCGGCTCCGCCTTTGAAACTGGCCTTAAGCGGGTGATTCCCGACTGTAGGACTGGCAGAATCCTTATTCAATCGAACATCCGAAATGGGGAGCCAGAGCTGCATTTCCTAAAGCTGCCGGACGGTATTGAAACACACGAAAGCGTGTTATTATTAGATCCGCAGATGTCCAGCGGCGGGGCAGCGCTGATGGCTGTTCAGGTGTTGGTGGACCACGGCGTACCACAGGAGAATATTGTATTCATCACTTATTTTGCAGGCAAAATGGGCCTTAATAGACTGACGAAGGTATTTCCAGAGGTGAAGGTGGTAGTGTGCATGATTGTCGCAGATTATGAGGAGAGATGGATTGAAAAGCGCTATTTTGGTTGTTGAACAGGGTCGTAAAAAAAGAAAAAAAAAAAAAAAAAACCGTCCTTTGGCGCTCCTAGGAAACAACTCAAGTTTGGTTTCATTGTGAAGTTTTCTCCAAAGGACGGTTCAGCTTCATGAATCGCTGTTCGACGCTAACGGCTTGACAATGTACGCCAGCGCAGACTTACGAGCTTAGCTAAGCCTTGACGGTATTTTCAAAATTTCGTATGACGCTCTTATAAACCTAATCACGAAAGCTTCTTGTGAACAGCGGTTGATCCATTCTTTTGAAAATGGTGTTGAGAAACGTCTTTCTTTCATTTCACGTGTAAAAGTATATCAACAATCATTGGGAAAACCTAAAAGGCACCAAAGATATCTAGCATACTTTCTCAGGAATGGTGTCTTTAATCTGTTGGGAATCTTAGAGTAGTGAGGACTACTGAGACATCACAGTCACGGCCTATCTGGTGGTTGTTATTCCAAGGCTAGGTTATTGTTCGCACATTTCTTCTTTTACTTGCTCTATTTCTGTGCTGAGGAGCAACGCACATCTACAAAATTGCAATGAACGCGAATGATTTTCACTGGTTATATTCTTCTGACTATTACCTTGTGCATATCAGTTGCTGATACAGCTCCACGAATCCGCGTCGGCCCACAGGGCCTATACGATGCTTATCATTTTGATAAGAAAACCAATAATGCACCTGTGGTTAGCTTTCGCCTCCGTGAATATCCTGATGTGGAAGCAAGTATAGAGCAGGTTTGTAAACGCACGAAGGTTGTATTGATGAGAGTCGAGGTACTGACACATGCCCAGAACAATCTTTGAATAATGTCAATTGGTACCAAAGCTTAAGAAAGAGTCATTTCCTTACCTACAGCGCGGACACTATTCTTGATAGAAACACAATCTTTTCGGGAGAAACCCCCCCTTTAGGGAGTGCTGGATCAGGTCCTCAAATTCTCATCTCCGACAAGTTAAATACACGCGGTCCTGTAAGGCAACCTTCTTGTCTACTTTTTCAGCTGGCGGAGATCCTTCGGCGACTGGTTCGGTTACAAATACGATTGGCGATCTAGTAGTGCAATCAATATTGGGCCAAAAAGGGCGCGTAGCTGCCGGAGGTGCTGGCGTTGCCTAGTCTTTCTCCGCTTCTATGGGAGGTCAAAGTTCTCTTACCACTAGTAATACCGAGTTGGTGCTATACAGGTATCTGGGGCTAGTTCTGTCACTCATTCATCTTCTGCTTCATCTACTGGAGACGGAAAGCCTGTTGCTAGTACAAGTAGCGGTAAGGTAAGATCATATTTGGTAACAAATTTTCCTGTAGGAAATTCTGCTGCTGGCACATCTTCCCCTCATCTATAGGAAGTCGGGTTTCGGTTACATACAAGCCTCTGACGGAGGAAACACCCACCACAAGTACGTAAATTCTGGTGAGACTCTCTAAGAATACTTGCTAACTTTCAAAGGGTGGTGGAACAACGTCTTTTGAATAAGTCATGTATCCATGTAGATTCGGGGTACATAGATCGATACTTAGAGATGTTTTCCCTACTTTCGCTTTAGAGAAAAGTTCCTACATATAAACTTAAACATATCAGTAATTAATGCCCTGGCTTTTGCTGCTTCAATGGCCTGTGTCTCTTGTGAACATGATTGTCCAGTATGATGTAGTCCCAGTTTGTTAAAGCAGCGGAAATGTCGGCCGCTGCTCAGTCTGCTATCAAGGACCACAAACTCTGAATTTAAACTAAGCCACATTGCCAAAGCGCTTCTGGCTGCACTAGCATAATTCTGGCTAGCTGCCTCCATCCCTGCCTGCACACGCCACAACTGGTGGGGTCGTTGGTAGCATTACAGTTATTACTGTAACAGTTAGGCGTTTCGAGTATTAATACGGAAACATGAAAAATGACCGGTTCATTACTGAATTAATACAAAGGCGCTAAACCTATCCTAGTATAGCACCTATTTCATGTGACCTGGTTGCCCTGCCAAATGCCCAAAACAACATAGAAATTATCATGACTTTTTGCTATTTAGCTACCAATTCGAACCAACCATGCCTGGAAGCCTTCCAGACGCTACTATGTAAGCACTTCAATTACACTGTCAATGCCAGCAAATGAACGGAAATTGCTGAGTGTGCTCGATGTCGCAAATGGTCAAATGCAAAAAATGTTACGGACCGTAAGCTAAGTAATAGTCCGTAACTGCCTTAGCTGCGATCGGAAACGGGCAAGGTGCTATAGCCCTGATAACTGCAGTTATTACAAGCACTATTGCAGCTATTGCGGACAGGGTTACGGATGGGGTTGCAGGGTTACGGACGACTTTTGCGGACCGTTAGCCAAACGATTCCCGCCCGTTAGCTAACGCACGTGACTAATCACCTGTTTAAAGGCAGCCTCTTTGTAGACACTCTCCTCCTTATTCTTCTTCTCCTTAGCTTTAGATTCTTGTATTTAGAACTACCAATCGCACCGGCTTTGCCTACTTGCCGGCATCCGTGTGCCACTGATTGACTGAGTTCGTGGCAAAAATTACTACGCGCCAGCACATTCATTTATTGAAGTGTCCTAGATACTTGCAATAGAAGGAGGAAATAAAATCCTAGCGGCCCAAGAAGTTCAACCGACTTTCGACAAGTATAAGATTTCAATGGACACGGACAAAATCGAAAGAATCAATAGAAAAATAGCCTATGCTATATACGTTACAGGCCAGCCCTTTCACTTTGTTCGAGGATCCAGCTTGGAGGGCTGTATTCAAGGAGTTCAACTATACTCCTCCATCCGCTGACCAAATATCTAGCTTCCTTTTGGAGAAAGAATACAACGACATAGAAAAACAGATTGTTCACAAGCTAAGATCTTCTGATAACTTGACACTTGTTACAGATGAATCTACTAATGTTTGTATTAACAAGATGATTAACTATTTAGTGGTTACAAGCAACGGCGATTTCATTTTACTATAAGACAAAAAGAAGCACCTATAGGAGCATTAAGTGCTCAAAAACTTGCAAGAGGCGTTGCTGATACTACAACAGAAATCACGAATGGAGACACTAAATGATTTAGAGCAGTTGCTACTAATACTTGCCCACAAATGCTTGTAACCCACAATGCCTTTCGTACAATTCCTGCAACAGCACATATGTTTACTACCTTGTGCAACTCGCATAGTCTTCAGCTTCTCATCAGCGACATCCTTACCCTTCCTAGCGTCTAAGAATTCTGGTAGATAACTTCTAATATAGCAAACGTCTTTTGAAATGCAACAAAACAATACGCATATCTACAAGCTAAGCAAGAGAAGGTTTACGGGCTTAGACACGCAAATTATTCGAGCCAGAGACACAAGATGGAGTACTCAATATTGAATGGCTTTATCTTTAGATAAATCTAAGCAAACACTTCGACAATTCGCTGTCCATCTAGATGTTAGCTTTGAATATACTACAACGCTTCTTCAGCGTAGCTTTTGGGGTTAGCTCACAGAGCTTCTAGAGCTGCTAGAACCAATTCACAAAGCACAAGTCATTTCCGCAGGATCACTATGGATCACCTAAGGCTCCTTGGCGACCCGTCATGCGACGTAGAGTCGCTAAGGCTAAGGGCCTAATGCCTCTTCCTAGATTATTTCTATAAATTAGAAGACGGCTCTTTCTTATTATTAAGAGTAGAATATTAGCGTATACATTATACTTGCTATATACTCTCAGATAATTAGACTAATCTTATATAATATAGATTGTTTAGAGTATATAGAATAATATTAGATAGAATAATATATAATAACTTTTAGGTATTTAAGTATACTGATTTTCTTAACATTTATTCATTTCTAATATCTGATGGTTCGTCACATGCACGCAACAACTACTGTCTTAGACTAGCACTAAAACTCTCAAGGCCAGCTGGCTAAGGGCGGTTAGCTAGCTTGTGTATATAAAGACCTACCATTCCCCCTTCCTTCCTTTTCTCCTCTCCTCAGCTTAGTATCTTCGATTAGTGCAATCTACAAAGCGGATTACTCTCGCATTTTGTACGTGACCTTCCTACCCATCACGTAAGGACTGTGGATTCAGCTTCTTACACACACACGCACATATACCACGACAACACTCAAGTGGCAGTCACCCAAAGACGCTGTTGCAGAACCGCCTTGGACTCGCTCAGCATGCGAAGCTCCACTGCACGTCCTCCCAGCCCTCCCTCCTCCGCAGCGTGACCGGGCCTCCGTCACCGTCCTCCGTCGGCTTCGGGATCGCGCTGGCTATCGCACGCGGGCCCATCTTGATCTTCTCGG
>Ga0335075_10002540_pt1 | contig 29259 bp, 20 predicted proteins | sample Lox_Sample_24_FD_206723 | JGI IMG/M metagenome (GOLD analysis project Ga0335075, IMG submission 206723) | Soil microbial communities from Loxahatchee National Wildlife Refuge, Florida, United States - Lox_Sample_2.4 | ecosystem: Environmental > Terrestrial > Soil > Wetlands | place: USA...
CATCGAATCCTTCCGCAACATTCTGCGGCTCATCCACTCGCTCGGGGTGCTGCACTGGCAGGGCGGGATCGTGGTGGAGCCCGTCGATCTGCCGGTTGCCGTGCGGCATCTGGCCATGTACCAGGCACACATCGAGTATTCCGACATCGTGTGGGCGGCACGGGGCATCGGCGGCATCCAGGCGCAGGATGCGATCGCGATGTCGGCCATCGAGCAGGGATGCACGGTCGAGGAGCTGGCCTCGCGCCCGACCCTGATGACCGTGACCAACGTCAATTCGCCGCGCCGTGTCGATGAGGAGATCCTCGACAACATCATGATCATGGCGCGGCACGGTCAATGCGTGGTCATCACACCGTTCACGCTGATGGGCGCGATGGCGCCCGTGACGCTCGCCGGGGCACTCGTACAGCAGACCGCCGAAGCGCTCGGAATCGTCGCGCTCTGTCAGATGTTGCGTCCGGGTGCACCCTGTGTACTCGGAGGTTTCACGTCGAACGTCGACATGCGCACGGGCTCACCCGCGTTTGGAACGCCGGAGTATGTGCACGCCGTGATCGCCGCTGCCCAGATCGGACGGCGGCTCAAGCTTCCCGTACGCACCAGCGCCGTGAACGCCTCCCCGGTCGTGGACGCGCAATCGACGTACGAGACCGCGTTCTCACTCCAAGCCGCGATCCTGAGTCACAGCCATCTGGTGAATCACGCGGCAGGATGGCTCGAAGGCGGCCTGTCGGCCTCGCTCGAGAAGATCATCGTCGACGCCGAGCTGCTGCGGAACTGGGCCGAGATGCTGAAGCCGGTGAGCTTCGATGATGATGACCTTGCCGTGGACGCCATCAAGGCCGTGGCCGCGGGCGGGCATTTCTTCGGCGAGCCGCATACGCTGGCGCGCTACCAGTCGGCCTTCTATCGGCCGCTGCTCTCGGACTGGTCGAACTTCGAGAGTTGGAAGGAGGCGGGCGCCCGCAACGCGACCGAGCGGGCGACCGGGATCTGGCAGAAGCTGCTGGCCGAGTACGTCCCGCCGCCGCTCGACCCCGGCGTCAAGGAGGCGATCGCGGACTACGTGGCGCGCAGAACGATCGAGCTGAGCCCGAACGGATGAGCTCCTGGGTGGCCAATGCACGGATGTACGCGGTGATCCCCGAGGTCGAGTCGGTCTGGCGCACGCTTCTCGAGCGCGTGGCCGAGGACGCGGACGTCGGGCTCCAGTACCAGCCGTATCCTGCGCCGCGGCCACTCGAGGATCTCTGGTCGCGAGCGGACCTCGGCGCGGTGCTGATGTGCGGGTATCCGATCGCGCTGCGGCTTGCGCCGGTGCAACCGATCGCGGCGCCGATACCGCGCGCGCCCTGGGCGGGCGGCCGCGCGGTGTACAGAACCGATCTCATCGTTCGCGAGGATGCTCCGTACCGGGATTTCGAGGATACCTTCGGTGCGCGCGCCGGCTGGACGGTCGCGCACTCGCATTCCGGATTCAACGCTTTCCGTCACCATCTGCTCGCGTATCGCACACCGCAGCGGCCGACGCTCTATCGCGAGGTCGTTGGTAACCTGGTGACTGCGCGAAACGTGCTCGATGCGGTGCGGGATGGGCGCATCGACGTTGGGCCACTGGACGCCTATTGGCACATGCTGATCGCGCGACATGCTCCGAAGCTCGTCGAGGGTGTGCGCGTACTGTCATCGACGGCGCTTGCACCGATGCCGGCCTTCGTTGCCGCTGAGGAGGTGCCGGCGGCCGCCGTGGCCCGGCTTCGCGAGGCGTTCACCGGCGCCGCGAGCCGGCCGTGGTTCGCCGAGATCGCCGATCCGCTGATGCTCGAGGGGTTCGCGCCGGCCGGCCGGGAGACATTCGATCTGGCGCTCGATTGGGATGGTGAGGCGAGGGCAGCGGGCTATGCCGAGCCTGCCTGATATCGCGGCTCGTATTGCCTGCGCCGCGCTCCTCGTGCTCGGCGCGGCGGCGCCCGCAGCCGAGCTGCCGCCGAGTACGTTCGGTCCCGATGCGCCCGCACTCGCTCCGCCCGGGCCTCATGCGGTCGGTGTCGAGACGCTGACGCTGGTCCAGCGCGCGCAGGTTGACGTGCTGGCGTACGACGCAAAGACCCATCGCGCGCCGAAGCGCGATCGCGTTCTAGTCGTCGATGTGTGGTATCCGGCGCGCGCCGCAGCCGGCGCAGCGCGCGTGGTGTATTCCGGCGAATTTCCCAGCGAGCCGCCCGCGCCCCCGGCGCACTTCACTGTGCCCGGCATCGCGGTACGCGGCGCGCCGTTCGCCGGCGGCCCTTATCCGCTCGTCATCGTCTCGCACGGCTACAGCAACGCTGCGGTGGCGATGAGCTGGCTCACGGAGAATCTCGCCTCGAAGGGGTACGTCGTCGCAGCCATCCATCACGACGACCCGCCGATCACCGACACCGCGAAATTCATCGGGCCGGTGCTGCGGCGTCCGCTGGACATCGCCTTCGTGGCTGCGACGCTGCAGCGGCAGCTGGCAGCGGAGCACTGGATCGATCCGCAGCGAACCGCGCTCGTCGGCTACTCGATGGGCGGCTACGGCGTGCTGACCGCCGCCGGTGCGGTGCTCGATCCGCACGGACCGCTGGCGAAATGGGTACCGGGCGGTCTGCTGCTGCCTTATTGCAGCGGCGGTGCGCTGGAGAGCTCGGTGCGGGTCGCGCACCTGCGCGCCGTCGTCGCGATTTCCCCAGCCGGCGGGCCGCCCTGGAGCGCGTGGGGTGAGAGCGGTCTTGCCGCCATCCGTACGCCGCTGTTCCTGATCAACGGCAATCGTGACGCCACTGTCGGCTATGGGCGCGCAGGTCTACGGGTCTTCGACCAGGCCATTCACGCGCCGCGCTATCTGCTGACCTTCGAGGAGGCGGGTCACGACATCGGATTGGATCCGGCACCGCGCCAGATGCGCGGCTCCCTGTGGAACCTCGGCTGGTTCCAGGATCCGGTCTGGGACAGCGCCCGCGTCAATGCGATCAACGCGCACTTCATCACCGCCTTCCTGGATTTCTACGTCAAGGGCGAGAAGAGCTACGCCGCCTATCTCGATGTACCCGTCATGAATTCAGACCAGGGTGTGTGGCCGAACGACAACGCGCCCTACGCGGCCTACAGTCCGGGAAGCGGAAACATCACGGTGTGGAAGGGATTCCAGCGCGCCTTCGCGGTCGGCCTGCAGCTGCGGCGCGCCGGCGCGGCCGGCCCCTGATCACTGAACGCCTAGCCCGGCGTAGGAGAGGGCGCGCGCTCGGTCGGGTGTTGCAGCACGTCGTGACGGCGAAAGAGATATCGCCGCGCGACCTCGAAGTAAGTACGGTAGACGAGGCCGCCGTTCTCGGCAATGAGCCGCTCGCGCTCGCACCGGTGGCGGGCGGGAAGCTCGTACCAGGGAATGGCCGGCGACTCGTGGTGCAGCGAGTGCAGGTTGTTGAAGAGGAAGAGCGGCCCCAGGATCCACGAGCTCTCGACGATGGCCACGCGCTCGCGTATGCCGGGCCGCGCGCGATGCTCGGCGAACGAGCGGATCAGCTGGATGGCGTTCGCCGGTATCACCATGGCCACGAAGTAGAGCCAGAGCGGGATGCCGCAGACGACCTTCACCCAGAGGATGACCGGGATGCACCAGAGGAGATGCTCCGCCCACACGGCGCGGATTCCCGGCTCGCCGCGCCAGACGTTGCGCAGGTCCCAACGCCAGTACATTCCGATGCGCAGAAAAGATCCGACGAGGAGGCGCCCGGCGAGGGTCTGCTCGACGCGCAGCGCCACGCGCATCGCCGGGCTCAGCTGATCCCAGCCTTCGGAGGTCCAGTAATAGGACTCCGGGTCATCGATCGGATCGGTCAGCCGACGGTCGATGTGATGCTTGTGATGAAGGTCCCGATAGCGCTGGTAGGGGATCCAGAGTCCGAGCGGAACGATGGCGAGGAGGCGGTTCAGCCACTTCCAGCGCGTGGGATGTCCATGGACGATCTCGTGCTGCAGCGAGCTGTGCAGAGTGATGAGCACCGTGGTGAGCGGTGCGACTACCCAAAGTGGCCAGTGCGCGTATCGGGAGGTGGCGGCGAGCCAGCCGCCGTACGCGACGATGAGCAGTAAAAAAGTGGGAATCTCCACCGCGGGCCGACCGCGGCTGGGGCCAGATGTCACGATTGAATTGGAGAATACGCTTGGAATCGGCAACACCGAAACCTACACCTTTGACGTCACCATTATAACAGGGGCGTGAGCGCGGCCGATGTGAACCCGTACCATTAATCTATGCGGGCCGTCCGGCAGAGCCGCCGCTCCAGGGCCGCCACGGCGTCATAGAGGAGGACGGCCATCAATCCCGTGGCCAGGCCCCCCTGCAGGATGAACGCCATATTGCTCGACAGCAGCCCGGCGATGATCACCTCACCGAGACCCTTGGCCGCCACGGTCGACCCCAGCGTCGCGGTGCCGATATTGATGACCAGGGAGATCCTAATACCTTCTAGAATCAATGGCATAGCTAGTGGAAGCTCGACTGAGACTAGCTTCTGCCTGGCGCTCATCCCCATCCCGGTGGCGGCCTCGAGCACCGCGGGCGGACAGGTCCGCAGGCCGACGACCGTGTTCTCGAAGATCGGCAGCAGTCCATAGAGGAAAAGGGCGATCAGCGTCGGCTTCTCGCCGAAGCCGACCAGGGGCACCGCCAGGGCCAGTACGGCGACTGGAGGAAATGTCTGCCCGAAGTTGACGACCGCCCGCGACAGCGGCAGGAACTCCTGGCCGCCGGCCCGCGTAACGAGTATGCCGAGCGCGACGGCAATGACGGTGCTCCCCAGGCAAGCCACGAGCACCGTTGCGAGGTGTGAGAGGGCGAGCATGCCGAGGTTGCCCTGATCGTAGATCGGCGGGGCGCCGCCTTCGGTGAGGGGCGCGAAGAGCGGCGCGAAGCGCTGCGGGACCAGCAGGAACGCCAGCAGCAGCCCCAGGGCTGCGAGTCGCATGGCATTCGCGGCGTGGCGCATCAGCCCGGCCGCCCGCGGGCAAGAATGGCGGCGACCGTGAGCTGCCCGCACGGTGCGCGCTTGTCGTCGACGACGATGGCGCGCTCGCTGCCGCGCCACAGTAGCTCCGAGAGCGCTTCGCGCAGCGTGGCGGAGGCTGAAACAACGGGTGCGTCAGCAATGCCGTCGGTCGTCGACAAGGGCAGCGCCGCTTCGCCTGCTGTCATCAGCGAGAGCAGGCGCATCGCGCGTTCCGCACTGCCGGTCATCCGCGCGACGAGTGCATCGGCCGGACGCGTCACCAACACCTCGGGTCGATCGTACTGGATCAGCCGTCCTTCACTCATGACGGCGACGCGGTCGCCGAGCCGGAATGCCTCATCGATGTCGTGAGTCACGAGCACGACCGTCGTCCCGAACTTCCGTTGGATGTCGAGAAGGTCGTCCTGGGCTTTCTCTCGAATGATGGGATCGAGCGCCCCGAAGGGCTCGTCCATCAGCAGCACCGCCGGCTCCGCGGCGAGCGCCCGCGCCACGCCGACCCGCTGCTGCTGGCCGCCGGAGAGCTGGTACGGATATTTTCCCGAGTAGGCCGCCGGATCGAGCTGCAGCGCTTCGAGAAGCCGGGTGGTGCTGGCGCGGATGCGGTCTTCCTCCCATCCGAGGAGCCGTGGCACGGTCGCGATGTTCTCCGCGACCGTGCGGTGAGGGAAGAGGCCGTGCCCCTGAATCACGTAGCCGATCCGGCGCCGCAGCCGGTGCCCGGGCTCACTGGCCGTATCGCGGTCATCGATGAGAACACGGCCGCTCGTCGGCTCGATGAGCCGGTTGATCATGCGCAGCAGCGTCGATTTGCCCGACCCCGACGTGCCGACGATCACCGTGATGGAGTTGCGCTCGATGGCCATCGATACCGCATCGACGGCCGTGGTCGAGTCATAACGCTTGGTGAGGCTTTCGATGACTATCATTGCGGTACGCGGTCCAGGCGCTCGACGAGCGCATCGAGCAGCACCGCGGCCGAGAAAGCGAGCACCACGGTGGGAATCGCCCCGAGGAGCACCAGATCGGTGGCCGCCTGGCCGATCCCGCCGAAGACGAACGTGCCGAAGCCGCCGCCGCCGATGAGCGCGGCGACCGTGACCAGGCCGATATTCTGCACGAGGACGATCCGGATACCCGTCAGGATGACGGGCAGCGCGAGGGGCAGCTCGACGCCCGTCAGCGTCTGCCGCCGGGTCATTCCCATGCCGAGGGCCGCCTCGACCGTGGCGGGCGAGACGCGCTTGAGACCCGCCACCGTGTTGGCAACGATCGGCAGCAGCGAATACAGGAACAGGGCCACGACCGCCGGCGCGGCGCCGATGCCGCGGATGCCGACGGCCTCGGCGAGCGGGACGTGCGCGGCGAGAGCCCCGAGCGGGGCCATGAGGATGCCGAAGAGCGCGATGGAAGGTATCGTCTGGATGATGTTGAGTGCGCTCAGCACGCCGGGCCGCATGCGCGGCACGCGGTGACAGAAAATACCGAGCGGCAGCGCCACGATGACGGCGGCGCCGAGCGACCCGAGCGAGAGCAGGACGTGCTGCCGCGCCGCAACGGCAAAGGCCGAAGCGTTCACCGCGTATTCCCGCATCACCGAGACGTTGTCGAACGTGCCGCGCGCGAGCGCAAGTCCCGCGACGCCCAGGAAGATGGCGAGGAGGAGGACACGCACACCGGGCCCGGGCCGCATGCGGGTGATCGCGTCGGTCGCGAGGAGGCCGAGCGCCGCGAGCAGCACCCAGAAGCCCCCGCCGGGGGCGATGCGCACGATCAGGTCATGGGGGGGTGTCAGGGCGTTGGCCGCGGCGGCGAGGGCCGTTGCAACCCCCACGAGGCCGGCGAGCGCTCCGGCTAGGCGCAGCAGCGCGTTCGCCGCAAGGAGCGCGATCGCCGCCACCGCGGCGAGCGTCACCCAACAGGCGAGAGCGCCCCATGCCGGCAGCACCTGCGCGAGTCCGCGGGGATCACCGGGGACGATGCGGTTCGCCTTGAAGGCGACGAACGGCAACAGGAAGAGTCCGGCGGCACCGACCAGCGTCAGCAGGGCTCCCAGGCGGTCGACATGGGGAAGCGCCGAGGTCCGCGTGGAAGCGGGCCGCCGCAGCAGGAAGCCGGAAGTGCTCACTGCAGCAGGGCCTTTTTCGCCAGATAGCTCCTGGCGACCGACTGGATCGATTCACCGTCGACCTGTACCCGCTCGTTGAGGCGCTGCAGCGTGTCGCGATCGAGGCTCTGCATGAGCGGCTTCACGAGAGCGGCGATGCGGGGATACGCGCGCAGCGCGGCTTCGCGGATGAGAGGGACGGGCGCGTAGATCGGTTGATCGTGCTTGTCGTCCTCCAGGACGACGAGGTTCGCCGCAGCGATTCCCCCGTCGGTCGCATAAACCATCGCGACGTTGGTGCCGTCCGTGCGCGCAGCCGCGGCAGTGATCATCGCCGTGGTCTCGCCTCCGGCGAGCACGATGAGCTGGTCCGAAGTGAGCCTGAAGCCGTACGTATCCTCGAGCGAGCGCAGCGTCCCGGCGTTGGCGAACTCGGCGGAGCAGGCGAGCACGACCCGGGCGCCTCCCGATACCCAGCGCGCGAAGTCGCTCATGGTGCGCAAATGGTAGGTCTCGGCCACGTCGCGGCGAACCGCAAGCGCCCAGGCGTTGCTGGCCGGGGCGGGGGTGAGCCAGACGATGCGGTTCCTCTCATAGTCGAGCCGGGAGCCGAGCTGGTACCCCTTGCTGAAGTCCTTCCAGGCCGGATTCCCGGGCATATTGAAGAAGAGGCCGCCATTACCGGTGTATTCGACGTAGAGGTCGACTTCCCCGTCGAGCAGCGCGCGGCGCACGACGGGGGTCGCGCCGAGCTTGAGGCGATCGACGGTGGGGATTCCCGCGGCGCTGAGGACGAGCCGGATCATCTCTCCGATCATCGCCGACTCGCTGGAAAGCTTCGAGGAGACGATGACGGGGGCGCCGGCCCGCGAGGGCGCTGAGGCCATGAACGTGAGTGTCGCTGCGATGCAGAGCGCTTTGAAGAATCGCGCCACCTATTGATCTCCACCCCTATGGGTACACGTTATCATCCTCCGATGCAAAATTCCGCGAGAGCTGTGGTCATCGGCGGCGGGGTGGTCGGCGCCAGCGTGCTCTATCACCTCGCCAGGATCGGCTGGCGGGACGCTCTGCTGCTGGAGAAGAGCGAGCTCACGGCCGGCTCGACGTGGCATGCGGCGGGTGGCATGCACACCTTCAACGGCGAGGCGAACATCTCGCGGCTGCAGAAGTACACGATCGATCTCTACCGCGAGATCGAGACGCTGTCCGGCCAGTCGTGCGGGCTGCACCCGAACGGCGGGCTCATGCTGGCGGCGACTCCCGGCGAGCTCGACAGCCTGAAGCTCATCTGCTCCCGCGCCCGCTATCTCGGCATGGAGACCGAGATGATCTCGCTCCAGGAGGCGCAGCGGCTGAACCCGCTCATCGACACGCGCTTCTTCATCGGGGCGCTCTGGCGGGCCGACGGCGGGCACTGCGATCCCTCCGGGACCACGCACGCGTACGTCAAGGCCGCGCGCAAGCTCGGCGCATCAGTGGAGCGTTTCACGCCGGTGGTCGCGCTCTCGCAGCGCCCCGACGGGACCTGGGACGTGGTCACCGACAAGGGTACGGTCCATGCGGAGCACGTGGTCAACTGCGGTGGATTGTGGGCGCGCGAAGTCGGACATCTCGTGGGGATCGAGCTGCCCGTGCTCGCGATGGAGCACCACTACCTGCTGACCGAAGACATCCCGGAATTGAAGGGGCGCGAACGCGAGATCGTCAACACGACCGATTACGCGGGCGAGATCTACATGCGGCAGGAGCGGGCCGGCGCCCTGATCGGCACCTACGAGCCGCGCGGCGTGGTCTGGTCGCCGGTGGCGACGCCCGATGATTTTTCCATGCAGCTGCTGCCCGAGGACTTCGAGCGCCTGGCGCCTTACTTCGAGGTCGGCTTCCAACACTTTCCCGCGCTCGGGCGCGCCGGCATCAAGAAGGCGATCAACGGCCCGTTCACCTTTGCGCCGGACGGCAATCCGCTCGTCGGACCCGTTCGAGGGCTGAGGAACTTCTGGGTCGCCTGCGCGGTCATGGCGGGGTTCAGCCAGGGCGGGGGCATCGGGCTGGTGCTGTCGCGCTGGATGGCCGAGGGCGATCCGGGCCAGGACATCCTCTCGATGGATGTGTCGAGATTCGGCGCCTTCGCCACGCCCAAGTACACCTCCATCAAGGTGCCCGAGAATTACTCGCGGCGCTTCCGCCTGGCGTATCCCAACGAGGAGCTTCCGGCCGCGCGGCCCGTGCGCCGCTCTCCGATCTACGACCGGTTGCAGGCCGCGGGCGCCGTGATGGGCGCGAATTTCGGGCTGGAGCATGCGCTCTGGTTCGCTCCCCCGGGCGTGGCGCCGGCGGAGACGCCGACCTATCGCCGCTCGGAGGCGTTCCCTCATGTTGGCGAGGAGTGCCGGGCCGTGCGCCGGACAGTGGGTGTCTACGAGACCACCAACTACGGAAAATACGAGGTGAGCGGGCGCGGGGCCCGCGGTTGGCTCGACCGGATCTTCGCCTCGCGAATTCCGACGCCCGGGCGCCTGCGGCTTGCGCCGATGCTCAACCGCGCGGGCCGGATCGTCGGTGATCTGACGATTGCGTGCCTGGCGGACGACCGCTTTGTGATTTTCGGGTCCGGCTTCGCCGAGGAGTTTCACCTGCGCTGGTTCTGGCAATCCGACCCGCCGTCCGACGTCTTCGTGCGCTCGGCGGCCTCGAGCCTGGCGGGATTCTCCATCGCCGGTCCGAAGTCGCGCGAGCTGTTGCAGCGCCTCGTGCGGCGCGATCTTTCCAACGGGGCGTTCAAGCTATTTCAGCTGGCGGAAACTGCCGTGGGCTACGCGCCGGCGATTCTCATGCGCTCCGGATTCACGGGCGAGCTCGGCTACGAGGTCTGGACCACGCCCGATTATCTGGCCTCCCTCCACGATGACCTGCGGGAGGCGGGCCGGGACCTGGGGCTCGTGCATTTCGGCGGCCGCGCGCTGTCCTCGCTCCGGCTGGAGAAGGGCTACGGCTCGTTCAACAAGGATTTCCGGCCGGACTACACGCCTGGGGAAACCGGTCTCGCCCGTTACGTCGATTTCGACAAAGCCGAGTTCATGGGCCGCGCCGCCGCGCTCGCCGAGCAGGCCGCCGGACCGAAGCGGCGATTCGTGATTCTCGAGCTGCCCGAGGCCGACACGGAAGCGATCGGCTACGAGTCGATCCTCAAGGACGGGACGGCCGTCGGCTATGTGACCTCCGCGGCGTACGGCCATTGCATCCGCAAGAGTCTTGCGGCCGGTTACGTGCCGGCCGCGCTCGCGCGTGACGGCGAGTCATTCCAGATCGACGTCTTCGGCGAGATGCGTGCCGCGATCGTCCGCCTGCAGGCGCTCTACGACCCCGACGGGCTTCGCCTCAGGAGCTAGCGCGGCTGCCTTGGCCGACAGGGTGTCGGCGATGAAGAACCTGTACGCCACGACGCCCAGCGGGGCGCCGATCAGCGGTCCCACGATGGGCACCCACCAATAGCCGTAGGGTCCGGGGAACGCGTTCGTTCCCCATCCCATCAGCCAGCAAAAGAGCCGCGGGCCGAAATCGCGGGCGGGGTTGATGGCGTAACCGGCGCCGGTGCCGAAGGACATGCCGATGGCCGCCACCGCGAGCCCGACGACGAACGGCGCGAGATTGGCCTTCACACCCACGTTCATCGAATCGACGATGGCCAGCACGAAGAGCAGCAGGAAGAAGGTGCCGACGATCTGATCGAAGAGCGGTCCGAGCATGCCCGCGCCGTAGTAATGCGCGGGAAAGGTGGCGAAGATGCTGAATGTGGTCATGCCGCCGGGCTCGGCGCGGGTCAGCACGTTGTGAGCGGCGTTCCACATGTCGATCGCGGGTACATAGTCCGCATAGGCCAACGCGGCGCCGGCGAACGCGCCGGCCACCTGCGCTGCCGAATACGGCAGCACCTTCCTCCACGGAACGTCACCTTTCACCGCCAGAGCGAATGTCACCGCCGGGTTGATGTGTGCTCCGGTGACGCCGCCTGCCACGTAGACCGCCATGGTGACGGCAATCGCCCATCCCCACGTGATCAGCAGCCAATCGCCCGCTCCGGCGAAAATCGCCGGCGTCCGGCCGGAGCCGGTCAGTCCCACCACCGCGAGGGCAACGTTGCCGGCGCCGAAAGCGATCAGGACGAAAGTGCCGAAGAACTCCGCCAGCAGCTCGCTCCAGATGCTGCGCGCGCGCCAGCCCGTCTTGACGCCGATTCTCACGGTGCCCCTCTCAGTCGATCCAGCCGAAGGATCGTGTCACGGCCTTCTGCCAGGATCTGTAGTAATGGTCGCGGCGGTCGCCGGCCATCTTCGGTTCCCAGGTGCGATCGATCGCCCAGTTGGCGCGCAGATCGTCGGTGCTCTTCCAGAAGCCGACTGCGAGACCGGCCGCATAAGCCGCACCGAGCGCCGTGGTCTCCGTCACCTTGGGACGAATCACGGGCGCGTGCAGCATGTCCGCCTGAAACTGCATGAGCAGGGCATTCGCAACCATACCGCCGTCGACTTTGAGGTTGGAGAGCCTGATGCCGCCGTCCGCCTGCATCGCCTCGACCACGTCGCGGACCTGATAAGCCGTCGATTCCAACGCGGCGCGGGCGATGTGCGCGCGATTGGCGTAGCGGGTCAGGCCGGCGATGACGCCGCGAGCGTCATCCCTCCAGTAAGGCGCGTACAGGCCGGAGAACGCCGGCACGATATAGACATCGCCGTTGTCCTCGACGCTCGCCGCCAGCGGCTCGATCTGCGGCGCGACGTCGAACAGCTTCAGGTTGTCGCGCAGCCATTGCACCAGGGCGCCGGTGATCGCGATGGCGCCCTCGAGGGCGTAGCGCGGCGCTTCCTTGCCGAAGCGGTAGGCGAGCGTGGTCAGGAGTCCCGCCTTGGATTGGACCGGCTCGGTGCCGGTGTTCATCAGCAGGAACGACCCGGTGCCGTAGGTGTTCTTGGCCTCGCCCGGGGAGAAGCACGTCTGGCCGACGAGGGCCGCCTGCTGATCGCCCAGGATCCCGGCGATCGTGATGCCCTTCAGCCACGCGGTGCGCATCTCACCGTACACCTCTGAGGATGAGACGATGCGGGGCAGACAGGCACGCGGGATCCCGAACTCGGACAGCATGCCCTCGTCCCATTCGCAGGTTGCGAGATTCATCAGCTGAGTCCGGCTCGCATTCGTGACGTCCATGACGTGCACGCCGCCGTTGGGTCCGCCCGTCAGATTCCATGTCAGCCAGCTGTCGACCGTGCCGAACAGGGCCTCGCCGGATTCGGCCTGCCGTCGGGCGCCTTCGACATTGTCGAGGATCCAGCGCAGCTTCAGGCCCGCGAAATAGGTGGTGAGCGGCAGTCCGGTCAGGGCCCGGAACCGGTCCTGGCCGCCTTCGCGGGTGTAGGCGGCCACCAGCGGCGCGGTACGGGTATCCATCCACACCACGGCATTGCACAGCGGCCGGCCGGTCTTCTTCTCCCAGAGGATCGTGGTCTCGCGCTGATTCGTGATGCCGATCGCGGCCAGATCCGCGGGACCCAGGTTGGCGCGCGCCAGGGCGGCGCCGATCACCTCATCGGTATTGCGGGTGATCTCCAGCGGGTCGTGCTCGACCCAACCCGGCTTCGGATAGATCTGCCGGTGCTCTTTCTGTGCGACGGAGACGATCTCGCCCTTCTTGTCGAAGACGATGAACCGCGAGCTCGTCGTACCCTGATCTATGGCGCCAACATAGCGTGACATGGAGCGTCCCCCAAATGTCCGGCCAGTCTACTAGCAACGTGCCAGGCACAGGGAGGTGCCCCGCCGCCGCAGGTGGCGGAGCCGCGGGCAAAAACCACGCTTTTTGACCGAGGCGCGCTGGGCCGGGCAGGATGCCCGGATCCAGCGCTTCAGACTAGATCATCGTGGCAGCCAGTGCCCGCTCGTCGAGCGCGTAGCCCATGCCGGGGGCATCGCTCAGATTCAGCCAGCCGTCCGCGTCGGCCTGGAGCGGCTCCATCATCATGAAATCCCGCCGCTCCAGCGTCCATTCCGGCGGGTCATACGCGTACTCCAGGAACGGCGCGTCCGCCAGCCCGGCGACCAGGTGGGCGTTGGCCGTGAGTCCCATGCCGTTGGTCCAGGTGTGCGGCGTGAAGACGAGCTGGTGCTCGTGCGCCATCGCCGCGATTCGCCTGAGTCCCGTGATGCCGCCGACGAGAGCCGCGTCCGGCTGCAGGACATCGACGGCCCCCGTCGTGATCAGATCGCGCAGCTCGTGCAGCTGGCGCGTCATCTCGCCGGCCGCGATCCTGACCTCGGTGGCCTCACGCAGCGCCTTCATGCCCGCATGGTCGCCGCGGTGCAGAGGCTCCTCCATCCAGAACACATCGAGGCGCTCGAGCTCCCGCGCCACCGTCAGCGCATCCTTGAGGCTCCAGGGCGCCTGCGTATCCCAGGGCATGCGCCAGCCCTGGTTGCAGTCGACCATCAGCTCGAGGCGCTCTCCGACACGCTCGCGTACGGCCTCGAGCGCACGGATGTCGTGCCGCCAGTCGCCGCGTTGAAAGCGGATCTTCAGCGCGCGAAAGCCCTGTGCGACATAACGTTGCGCCTGCTCCGCCAGCGCCGCGGGCTCGCGCAGCGTGCCCGAGGAGGCATAGAGCCGCACCCGGCTCGACAGGCCGCCGAGGAGGCGCCAGCAGGGCTGGCCGGTGATCTTGCCGGCCAGGTCCCAGAGCGCGAGATCGAGCGGCCAGCAGCGTCCGTAGTGAAAGTCGATATGCGAGAGGACGCGGTAATGGCGCTCCACGGCGAGCGCGTCCTGGCCGATGAACAGCGGCTCGTGGCCGGCAAAGCCGACCATCAGATCACCGGAGCCGTACCCCTCGAGTCCGGTGTCGGTCGTCACCCGCACGATGGTCGCGTCGAAATGCACCCGCGGCCGGGTGTCCCAACTCGCGTGGAATGGCGGGTCGAGCGGCAGGCGGTGATGGGTGATGCGGATCGAGGCGATCGTATGCCCCGAGGCGAAGCGGGGCGCGGGTTGCTGGGGCAACGCGTTCATGGGGGTTGAGCATAGGCTTCCATACTCGGCGGCAGCCTCAAAGCCGAGAATTTGGCTACCCGCATCGAAAAAAGGCATCGTATCCGCCGCGCTGCGGCACCCCGGGACCGGTACTATCCCCGCATGGCCAAAAAGACCATCGATCGACGCTGGCTGCCGCTCAACGCGCTGCGCGCGTTCGAGGGAGTGGCCAAGCACGGCAGCTTCACGGCCGCCGCCCATGCGCTGCTCATTTCCCAGAGCGCCCTGTCGCGCCACGTCATCTCGCTCGAGCGTCTGATCGGGGTGCAGCTCTTCGAGCGGCGTCCGCACGCGTTGACGCTGACGAAAGCCGGGCAACATCTGCTGCCGGCGGTGGCCAAGTCCTTCGACCGGCTGGAATACGCGATCGACGATATCCGCAATGAAGGCGCCCCCGCTCAGCGAACGCTGCGCGTGCGGATGCCCCCCAGTTTCGCGGTGCAGCTCGCGGTGCCCATTCTCAGGGACTTTCGCCAGGCGAGCACGGAGGTCGACATCGACCTCATCAGTCCCGCGACCGCCGGACCCCCGCTCGGCGACGTCGATGTGGCGGTGGTCTACTCCAGGCCCATGGTGACCGATCTGGTCGCGGATCTGCTCTGGCCGGTGCGCCTCAGCGTCCTCTGCCACCCCCGGATCGCGGCCGAGCACGCCGGCAAGGGTCTCGCGGCGTTCATCGAGGCGAACGAGCTGGTGCACGTGCGCATCGACGAGTTGCCGCGGCACGAGGCCTGGTCGCAGTTCGTGCGGCAGGCCGGGCTCGGAGCCGTCAACGTCGAGCGCGGCCTGGTCTTCGACACCGCTCTGCTGGCCGCGCAATACGCACTCAGCGGGCAGGGCATCGCGCTGGTCGACACCCACCTGTTCGCGGAGGAGATCCGCAGCGGGCGTCTGGTGAAGCCCTTCGGGACGACCATCGACAACGGCTACGGGTACTATCTGCTGACCCATCCCGAGGGGCTCGCGGATACGGCGATCGCGCTCTTCAGGTCGTGGCTCATCGAGCGCTTCGGCGCGAGCGGCGCGGGGCCGGCCGCACCGGTGCAACTCGCGGTGTCCAACGATTGGGAAAAGGCGGAGCGCCACGGCTCATGAGAAGCGCGGCCCGGGTAGTCGTCGTCGGCGGTGGCGTGGTCGGCGCCAGCGTGCTGTATCACCTGACCAAGGCCGGTTGGAAGGACGTGATGCTGATCGAGCGGGACGAGCTGACGTGCGGCTCGACCTGGCATGCCGCCGGGGGCATGCATACCGTCAACGGCGATCCCAACGTCGCGCGGCTGCAGCAGTACACCATCAATCTCTACCGTGAGATCGAACAGATCTCCGGCCAGTCCTGCGGGGTGCACCTCACCGGCGGCATCATGCTGGCGGGCACGCGCGAGCGGCTCGACTGGCTGAAGATGGCGCAGGCGCGCGGGCGCTATCTCGGCATGGAGCTCGAGATGCTGACGGTCGATGAAGCCGCGCGGCGCTTTCCGCTGCTGGACAAGCGGCATTTCGTCGGCGCGATGTTCGACCCCGTCGAAGGTCACGTCGATCCCTATGGCGTGACGCATGCCTATGCCAAATCGGCGCAGATCGCCGGGGCGGAGGTCGTGCGCCACACCCGCGTAGTCGATCTGAAGCCACGGTCCGACGGTTCCTGGGATGTCATTACTGACCACGGCAACGTGCATGCCGAGCACGTCGTGAACGCGGGTGGGCTCTGGGCGCGGGAAGTCGGCAGGATGGTCGGGCTCGAGTTGCCGATTCTCGCGATGGAGCACCAGTACCTCATCACCGAGGAGGTGCCGCAGATCGCCGGTCTGCCCGAGCAGCTGCACTGCATCGATTTCGAAGGCGAGCTGTACTTGCGCGAAGAGCGCGACGGGATGCTGATCGGCACCTACGAGCGCGCCGGCGTGCCCTGGTCGCCGGCCGAGACGCCCTGGGACTTTGCCCAGAGCCTGCTGCCCAACGACCTGGACCGGATCGCGCCCAGCCTCGAAGTGGCCTTCGAGCACTTTCCCGCGCTGGGCGAAGTCGGCGTACGCAAGGTGGTGAACGGGCCCTTCACGTTCGCTCCGGACGGCAATCCGCTCATCGGACCCATCAAGGGGCTGCGTAACTTCTGGGTGGCGTGCGGAGTGATGGCGGGGTTCAGTCAGGGCGGTGGCGTCGGACTCGCGCTGTCGCAGTGGATGGTGGAGGGCGATCCGGGCTCCGACATCTGGGCGATGGATGTTGCGCGCTATGGTGATTGGGCGACGCTCGCCTACACCAACGCCAAAGTGCGCGAGAACTACTCGCGCCGCTTCAGAATCCGCTTTCCCAACGAAGAGCTGCCGGCGGCGCGCCCGCTGCGCACGACGCCGATCTACGATCGCCTGGCCGAGGCGCACGCGGTCTTCGGAGAGTACTGCGGATTGGAGCACCCGCTGTGGTTCGCGCCGACCGAGGCCGATGCCCGCGAGGATGTGACGTTCCGCCGCTCCAACGCGCACGCTCACGTAGCCGAGGAGTGCCGCGCCGTGCGCGAGCAGGTCGGCCTGCTCGAGACTTCCAACTACGGCAAGATCGAGGTCTCCGGACCCGGGACCGAGGCGTGGCTCTCGCGAGTGATGGCCAACCGCGTACCCAAGGTGGGACGCATTGCGCTCACCCCGATGCTGAACGAGCGGGGCAAGCTGATCGGCGATTTCACGATGTGCCGCCTCGCCGCCGATCGCGTGCTGCTCATCGGGACTCTGGCGGCGGAGACGTATTACCTTCGCTGGTTCGAGCGGCACATGCCGCCGTCGGGAGTGCACGTGCGCGCCTGCGCAATGGAGCATGTTGGTCTGTCCGTGGCGGGGCCGGCCTCGCGCGCGCTGTTGCAAAGCCTGGTGCGCGATGACCTGTCCACGGCCGCGTTTCCCTTCCTGACTTTCCGCCGTGTCGATATCGGCATGATTCCGGCACTGGTGGGCAGGATCTCGTTCACGGGTGAGCTGGGCTATGAGATCTGGGTGTCGCCCGACTACCAGCGGGCGCTCTACGATCTCCTGTCCGAGGCAGGCGCAAAGCACGGCTTGAAGCCCTTCGGCGGGCGGGCGCTCAACGCCATGCGGATCGAGAAGGGCTTCGGCAACTGGGCACGGGAGTTCCGTCCGATCTACGGTCCCTGCGAGGCGGGCCTCGGCCGCTTCGTCGCGCTGGAGAAGGGCGACTTCCTCGGCCGGTCCGCGGCGATGGAAGAGCGCGCGAGCGGCGGCGCGCTGCGTCTGGTCTCGTTCGCCGTCGAGACGGCCGATGCGGATGCGATCGGCGATGAGCCCATCTGGCATGACGGCCGGGTGGTCGGCTGGGTCACTTCCGGAGCCTACGGCCATCGTGTTGGGCGCTCGCTCGCTCTCGGGTACATTCCGGCGGCGGCGGGCTCGGCGAGCCAGGGGTTCGAGATCGAGATCATCGGCGAGCGGCGGCCGGCGGAGCGGCTCGCGGCCTGCGCTTACGACCCCAGCGGCGCGCACATGCGGCAATGAAGCTTCGCGACATCCGGACTTTCGTCGTCGGCAATCCGCCGCCTCACAACGGCGGCCTTTACTTCATTTTTGCCAAACTGACGACGGCTGACGGTGTGACCGGCGTCGGCGAGGCGTATGGCGTGCCGTTCGATCCGCATCACGTGGCGCGGCTGATCGAGGATGTTTTCGGACGCTATCTGGAGGGCGAGGAACCGCACGACATCGAGAGGATCTGGCGGCGTGTTTATTCGTCCGGCTACTCGCAGCATCCGGACCTCACGCTCATGGGCGTGCTGAGTGCGCTCGAGATGGCCTGCTGGGACATCGTCGGCAAGGCGGCGGGGCAGCCGGTGTACAAGCTCCTCGGCGGCCGCGTGCACGAGCGGCTGCGGACCTACACCTATATATATGCCAGGCCCGGCGACCGCACCGACGTGTATCAGGACCCCGACCTGTCGGCGGAGCGGGCGGCTGAGTATCTCGCGCAGGGCTTCACGGCGCTGAAGTTCGATCCGTTCGGTCCTTACTCGGCGTTCGACGGCCGCCAGCCCTCGCTCGCCGCGCTGGACCGCTGCGAGCGCTTCATGAAGCAGCTGCGTGCCGCGGTGGGCTCCAAGGCCGATCTTCTCTTCGGCACCCATGGTCAGATGACCGCGGCCGGCGCGATCCGTCTGGCGCGGCGCATAGAGCCTTACGAGCCGCTGTGGTTCGAGGAGCCCGTGCCGCCGGACGCTCCGGAAGAGATGGCCAAGGTGGCGCGCGCCTGCGGCGTACCGATCGCCGCCGGGGAGCGCCTCGCCACCAAGTACGACTTCGCCCGCCTCCTGGCGGCCGGGGGGGCGGCCATCCTGCAGCCGAACCTGGGTCGCGTCGGCGGCATCCTGGAAGCGAAGAAAATCGCGGCGCTGGCCGAAGTGCAGCATGTTCAGATCGCTCCGCACCTCTACTGCGGCCCGGTGGTGGGCGCCGCGAACATTCAGCTGGCCGCCTGCAGCCCGAATTTCCTCATCCTCGAGGGGATCGAGCGCTGGCAGGGCCTGCATGCGCAGCTGCTGCGCAAGCCCATCCGCTGGGAAGCCGGCTATGTCGTCCCGCCGACCGAGCCGGGGCTGGGCGTCGAGCTGGACGAGGCCGTGGCGCTCGCACATCCGTACACGGGCGCGGCTTTGCATCTGGAGATGGCCGGCGAGCCTTTATCATGAGCGCTGGATCCGGGCTCCTGCCCGGCCCAGCGCCGTCTCGGGCAAAAAGCGTGGTTTTTGCCCGAGACTCGGCCACCTGCGGCGGCCGGGCACTTCCCTGTGCCTGAATCGCCCTTCGTGATTCAGGATCGACTGTGGGCGATGGGAAACTAGGATGATTGAGCACATACACGAGCCCGCGCGCTCGGTGGATGTCGTCCATGAGACGGAGGTGCTGGTGGTCGGCAGCGGACCGGGCGGTCTCGCGGCGGCGCTGGCCGCTGCCCGTGCCGGCGCGCGCACGGCGTTGCTCGAGCGGTATGGCTGCTTCGGCGGCAACATCACTCAGGTCGGCGTCGAGGGGTTCGCCTGGTATCGGCACGAGGGAACGGTCGACACCGAGGGCATCGGCATCGAGTTCGAGCAGCGCGCCAAAGCAATGGGCGCGGCGACGCCGGAGCCGCAGTCGTTGAGCCACGCGCTCGATGCGGAGATGTTCAAGTACGTTGCGGATGTACTCGTCCAAGAGGCGGGCATCAGTCCCTTCCTGCACCGGCTGTGTGTTGCGCCGATACTGGAGGGAGGCTCGATCCGCGGCGTCATCACGGAGAGCAAATCGGGCCGTGAAGCCTTCCTGGCGCGGCGCGTGATCGATGCGACGGGGGATGCCGACGTGGCGGCGCGCGCGGGAGCGCCGTACCACAAGGCTGCGCGAGAGCAGCTCATGGCGGCGTCCGTCATGTTCTCCATGGCCGGCGTCAACAAGGCGCGCTTCCTGGAGCAGGTGCGGGCCGATCCGCAGACCTATCGCGACTGGGCCGGCAACGGCGAATGGAACATCGAGACCACCGGCAAGGAGGACGACATGTTCTCGCCCTTCCTGCGCAAGCCGTTCAAGAAAGCCGTGGAGGCCGGGGTCATTCCCGCGGGTCTGAGCACCATCGCCGGGACCTGGGGGAGCGTCAGCGACCAGGGCGACCTCACCTATCTCAATCTGATCTTTCTGCCCAACACCGACGGCACCGACGCCAACGACCTGACGGCCGCGGAGATCGCAGGCCGCCGCCAGGCGATCTACGCCATCGAGGCGCTGAAGCGCTTCATGCCGGGGTGTGAGCAGGCCAAGCTGCGCAACTTCGGCATGACCCTCGGCGTGCGGGATACCCGCAAGATCGATGCGCTCTACAACATGACGGCGGCGGACGTGCGCGAGCAGGGCCGCTTCGAGGATTCGATCGGGATCTTTCCGGAGTTCATCGACGGGTACGGGCTCCTCATCCTGCCGACCACGGGGCGCTATTTCCACGTTCCCTATCGGTCGCTGGTCCCCAGGGGTGTCGGCAATCTGCTGGTCGCCGGCCGCTCGATCGGCGGCGACCGGATCTCGCATGCCGCGGTGCGCAACATGATGTGCTGCGCGGTGAGCGGGCAGGGCGCCGGCGCCGCAGCCGCGGTATCGCTGCGTACGGGGGAGCCGTTCGACCGGCTCGACGTGCGTGCGGTCCAACAGGAGTTGGTGCGTCAGGGAGCCCGCATCCATTGAACAGATCGGGCGCCGGTCGCTGGTGCGTGCTGGCGCTGCTCAGTCTCGCAATCGCCGGCAGCTACTACGAGTACGACGCGATCGCGCCGATCGCCGATTTCCTGCGCGCCGACCGCGGCTTCACCCAGTCGCAGATCGGGATGCTGAATGCGGTATTCAGCCTGCCCAACATCGTGCTCGCCCTGCTCGGCGGCGTGCTGATCGACCGCTACGGGCCTGCCCGTGTCGCAACCTGGACGGCGGCTCTGTGCCTCGTGGGCGCGGCGCTGACGGCGATCGGCTCGCCGTATGCCGTGATGGTGACGGGGCGGCTGATATTCGGGGTCGCGGAGGAGGCGCTGTTCATCGCGCTGCTCGCGGCGCTGGCCCAGTGGTTCGCGGGCGGCGGCACGGCGCTCGCCATGGCGCTCTTCTTCAGCTTCGCGCGGGTCGGGTCGTACGTTGCCGACACCTCGCCGAGCTGGGCGCACGCGCTCTATGCTCATGGATGGCAGCTCCCGCTTTGGCTCGCCGCCGCAGCGACGGCAGCGAGCTTTGCCGCCGCGCTGGCCTATCGGCTCTTCGATGGCCGCGCGCGCGCATCCGGCATTCTACCGGCGGCCGTGGCGCCGGAGCGGATCACCTGGTCCGATCTCGTCAGCTTCGATCTGTCCTACTGGTACATCCTCGGGCTCAACGTGCTGTTCGCCGCGGTGTTCTTTCCGTTCCGCAGCACCTTCGCCATCGAGTATTTCCAGGATGCCAAGGGCCTGACGCTGCAGCAGGCGGGGCTCGCCAACAGCTGGGTGTTCTTTGCGGCCATCTTCGCCACGCCGGTGTTCGGGTTTCTCGCCGACCGGTTTGGAAGGCGTTCGCTGATGATGATGATAGCGACGCTCCTGATGCCGCTCGTCTTTCTCATCCTCGGTACTACGGACTGGAGCCTGTGGATCTCGACGGCGCTGATGGGCATCAGCTTCTCCGTCGTGCCGGCCGTCATCTGGCCGTCTACCACCATGCTGGTCGAGCCGCGGCGGCTCGGCACTGCCCTGGGACTGGTCAACCTGGTGCAGAACTTTCTGCTGGCCGCGAGCAATCTGGCGGCAGGATGGATTGCGGACCGTGCGCATGCGGGTCCAGCGCATCCGTCCGGCTACGACGCCATGCTGTGGTATTTCGGCCTCGTGAGCCTGGTTGCCTTCGTATCGGTGGCGCTGCTCTGGCGGCGGGAGTCCGGACCCCAGGGGCATGGCCTCGAGCGGGTGGACGCATCTCGACAAGCCGGTGACGCAAATCGAGCAGCCCCGGCCGGGCGGCCGGAGCCATACTAGTCCAAGGCGCTGGATCCGGGCATCCTCCCCGGTCCAGCGCGGCGGCTACAAAAAGCGTGGTTTTTGCTCGCCGCCTCCGCCACCTGCGGCGGCGGGGCACGTCCGTGTGCCTGGGCGATGGGCGTTAGGGTACTAGGCACGAGATGAGCAACCAGAGCACGGGCGAGAGGCGGCTGCCGCAGGAGGCTGCCGCAGTGATCATCGGCCAGGGAGGGATCGTCGGGGCCGCCATCGCTCATCACCTGATCGAGCGCGGCTGGAAGGACCTGGTCGGCATCGACAAGTCGGCCGTACCGACCGACATCGGCTCCACCGCCCACGCCTCGGACTTCTGTTACATGACGAGTCACGACAGGATGTCGGTCTATACCACCCTCTACAGCCGCGATTTCTACGAGGGCCTCGGGCACTACAGCCGGGTCGGCGGCCTCGAGGTCGCCCGGGTCGGTGACGACGAGCGCATGGAGGAGCTGAAGCGCAAGGTCGGATCCGCCAAGGTCTTCGGCACGCGCGCGGAGCTGATTTCGACTGCACGGGCGAAGGAGCTCTTCCCCCTGCTGGAAGAGACGGTCATCCAGGGCGCGCTGTGGGATCCCGATGCCGGGCTGGTGGTTCCCCGCTCCCAACGGGTCGCGGGCGTTCTGCTCGAGCGCGCGGTGGCCAGCGGCCGGCTGCAGACGTTCGCCAACACTCCGGCGCTTTCCGTCGACATTCAGGACGGGCGCGTGCGTGGCGTGGAGACGCGCAAGGGGTACATCCGGACGCCCATCGTCATTTTCACCTGCGGCATCTGGGGTCCGCTGCTGGCGACGCGCATGGGCTCGCCCCTGCCGCTCATGCCCTTCGAGCATCCGCTGCTCTTCTTCGGGCCGTTCAACGAGTTCGCCGGCACGGGCAAGGAGATCGGCTATCCGCTGCTGCGCGACCAGGGTAACTCTTCGTACATGCGCGACACGGGCGACCCCAAGACCACCGAGGGCGGCCAGCTCGAATGGGGCTACTACGAGCAGGAAGAGCCGCGCCTGGTCTATCCGCGGGACATCGCCGAGCCCGGCGAGGCACGCCTCTCACCCTCCATGCGCGACATGGACATCGAGCAGGTGATGCAGGGTTACGAGCGCGCGACCCAGCTGGTGCCACTGCTCGGGGAGCTGGGATGGGATGCGAAGCGGTCGTTCAACGGCCTGATGTCGATCACGGCCGACGGCTCGCCGCTCGTCGGTGAATCACCGGAAGTCGGCGGCTTGTGGTTCGCGGAGGCGGTGTGGGTCAAGGATGCTCCGGGCGTCGCCAAGGTGCTGGCCGAGTGGATGACCACGGGGCGGTCGGAGTGGGACACCTGCACCATCGACATCGCACGCTTCTACGCCGTACAGAAGACACAGGGGTATGTCTTCGGCCGCTGCTTCGAGACGGCGAAGAAGGTCTATAACCCGGCCGTGCATCCCCGTGAGCCATACCTCAGCGGGCGCGACCTGCGTCGCGGCCCCTTCTGGCCGCGGGAGAAGGAGCTGGGCGGCTACTTCATGGAGGCCGCGGGCTGGGAGCGCGCTCACGGCTATGCGGCCAATGAGACGCCGCTCCTCGAGAAATATGGCGATCGCGTGCCGGAACGGCGCAATGAATGGGATGCGCGCTGGTTCTGGCCGGTATCGAATGCCGAGCAGCTGGCGATGAGCGACCACGTCGGCATGGTCAACCTGTCGCATTTCGCCATCTACGATGTGTCGGGCGCGGACGCCGAGGCGTTCCTAGAGTATCTCTCCGTCGCCAAGGTGGGCGGGGCCACCGCGTTGGGGCAGGGTGTGTATACGCACTTCCTCGATGAAGCCGGGGGAGTGCATTCGGATCTGACGATCATCCGTCTGAGCGCGTCTGAGTATCGCGTCGTATGCGGCGGCAGCACCGGACCTCGCGACCTCATGTGGATGCGGCTCGTCCGCGATTCACGGGGCTTCAAGGTACAGATCGCCGACCGGTCGGACGACCTGGTCACATTGGGACTCTGGGGTCCCAATGCGCGGCGAACGCTACAGGCGCTCGCAGATGAGCCCGAGGCCCTGACGCACGAGCGCTTTCCCTTCGCGGCGGCGCGGCCGATACGGCTGCGCGGGCTGCCGGTCTGGGCATTCCGCATTTCATATGTCGGTGAGCAGGGCTGGGAGCTCTACCTGTCGCCGAGCTACGGCCTGGGGCTGTGGGACATGCTCTTCGAGCAGGGCGTGGTACCGGTCGGCATCGAGACCTACGCCAACACGCGGCGCATGGAGAAGAGCCTGCGCCTGCAGAACGCGGACCTGCTGACGGAGTACAACCTGTACGAGGCAGGGCTCTCGCGGGCCAAGGTCAAGGCTGATGACTTCCAGGGTAAAGCCGCTTACGTCGCGCAGCGGGAGCGGGCCCGTCAGCCTGCGTACCTGTGTACCCTGACGATGGAAAGCAACACCGATGCCGCGGGCGTGGCCCGTTATCCGGTGGGGCAGTGGCCGATCCTGGATCCCGACAGCCGCGAGGTGCTCATCGACGAGCTCGGCCGGCGCTCGTCCACGACCAGCATCGCTTACGGCCCGTCAGTGGGCAGGAACATCGCGCTCGGATATCTTCCCGAGCGCTACGCGCAAGAGGGACGAGAGCTCGTCATGGAATATTTCGGCGAGCATTATCCGCTGCGTGTCGCGGGAGTGGGGCAGCGGGCGCTCTATGATCCCAACAACGAGCGCCCGAAGTCCTGAGGAACGACGATGACGACCGACCGATTGACGCCGCTGCTCGCGCAGCGGCCCTGGCTGCTCGCCGACGGCGCGATTGGCAGCAATCTGTTCGCGCGCGGGCTGACGACCGGGGACGCCCCCGAGCTCTGGAACCTCTCACATCCGGAGCGGATCCGCGAGCTGCAGCGCAGCTTCATCGAGGCGGGCGCCGACATCATCCTGACGAATAGCTTCGGGGGCACCCGGCATCGCTTGAAGCTGCACAAGGCGGAGGGTCGGGTCGCGCAGCTGAACGAGGCCGCGGCAAGGCTCGCCCGTGCCGAGGCGGACCAGGCGGGCCGCGTCGTGCTCGTGGCTGGCAGCATGGGGCCCACGGGCGAGATCCTGGAGCCGCTGGGGCCGCTTTCCGCGGCCGAGGCGCGCGAGTCCTTCGCCGAGCAGGCTGCCGCGCTCGCGCGCGGTGGTGCCGACATCCTGTGGATCGAGACGATGTCTTCGGCCGAGGAAACCGAAGCCGCGATCGAAGGGGCACGGCGGACGGGGCTGCCCGTCGTGACGACGCTGAGCTTCGATACCAACGGCCGGACGATGATGGGCATCACGCCCGCCGAGCTCGCGGGACTCTCCCAGAAGCACAACCTGGCGGCCTGCGGCAGCAATTGCGGCGTGGGGGCGGCGGAGTTGGTGGCGTCGATCGTCAATCTGGCCGCGGCGGCCGATCCGTCGGCGATCCTGGTCGCGAAAGCCAACTGCGGAATCCCGCAATACGTCGACGGCGAGATCCGTTTCAACGGCACGCCCGAAATCATGGCGGAGTATGCCCGCGTCGCGCTCGATGCCGGGGCGCGGATCATCGGCGGCTGCTGCGGCACCACGCCGGAACATCTGCGCGCGATGCGCCAGACGCTGGAGACGCACGTTCGCGGACCGAAGCCCTCGATCGCGCAGATCGAGGCGCGGCTCGGGGCTCTGTCCCCGGGCGCGGCAGCGCAGCTGCGCGGGGAGATGGATCGTCTGGCGGGTGCCGCACCGGGCGCGGCGCAACGCCGGCCGTCGCGGCGCCGGCCGACCCAGGGTGAGCGCTGAGCTCGAGTGCGCCCGGAGAGGCGGTCAGGAATTCGAGTCTCGCGCGGCCAGAGCGAGGACTTTCGTGACGTAGGGGGCGAAGGACCGGGCCGTGTCGACGCGGAACGTTTCGGGACCGGTGCGCCAGAGCACGATTTGCGCCTTGGCGAAGACGGTGCGGGTGCACATGTCGACGGGAAAGGCCGCGGCGTCGAGGTCGAGGGGACAGCCGGTGTTGAGAGCCGTGACCGCCCCCGCGCCGCTCACCTCGATGGCAACTTGCGCATGGCTCACGTCGACCAGCGAGTGCGGCATCCCTTCCAGGGCTCGTTGCAACAGGCCTGCCATTTCGGCTCCCGCATCGGCTGGACCTAGCAATAGCCGCTCGTCAGGTCCCAGCCACAGGGCGGCCCGCGCATCTTTGTGGACGGCGCGGCAGACGGCTTCGCTACGTGCTAGCCCCAAGGCGTCCGCCGCGGCGGCCAATACCGGCGAACCCCCGCGCAAAACAAGCCGCGAAGCGGCGGGCAATTGGCGGAGCAGGGGGCTCGACGCCACGACCGGTTGCTGCCGGGCAGTGGACAGGTCAACCATTGAGGCGGCTCCCCTGCGGATCGTAGAAGACAGGTGAAGCGACCTGCACCGGGATATCACCGTCGGGCGCGGCCACGTACAGCATTTCGCCCAGGCGTGAGCGACCGCCCGTGAGCAGGGCGAGCGCGATCGAGCGGCCCACACTGGTGCTGTGATACGAAGAGGTCACGTGGCCCATGGCGGCGGCCGGCGGCGCCCCCCGCGGCTGCCGGGTCGGCACGATTTGCGCGCCTTCCTCGAGCACGACGTCCGGATCGCGCGTCAGCAGTCCGACGAGCTGCTTCCTGTAGGGCGAAGCCATGGCGGGACGCTGCAACGCCCGCTTGCCGAGGAAGTCGGATTTGCTCTTTCCGATCGCCCACGAAAGCCCGGCGTCGTCGGGTGTGAGGGTACCGTCCGTGTCCTGGCCGATGATGATGTAGCCCTTCTCGGCCCGCAAGACGTGCATCGCCTCGGTGCCGTAAGGCGTAATCCCGTACTTCTGCCCAGCGTCATGTACCGCCTGCCAGACCGCCAGCCCGAAATCCGCAGGCACGTTGACCTCGAATCCGAGCTCGCCGGTGAAGCTGACACGCATCAGGAGCATGGGAACGCCGCAGATCCGTCCGCGCGCGACGCTCATGTGTGGCATGGCCGCAGCCGAGATATCGATTCCCTCGACGAGCGGCTCCAGCACACGCCGGGCATCAGGCCCCTGTACTGCGATCACCGCCCATTGCTCAGTAGTCGACGTGAGCCATACGTTGAGATCGGGCCACTCGGTCTGACGGTAGTCCTCCATCAGTCCAAGGACGCCAGCGGCGCCACCCGTGGTCGTCGTGACATGAAACCGGTCATCCGCGACGCGGGCCACGACGCCGTCGTCATAGATGAAGCCGTCGTCCCGCAGCAGAATGCCATAGCGGCAGCGCCCCACGGCGAGGCCGCTCCATGCGTTGACGTACATCCGGTTCATGAAGGTCGCGGCATCGGCGCCCACCACCTCGATCTTGCCGAGCGTGGACCCATCGAAGATCCCGCAGTGCCGGCGCACCGCGAGACACTCGCGCGCCACAGCGGCATCCATGTTCTCGCCGGACCGGGGAAAGTAGCGCGCGCGCTTCCACAGGCCGACGTTCTCGAACACCGCGCCGTTGCGCACCGCCCAATCGTGCATCGGCGTGTTCCGCACCGGGTCGAACAGCTCGCCGCGCGCGAAGCCGGCGAAGCTGCCGAAGCTCACGGGCGTGTAAGGCGGCCGGAAGGTCGTGAGCCCGACCTGAGGCATCGCCTTGTCGAGCTCGCGTGCGACGATGGCGAGCGCGTTGATGTTGGAAGTCTTTCCCTGATCGGTCGCCATCCCGGTGGTGGTATAGCGCTTGACGTGCTCGATCGAGCGAAAGCCCTCGCGCGCCGCCAGCGCGAGATCCCGCGAGGTGACATCGTTCTGCCAGTCGACGAACGCCTTTCCCGCACCCGCCTGCGGCGGCTGGGGGAGGGCGCCCAGAATGCCCGCGGCGGAGCTCTCGGGAGGCGGCAACTCCGGCAGAGCCGCCGCCGCGCCCGGGACCGGCGCGCCTCCAGCCGCGCCCCCGCTCGCACCTTGCGCAGCAGTGGTGCCCGCGTGCGTCCCATCCCGCACCGCCGCCGCCAGCGAAAACACTCCCCGGCACGCCCCGGCCGAGCGGACCCGCTCGGCCGCCTGAGCGGGCAAAAAGGCGCCCAGGCTCTCATCCCAAGCCAACTTGCCGCGCGACTGCGAGAACAGATGCACGCTCGGAGTCGATCCGCCCGACATCAGCACCAGATCGCAGCGAATGCGCCGCGCCGGCCCCGCAGCTCCGCCGGAGGCATCCAATCTCTGAACGCGCACCGCGCGAACACGAAGCCGGCCGGACGTGCCGATCACGGTGCTTTGGGTCTGGACGGAGAGTCCTGCACGCCGCGCGGCCTCGGGCAGTGCGCCGTCAACAGCCCCGTCCGCACGAGCGTCAACGATAGCCTTGATCGATGCTCCGGCCCGATGGAGGTCGAGTGCTGCCTGATACGCCGCATCGCACGTGGTTACCACGACTACGCGCGACCCTGCGAGCGCCCCATACCGATTGAGATACGTCCGGGCAGCCCCCGCGAGCAGGATCCCCGGCCGATCGTTGCCCGGAAAGACCAGCGGGCGCTCGATGGCGCCCGTCGCCAGCACGACCTCCCTGGCCCGCACCTGCCACTGCCGCTCCCGCGGCTGGCCGTGGTCGGGGTGCGCCAGATGATCGCTCAGCCGCTGGTTGAGTCCCAGCATGTTGTGGGGGAAGTAACCGAAGGCGGTCGTGCGACTCAACAGCGTGACTCGCGGATTTGCCGCGAGCGACCGGACCGTGCGCGCCAGCCAGCCGCCGGCCGGCTCCCCTTCGATCGTCGCCTCGGAATGCGCAGCGGGCTCAGACAGCAGTGAGCCGCCGAACTCCGGCTGCTCGTCACACAGGATCACTCGCCCGCCACCTGCAGCCGCGGCGGCTGCAGCCGCGAGTCCCGCCGGACCCGCTCCGACGACCAGCACGTCGCAGTGCGCGAACCGATTGGCATAGGTGTCGGGATCCGCCTGCTCGGGAGCCCGCCCGAGACCCGCCGCGGCACGGATCTTCGGCTCATAGAGCTTCCGCCACGCTTCCCGCGGCCACATGAACGTCTTGTAGTAGAACCCCGCCGGGATGAACGGCGACAGCAGCCCGCTGATCGCGCCGAAATCGAGCTGCAGGCTCGGCCAGCGGTTCTGACTGTGTGCCACCAGACCGTCGTAGAGCTCGACCTGGGTGGCACGCAGGTTGGGTGTCATTCGGGCGGCGTCGCGGCGCACCGTGACGAGCGCGTTCGGCTCCTCGGTGCCCGCACCCAGGATCCCGCGCGGCCGATGATATTTGAAGGAGCGTCCGAGCAGGTGCACGCCGTTGGCCAGCAGCGCCGAGGCGAGCGTATCGCCCGCGAAGCCGCCGTAATCGCGGTCATCGAACCGGAACTGGATGGGGCGGCCGCGGTCGATCCGGCCCCCGCCAGGCGTGCGAAAGTCGCCGCTCATCGCTCCAACCCCGCAGGCGGCCGCTCGCCCACCCGATAAGTGGCGAGGAAGCGGTCGTCGGTGGTGTCACGCAAAGCGTTGAAGAACCGCCCGCAGC
>Ga0335075_10002541_pt1 | contig 29257 bp, 23 predicted proteins | sample Lox_Sample_24_FD_206723 | JGI IMG/M metagenome (GOLD analysis project Ga0335075, IMG submission 206723) | Soil microbial communities from Loxahatchee National Wildlife Refuge, Florida, United States - Lox_Sample_2.4 | ecosystem: Environmental > Terrestrial > Soil > Wetlands | place: USA...
CTGGGCGGCGATCACGTCATGGATCGTCATCGTCACGTCTGGTTGATCCTGTCTCGCCCTGCTTGAACTCTATGCACTGATATTTACAGATTCATCCTGTCTCACACGAGTTTGACAGAGAGGGGGTCGCCGAGCTGCACTTCTGCCTGACAGCCTCGAGATCGTCAGCTTCGGGCTAGTAGAGAGGCACAACCAGAAGCCAGCTCAATCACAGCAAGTGATCCGGATCCGGCTGGGACGGCTGCGACCGAGACCTCAAGCCGCCATGCAGCGGGGAGGCGAAGGCGAGGGTACGGCCGGGCTGCCAGGGGGTCGACCACAGCAGCCGGCGGGTCATCTGCGCCCACCCGCGCGGGGCTCCGGCCACGATCCACAGATCCGGGTCCGCTGCGGCGAACCGAGCGGCCTGCCGCAGCCACGACGCGGCTTCCTCCGGCCAGGTAACGACGAGGAGCACTGTCGCGCCGCTGGCCTCCCAACGGCGGGCGAAGGCCGTGACCGCCGCGGCAGCGGCGGCTGAACGGCCGCGGCCGATGGCGACGCTTCGGGCGCCCCGGCGCAGCGCGAGTTCCGTCATCCGGCTCAATTCGGCGGCGCCCGGCCCGCGCCCGGCCGGGTCGCAACCGGGGCTCGGCGGCAGCCGCGGCGACAACGTCATCTCCCTCTCCTTCCGGAACGTACCTTGCTGTCGGCCCGGCCGGGCTTGGCTGAACAGCCCGACCGGCCCGGGACCTGCGCGGCACCATCCGCGGGGCGCGGAGATCACGGCCGCGACGGCCGCGGATGGTTCCGGCGTCAGGCCCTGGTGATGAGGCCGAGCTGGCTGAGCGCGGTAACGCCGTCGTCCAGGCCGATCTCCTCGGTGATGAGGCCGTTCTCGACCTTCAGCACCGTGGTGCCGGTGAACCGCATCGCCTTGCCGGTGCCGGCCGGCAGCGGCCCGTACGGCATGTCGTCGAACGCGCCGCCGGTCTGGGTGCCGCCGCCTTCCCACTGGCCCACTACGTAGTCGCCCTCCGCGATCAGGTCGGCGGTGCCCCAGAAGTTCAGGTCCGGGAACGCGGCGCGGAACTTCTGCGCGAACGCGCGGACCGCGTCCCGGCCGCGCAGCGGCGCGTGCAGCGAGTACTCGAACCGGATGTCCGGGTCGGCCAGCTCGTCGATGACCGCCGGGTTGAGCTCCTGCGCCTCTCACATCGCGGCGAACAGCCGATGACGGAACGGCGTCCACGCCGTTCCCGCCGCCGCCTCGTCAGCCAACTGAGTCGCGGTCGGGGAACTGCGCCAGATACTGGTGGACGGAGCGGATGGCGGACGAGCCCTCACCGACCGCCGCGGCGACGCGTTTCATCGACCCGACCCGGATGTCGCCCGCCGCGAATAGCCCGTCCATCGCGGTCTCGTAGGGCAGCCGCGGCCGGGCCGGGGCCCGGTCGGGCGGAACGGCGACGTCGGTCAGCACGAATCCGTTCTCGTCGCGGGTGACCGCCTCCGGCAGCCAGCCGCTGGCAGGCTCCGCGCCAATGAAGCAGAACAGCCCGCGGCTGACGAACCACTTGACCTCGCCCGACCTGGTATCGCGGAGCTCGACCGACTCGAGGTGGTGGAGGCCGTTGACCGCGGCGACAACCGACGAGGCGGCCACGTCGATCCGGTCGTGCGCCACAATGCGGTCGATCAGGTACTGCGACATCGTCGCCGCCAGCGACTCGCGCCTGATCACGATCGTGACGTGCGGGCAGCGACCGGCCAGGAACAGCGCCGCCTGCCCGGCCGAGTTCCCGCCGCCGAGTACGAACACCGGGGTGTGGGCGCTGAGCCCCGCCTCCAGATAGGTCGCGGCGTAGTAGATACCCGCCCCCTCGAGGCGTCCCCAGTTCGCCAGCGGCAGGCGCCGATACCGCGCGCCGCTGGCCGCCACGACGGTGCGGGCAGAGAGCACCGCGCCACCGGAGAGCGAGATCGCGAAGCCGTCGAAGGCGGCGCTGATACCTTCGACCCGGGAAGGGCTGGTGAGACGAGCCCCGAAGCGCTGTGCCTGGATGGCGTCCCGGGTGGTCAGCTCGGCGCCGGATATCCCGTCGGGGAAGCCCAGGTAGTTCTCGATCCGAGAGCTGGTGCCTGCCTGCCCGCCCGGCGCCGTCCCGTCGAATATCGCGATGTCCAGGCCCTCGGAAGCGCCGTAGACGGCCGCGGCCAGGCGCGCAGGCCCGGCGCCGACCACCGCCACGTCGTAGAGTCGGTCATCCTCAGACCGGCGCACCAGGCCAAGCACCCGGCCAAGCTCGGCCGGGCCTGCCCGCACCAGCACGCGGCTCGGGGTGATCACGACCGGCAGGTCCTGGCGGGTGACGCCGACGCCGCTGAGATATTCATCGAGACCGTCTACCTGGTCGGCGTCGACCCAGCGGTAGGCGATCGTGTTCCGACCGAGGAAGGTTCGCAGCGCCAGCGTCTGCGCGGACTGGGCGGTGCCGATGATCTCGATCGCCGCGCTCGAAACGTCACCGGAGACGCGCCGTCCGCGGCGCGCGATCAGCGCCCTCACCAGCACATCCGCGATTTCGGTCTCGTGGTCGAGCAGGACCCGGAGCTGAGTGGGACTGATGGTGAGGATCTCGGCGTCGGCCACGACCCGCGCGGTGTGGAAGGGCCGCTGGCCGGTGAGCAGGTTGAGCTCGCCGACGAACGAGCCCCAGCCGGTGCGGGTTGAAGCGCACCCGCCCGCCGCGTGACTCCTCCGTCACCTCGACCTCGCCGCTGAGCACGACCAGCAGGTCGTAGGTGTCATCGGCGGGCGAGAAGAGGGCCTCGCCCGCCCGGACCGAGCGCACCGTGCCGTAAGCGCGCAGCCGGTCCAGCTGGTCGGCGGTGAAGACGGGGGTAGGCGGCGGCCTCGTCGGCGGGAATGCTCATGGCCGCTCACGCTCCGGCTTGGGCCAGGTAGGCGGCCGTGGCCCGCTCGCTGCGGGATACGTGGGCAACCGCCGGGCCGAGCCGCCGCCGCTGGTAGCGAACGAGCGCGCCCGTCACTTCAAGCGGGGAGGTGACCCCGCTCATCGTCTCGGACAGGGCCCGCACGTCGTAGAGGCCCTCACGGAAACCGCCCCCCACCATCGGGCTGGCAGCGTGCGCGGCGTCTCCGGCCAGCGCGACCCGCCCGTTCACCAGCCGGGTCGGCCGGTAGTGGACGATCGGGGTGCCGAATACGCCGCCGGTCTCAAGCGCCAGGCCCAGTGCCTCCCGCCACGGGCTCGGCCAGCTAGCCGACGCATACGCGGCCAGGCGCCTCCTGACACTGTCCGGCAGCGCGCCGGGCGCGAGGCTACCGCGGACCGTATCGCCGTCAAGCAGGCCCGCCGCGCGCAGCAGCTCGCGCTGCTGCGGGTCATACCAGACCATGTTGAGGCGGCGGTGCCCGGCCGCCGTCTCGCCCGCCGCGCCCGGGACCAGATAGGTCACCAGCCGGTAGGGTCCCGCGTACATCTCCCGGGACGGCTCGCCGTCGGCAGGCAGGGCGAGCCCGGACGGCATGACCCTCTCGTCGACCAGGGCGCGCCACAGCAGCACTCCCGCGTAGCGGGCATCGGGGTGTTCCGGGTCGACGGTGGCGCGCACCGTGCTGCCCGCGCCGTCGGCCCCGACGACCAGGTCGGCATCCTCGGTGCCGTCGTCAGTGACCACGGTCGCACGGGACTGGTCGCCGCCCGGGGTCGCGCTGATAACGTCGGTCCCGCGCCGCACGGTCACGCCCGGCCGCGCTACGGCGTGCTCCTCGAGCCAGCTCTGCAGCAGGTGCCAGGCGGTCGTGTCGCGGTCGACCCCGTGCTGCACCGGCGGATCCTCGCCGATGCCGGTGACCTCGCGGAGGAGATCCACGTCCACGCCGAGCCCGCCGCCCCCGTCAACGGCGCGCGCGGGGCTGCGCTCGTCCACGGTCACCGCAAGACCCAGGCGGGATAGCGCGATCGCGGTCGAAAGGCCGACCAGGCTGCCGCCGGCCACAATGCACCGCACCGGAGTGTCGGCTGGACGGTCCGTCATAACGGAACCCTTTCACCCGACGCCTCCCGCCAAACGCTAACCGGCGCCCGGCTCCCGCGCCGTTCGCCTCGGGTCGGCACGGAATTCGTCAGGTTTCGGCCGATGAATCGATGCCGCAGTGAGCGTCCTAAGCCTCAGGACTGAGGCCTCAGGTGCTTTATGACCTTAGCGAACGCCGCCATGTGCGGTTCCAGGACGCTGATGTAGCTGATGCCGTACTCCTCGCGATACCCCTGCAGACGGTCAGCGATCTCTCGTGACGAGCCAACCAGCACGCCCGGCAGCTGGCTGAGCTGGCGGTCATCGAGACCGCTGGCCTGGCGAATGATCGTGAGGTCGAGTGTGTCAACGCTCTCGCCCACCGCAGCGACGAACAAGTTCAGCTCGATGTCGTCGAAGCGGTCGCCGGCGGCCTCCCGCAGCACCTGAACGCGACGAGCGAACGCTTTCTCCGGGGCCACGCCTGCCGTCACCCCCGCCATGATGGAGAAACTGAAGATGTCGGCCTCGCGGGCGCCCAAACGCAAGATGCGGTCACCGGAGCCCGCCAGCATGATCGGCGGCAGAGGCTTGTCGGCCTCTGCGGCCAGTATCCCGCGCGTCGCGGCCAGGGTGGCCTCCAGCTTCCGCACGCGTTCGCCTCCGGCGCCGAATGGCACTCCCGCCGCCTCGAACTCGCCCGTGAGATATCCCGCGCCGAGCCCCAGTTCGAAGCGGCCGTCGGTGAGGCGGTGCACGTCGGCGACGTCCCGGGCCAGATACGCGGGGCTAACGATGCCGGCATTGAGCACGTACGTGCCCAGTCGCATGTCTGTCACGTCGGCCGCGGCCACCAGGGCCGGGAACGGCGACGGCATGCCCAGGTGATCGGGTACTTGGAGTACGTCGTACCCCAAGTCCTCTACCTCGCGTACGTGATCGCGCCAGGCAGATCGGGAGCCGACGTTGAACAGGCTGGCGCCGAAACGGAACGGGTGATCACTCATGACAGTCCTTCGTCTTGGTCTCCGGATGAGCCGGCACGATTAGAGGAAAGCAGCCGTGCGTCAACATCTCATCCCCACGAAATCAACGCGGAACTGCCGAGAGGAACACGGTCAGCAAGCGACGTTGACGGCCAGGACGCGGGCATGCAGATCCCACCGCTCGGCTGTGCTGTCCATTTCCCGGAACACCTCAAGGGCACGTTCGAGCTCGGCCGCCGCCTCGACATCCCGACCGAGCAGATGGCAGGCTGCAGCCAGGCTGCCGCGGCAACAGGCCTGCCCGAGGAGGTCGCCGGCATCGAGAGCGGCCCGCAGAGCCAGGCGCATCGTGGCCGCCCAGTCATACCAGCGGCCCTGCCGCTGATAAAACGGCTGGAGCGTCAGTGCTAGCTGCCACGCCTGTGCGTAGAACTTGGACTGCCCGGCGTGGCGGACTGCCGCCTGGAGCCCCTCGTGCTCGGCCGTGAACCAGCTCATCGCCTGCTGGTAGCCGGATAGTTCATCTGCCGTCACTCCCGGCTGCGCCGCACCAGGATCCGGTGCCGCGAAGTCGGGCTGGAGCAGCAGGTGCGCCCTGTACGCCGTGTGCAGGTAATAGTCGAGTAGCAGCCCTAGGGCACCCCGCCGGTCGTCCTGCGTGTCTTCCGTCGCGCTGAGTTCGGCGGCGTAGACACGGGTGAGGTCGTGATAGGTGAACCGGCCCGGGCGGTGCTCAGTGAGCAGGCGAGCGCCGGTCAGCTCAGCGAGCAGCGGCTGTACCTCGGCCCGGGGCAGTCCGGCCAGGCTGGCGGCCGCGTTACGCGACAATTCACGGCCCCCATGCACAGAAAGCAAGCGGAACAGGCGACGGGCAGGGACGCTGAGCAGTCGATATGACCACGAGAACACGGCCCGCACGTCGGCCGCGGCGTCATCAGCGCTGAGAGCGTCCAGCCGGGTCCTGGCGTCACGCAGTTCGCTGGCGATCTCGGCCAGCCGAAGGTCCTGGTAGACAGTCGCGCGCGCCGCGACGACGGCGATGGCGAGCGGCAGGCCGCCGCAGCGGTCGGTGATCTCATCCGAGGCTTCTGGCTCCGCCGCGAGCCGGGCGGTGCCCAGCCGCAGCGCCATCGCCTCCCGCGCTTCCTCCGTCGCAAGCGTGTCCAGGCTTACAGCATGCGCGCCATGCGCGGCGATAAGGCCGGGAAGCCGGTTACGACTGGTAATCAGGACCAGGCATCCAGGCGACCCCGGCAGCAGCGGCCGGACCTGTTCGATGTCGCGAACGTTGTCGAGCAGCACGAGAATCCGCCGACCGTTCAGCATGCTTCTGTACAAGCTCGCCTGCGCCCCGAAGTCGCCGGGGATCCGCTGCGGCGCCACGCCGAGGGTCTCCAGAAAGCCGCGGAGCGCGTCTTCTGAAGACATCGCGACGCCGCTGGGGTCGAACCCGCGCAGGTTCGCGTAGAGCTGGCCGTCGGGGAACCGGTCGGCCACCCGGTGCGCCCAGTGCACCGCCAGGGCCGTCTTCCCTATCCCGGCCATGCCGTCGATCGCGGCGATCTCGACGGTCGCGAAGGATTGAGCGCCGTCATCGAGCAGCGAGTTCAGCCGGGCGAGTTCCCGGTGTCGGCCGACGAAGGCGGACAGGTCCGCCGGGAGCTGCGCCGGCGCCACGACCGGCACCGGCAGCGGCGCGTCCGGCACAGGCTCGGCAATCCGCGCCGGCCGGACGGGAACGATGAGGCCTCGGTCCATCTCCAGAATCCGCTGGTGCATCTCCCGCAGGCCAGGCCCGGGGTCGATGCCCAGCTCCTCGCCGAGCAGCCGGCGCGCGCGGTCGAAAACAGCGAGGGCATCGGTCTGGCGGCCTGACCTGTACAGCGCGAGCATCAGCAGCTCGCTGAACCTTTCCCGGGTGGGATGGCCGGCCAGCAGCGACCTTAGCTCCGCGGCCGCCGCCACATGCTCGCCCAGCTCGATGTCGAGCGAGAGCCGTTCTTCGGTTGCCGCCAGCTGGAGCTCGATGATGCGCACTCGCTGCGACTCGGCGTAGGGGCCGGGAACGCCCGCCAGCGGTGTTCCCTGCCCAAGCTCGAGGGCGTCGTGCAGCAGGGCGGCAGCCTTGGCCATGCCCGCTGGGGCGCTGGCCCTTTCCCGCTGCGCGTCCTTTGTCAGACGGGTGAAGACCTCTAGGTCGAGTGCCCCGGCAGGCGCCGGCAGAACGTACCCGGCGCCCGCCGACTCGATCACGCCGATGGCGCCGCCGCGCCCATCGCTGCCGAGGCGGTGGCGCAGCCGGGATACGTAGGTGCGGACGGTCCCGGTGGCGGCGAGCGGCGGATCGTCATCCCACAGCCCGCTGATGACCGCGTCCAGCGCGACCTGCCGTCCGTTCGCCAGCAGCAGCATCGCCAGCACAGCCTGCTGCTGCGGCGCGCCGACGCCCAGTTCCGCGTCCCCCCGCCACGCGCGCACCGGCCCGAGCACGGCGAACTTCAGGTCTGATGACATTCCCGATTCCCCCAGGAAAAGCGGTCCGTTGCCCCGGCGAGGCCCCCATCGGCATACGTGCTCATTCATTGCCGTGTGGATGAAAACCCTCCGGGCCCGCGAGCGCGGACAAGACAGCATCGACGCTCCGCAGCAGGCGGCGCGGGTCGGGGTCGGCCTTGACCACTACCTGAAGCCCTTGGACGAGCATGGTCAGCGCCGCCGCCCAGGCTGCGAGGTCCACCGCGGCGGGTACCTCCCCCTGGCGCGCGGCCGCCCGCAGCCCCTGGAGGAATCCGTCCTCGACATCGGCCAGCACCCCTGCCACCGCTCCGGCGACAGCGTTGTCGCCGGGCAGCAGCTCGCCGACGGTGTTGGCAGCCAAGCAGCCTCTGGGCTTGCTTTCCTCCGCGGCGAGCTCGACCAGGCCGGCCAGGACCGCGCGGATCCGCGGAAGCACCGGGCCGCCCGCCAGCAGGGCAGGAGCTATAGGCAGCGCCTGGCTTTGCCGGTAACGCTCAAGCGCGCGCAGGAAAAGAGCGTGCTTGTCGCCGAACGTCCGGTACAGGCTGCCCGGATGTACACCGAGAACCGCAGTCAGGTCCGTCACCGAGGTCGCGTCGTAGCCCTGGGTCCAGAACAGCTCCATCGCACGGTCGACGACATGTTCGGAATCGAATCCCCGAGGTCGTGGCATGCCCCCATGGTACCTGTTGTTGAACGCGCATTCCCAAACGATCGCCGCCGACTCGCAAGGCCAGGATCAGGGCGATCGTTGTCAGGTGCGAACCATAAGAACGGCGATGTCGTCGGCCGGGTTGGGAGCGAGGGTGGTCAGCAGGCTGTCGCACGCCTCGCCGGGCGCCAGGGCGCTGACCGTGTCGAGCGTGTCGGCGAGGCGTGCCATGCCGGCGCCCAGATCGGCGGTGCGGGTTTCGATGAGCCCGTCGGTGTAGAGGACGAGCGTGCTCTCGCGAGGCAGCTGAACGCGGACGGTCTCGTACTGCCCGCCGCCGACGCCGAGCGGCGTCCCCGGGGGCAGGTCGAGGAACGTCGCCTCGCGGCCGGGGCGGACCACGGCCGGGAGCGGGTGCCCGGCCCGGGCCATGTCGCATGCGCCGGTGCCGGTGTCATAGACGGCGTACACACAGGTAGCGCTGGTTTCCTCATCGGCCAGGTCGGCGGTTATCCGATCTAGGCGGGCGAGTATCTCGGTCGGTGTCAGATCCAGCATGGCCAGCGTCCGGGTGGCGGTGCGGAGTTGGCCCATGAGGGACGCGGCGCGCATGTCGTGCCCGGTCACGTCGCCGACGATCAGCGCGCAGCGCCCCGGGCCGAGGGTGATGACGTCGAACCAGTCACCGCCGACCTCGGCCGCGGTTTCCGCGGGCACGTAGCGATAGGCGAGCTCAAGGCCGGGAACGTCCGGGATCCGGCGGGGCAGCAGGCCGCGCTGAAGGGCGAGCGCGGAGGCCCGTTCCCGCGTGTAGAGCCGGGCGTTGTCGATTGATACCGCCGCGCGGGCCACGAGGTCACGGGCCAGGGCGAGATCTGCCCGACTGAACGGCCTGGAACCGCTGAGGCGGTACAGGATGACTATGCCCATGATCACACCGCGGGCGGTCAGTGGGACGACGATCAGCGACTGCGCTCCCGCTGCGCGCGCGGACAGCATCCGGGTGAGACCCGTACCGGAGTCCATCTCCCTGAGCTGGTCCGTGCTCATGGCCCCGAAGTCCGGCACGAACGTCGGCAGGCCCGCGACCAGGCGCTCGTGGTAAAGCTTGGCAGGGTCGGTCTCCAGCCAGGTGGCGCGGACGTAGTCCGGCGGGGCGGCGGGATTGCCCGCCCACCGCATCGCGACTCGTTGCAGGCGCATCGGGTCGCCATGTGCCTGCCGGGCCAGGTTGTCGCCTTCGATGACGGTGGTCAGCAGGTCGACCGCGCCCACGTCGGCGAGGCGGGGGACGGCCACGTCGAGGAGTTCTTCCGCGGTGCGGGTCGTGTCCAGCGCGGTTCCGATGCGTGCGCTCGCCAGATCCGCCAGCGCATGGCGGCGCTCGCTCTGTGCGCGCTGCGTGATCTCCCACATGATGTGGACCACTCCGGCCGTGTCGCCGTCGCCCCCCTTGATAGGGAACTGGACGCAGCTCCAGAACTGCTCACCGCCGGGTTCATCGTCGGCCTGGCTGCTCACCTCGAGGTCGGCTACCGGCCGCCCGGTCTCAAGCACGCTGCGCAGCGACCGTTCCATCAGGCCGACGTCCATGCCCGGCAGTACCTCCGCCAGCCGACGCCCGCGCCATTGCGCGGCCGGCCTGCCGCGGCTGACCTTCCCGGCCGCCTCGTTAGCCCAGGTGATCTGCAACTCCGCGTTGAAGATCAATGCGGGCAGCGGAGACTGCATGAGCCCCTTGGCTACCGGGGTTTCCTGGGTGGCCGACACGGCGTCCGTCGCCGCGACCCCAAGCGCAAGCGCTTCCGCCCCGGGCCTGGTCGGCCGGGTGCACGCCTGGTGCATGAGTTGCTCCCATCCTCCGACATCTGTCACGGCCGGCGGCGCTCGATCCACGGACATAGCGCACTGGACCGGCCGCCTCGACCTTCGATGGTGTCCCCAGCCGATCAACGTCCTGTCGACAACAGGTTGCCAGGCCCGCAGGCATGGCGGGGTGACGAGTGCGCTGGAAGAGGCCTTGCCCCCAATGTCACGTGTCGCGTTCGGCGGTGAGTCGTCCTGAGGCGACGGCGTCAACGAGAGCCTTGTGGTCGCGTTCGTTCTGGTCGGCGTACGCGCTCGCGAACTGGGTGATGGCGTGGTCGAAGACGTCGGAGCTGCCGAGGTAGGCGGCGATGGCGATCCGGTCGCCGGAGCGCGCGTGGGCGCGGGCCAGCGTCCACCCGCAGACCTGCCCGTAGTATCGCATGTCGCGCGGTGCCAGGTCCTCGATGGCGATGGAGTATTTCCAGTCCCGCAGCTGGCGGACGTAAAAGTCGCGCTGCTTGCCGTCCATGCCGGCCTCGGCCCGCTGCCATCCGAGGAAGATATCGCTTGATGCCTGCATCAGCCGCTGCCCGGCGACCACCCGCTGACCCATGTTGGTGTACTTGCTGGTCCCCACGAAACGGCTGAGGACCGACGCTTGGGCCTCCTTGACCTGCAGGAACAGCGGATCGGACTCGTCGCGGCCGAGCATCAGGCTGATCCAGCAGCGGGTTCCGACGCTACCCACGCCGACGACCTTGCTGGCCCCGTCGGCATACTCGTACTGGTCGAGCAAGAACCGGCGGTCGGTTTCCAGGGTCCGTCGGTACTTGGCGATCAGGTCCTGGATCTGCGCCGCGAGGGTTTCCTGGTCCATCTGCTTGGGAACCAGGTCGGAGATCGGGACGATCAGCGGCGGGTCGGCGACGATCCGCGGTCGGCCATCGACAAGGTGGGTCAGCTTGTCCAGTTCCTGCATGCTGTCCCGGGTCCGCGCCTTGGTCGTGCCCTTGTCTACCGCCTTGCGTTGCCGCGCTTTCAACAGCGGCTCGAACTGCGCCCGTATCTGGTCCACGTCGGCGTGCGCGTACCAGACGTCCAGGTCGGTCATCTTGGCGAAGTCGCGCATCGCCTTCCGGTAGCTGGTGACGGTGGCTGTGTCGATCTCACGACGGTCCTTGCCGCCGAACCCGTTGCCGCGGGCCGCTACCTCCATGCTGGCGGCCAGCCGTTTGACGTCCCATTCCCACGGGCCGGGCGTCGTCTCATCGAAGTCGTTGACATCGAAGACCAGGAGCCGGTCCGCGGAACCGAAGATGCCGAAGTTCGACAGGTGCGCATCGCCGCACGCCTGCACCGCCAGCCCGGACACCGGAGTACGGGAGAGATCGCTGGCCATCGGCAGCGCCGCGCCGCGGTAGTAGGTGAACGGGGAGACGATCATCCGGCCCCACCGGATGGGCACCAGCTCCGGCACCCGCGACTTGGCCTGCTCCTCTAGCAGGCCGATCGGGTCGGGCCGGTCCGGCGGCGGGTCGAACGCCGCATGACTGTCTCGCGGCACCTCGGCCCGCGCCTCCTTACCCCGCGCGGCGCGCTCCGCGGGGGTCATCCCCTCCAGGCCCGACTCAAGCTGATACCGCTTCGTGCCCTGCGGGGGAGCCCCGCGCGTCATAACAGTCATCGATGGCTCCTTCCCTGCGGCCCGTCCATCATCACTCTAAGATGATATTAAGTGACTTACTGTCACCATATTGAGGGTGATGTTTGCCCCGGGGACCGCTAAGCCAACGCCACCGGATGCTCGGCTCGGTCCAGGACGCCGAGGATGCCGTGCAGAACGCCCTGCTCCGCGCCTGGCGCGGGCTGGACAAGTTCGAGGGCCGCGGCAGCGTCGGTCGCGTCGGTCACCAGCGCCCTGCAGCGGGCCCGGTCGACCGCCACCGCCGCCCTGCCGATGCGCAGCCAGCTCCAGACCCTGCGCGCGCTGGGCGACCGGGCGGTCGCCGACCTCGCGCACCGGTACGCGACCGCGCTGGAGACGGGCGACGTCGAGGCGCTGCTGGCGATGCTCACCGACGATGCCACCTGGTCCATGCCGCCGACGCCGATGTATACACGCGGATGTACACAACGGTCCATTATCCCGACAAGGCCCCGCCCTAGTGCCAAATGCGCCTTTAGCCTCGCGCGTGCCAGGCCCAAAGGCGCATTTTGGCCCATTAGGAGCGCCCGATCTGCTGGTAGAACGGCGAGACGTAAAATGTGAACGATCACATGTGAACGGTCGCATTGAGAGCAGGTCGGCTTCTGCAAGTGCGTCAAGATTGTTACATTCGCGCGACGCGCGGGCTTCCCGACGGGAAACGGGCGCGCGAGGATTACGCGCCAGGGATGAACAGAAAGTCGCATGACTGCCAGAGCATCTGGCGGTAGTGGCGAAGCGAACGGTCCGTTCGGGAAAAATCTTTTGAACTTTCCTAACGGACCCTGGTTTTACCGCGCCGGCCGATGTCAGATTCCGCGGGCCAGCCGGTAGTAGGCCGCGTTCCAGCGCAGTTCGTGCTCGAAGCCGCGCACGGTGGTCGACTCGTCGATCGTGAGCAGCTCGGTCCCCGCGATCCGGGCGAAGTCCTCGAACGCCTCGATCCCCACCGCGGTGGACATGCAGGTGTGGTGGGCCGCGCCGGCCTGCAGCCACGACGTCGCCGACGTCTGGAAGTCGGGCGACGGGCGCCACACCGCGCGCCCGACCGGCAGCCGGGGGAGCGGCTGCGCCGGCGGCACCACCTCGACCACGTTCGCGACCAGCCGGAAGCGGTCGCGGACGTCGGACAGCGCGACGACGACACCGGGACCGGGATCGGCGCTGAAGACCAGCCGGACCGGGTCATCCTTGCCGCCGATGCCCAGCGGGTGTATCTCCAGCGTCGGCCGGGCGGTGGTCAGGCTGGGGCAGACCTCGAGCATGTGCGCGCCCAGGATGAGCTCGTTGCCCGGGGTCAGGTCGTAGGTGTAGTCCTCCATCAGGGACGCGCCGCCGGGCAGACCCGAGCCCATCACCTTGGCCGCCCGCACCAGCACGGCCGTCTTCCAGTCCCCTTCCGCCCCGAAGCCGTAGCCGTCCTCCATCAGCCGCTGGACGGCGAGGCCGGGCAGCTGCCTGAGGTCGCCCAGATCCTCGAAGTTGGTGGTGAAGGCCCCGAAGCCGCCGGCGTCGAGGAAGGACCGGAGCCCGAGTTCGATGGCCGCGCCGTCGCGGAGCGACTGATGCCGCTCCTTTCCGATCTGGAGTTCGGTCGCGACGTCGTAGCTGTCCTGGTACTCCACCACCAGCGCGTCGACGTCGGCCGGATCGACGTCGGCCACCGCCTTGGCTAGGTCGTTGACGCCCCAGGTGTTGACCTGGACGCCGAAGACCGCCTCGGCCTCGGTCTTGTCGCCCTCGGTGACCGCGACGAACCGCATGTTGTCGCCGAACCGGGCGAGCTTGAGCGTGCGGGTCGCGGCCCAGCCGGCCGCGGCCCTGGCCCAGGTCGCCACCTGCCCGACGACGCGCGGGTCGGACACGTGGCCGACGACGGTCTTCCTGCGCAGCGCCAGCCTGGTCTGGATGTAGCCGAACTCGCGGTCGCCGTGCGCGGCCTGGTTCAGGTTCATGAAGTCGAAGTCGATGTCGGCCCACGGCAGCGCGACGTTGGCCTGCGTGTGCAGGTGGAGCAGCGGCTTGTCGAGCGCGCTGAGCCCGGCGATCCACATCTTGGCCGGGCTGAAGGTGTGCATCCAGGCGATGACCCCGATCACCGCGTCACTGTCGTTCGCCGCCAGCATGACCCGGCGGATCTCGTCCGGCTGGGTGAGCACCGGCTTCCACACGATCTTGACCGGGACGGCCGAGGCTGCGTCGAGCGCCCCCGCTATCTGCGCGGACTGCCAGGCAACCTGCTGAAGCGTCTCCTGACCGTAGAGATGCTGGCTTCCGGTCAGGAACCAGACCTCAAGGCGGGCGAACGCGTTCGGTGCGGACATCAGTGCACTGCTCCTTCTGAAGGCTGTCCGTAGACGTTCTGATAGCGGGCGAAGAGCGCGTCGATCGCCTCGGGGGCGATGGGCGCCGGCTCGCCGCCCTGTCGCGCGATGTGGATCGTGCGGGCGACGTCCTCGGTCATGACGGCGGCCTTGACCGCGTCCCGGGCGTTCCGCCCGATCGTGAACACGCCGTGGCTGCGCATCAGGACGGCCCGCGACCGGTGACCGGACAGGGTGGCGACGATGCCCCGGCCGATGGAGTCGTCGCCGATGATCGCGAACGGCCCGACCGGGATCTCGCCACCGAACTCGTCCGCCATCCCGGTGATCACGCACGGGATCGGCTCGCCGCGGGCCGCCCACGCGGTGGCGTAGGTCGAGTGGGTGTGCACCACCCCGCCGACCTCGGGCATGTTCCGGTACACGAACGCGTGCGCGGCGGTGTCGCTCGACGGCTTGAGGTCGGATCCGGCGCTGCCCTCGACGACGTTGCCGTCCAGATCGCACAGGATCATGTTCATCGGCGTCAGCTCGTCGTAGTCGACCCCGCTCGGCTTGATCACGAACAGCTCTGCCCCCGGAACCCGGCCGGACACGTTGCCCGCGGTCCACACGACGAGCCCGTACCGGACCAGCTCGGCGTGGAGCCGGGCCACGTCCGCGCGGACCTGGCCGATGGCGGCGAGAATGCCCTCAGACGCGGTCACGGGAGGCCTCGTTTCTCGTTGTTCGCAATCGGGCGCATGGCTCGCGTTGGTGCCCTCAGACGCGGTCACGGGAGGCCTCGTTGCGCATCGCGTGGAGTCGGTGCATGACCCCGTTGCCGCCCCAGCCGCCGAAGTAGTCGTGCAGCCGTGTGTACTCGGCGTACAGGCGGTCGTAGCCGTCGGCCGCCGCCTTGTCGGGCAGGTAGCTGCGGGCGCCCCGGCTGCCCATCACGGCCCCGGCCGCCCGCACGTCGGGGTAGGCGCCGGCCGCGACGGCGGCGTGGATGGCCGCGCCGAGCGCGGGAGCCTGGGCGCTTGCCGTCGTGTGCACCGGCATCCGCAGCACGTTGGCGTACGTCTGCATGAGGAAGGCGTTCCGCAGCAGGCCGCCGGCCGCCACGAACTCGGTCACGGGAACGCCGCTGGCGCCGAAGGTCTCGACGATCTTCCTGGTGCCGAACGCGGTCGCCTCGATCAGCGCCCGGTAGACGTCCTCCGGCCGGGTGGCCAGCGTCATGCCGACGATCAGGCCGGACAGGGTGTGATCGACCAGCACCGAGCGGTTGCCCGACTCCCAGTCGAGCGCCAGCAGGCCGTGCGCGCCGACCGGCTGGATCTCGGCCAGCGCGGTCAGGTGCTCCTGGACCGACCGCCCGGACGCCTCGGCCTGCTGCCGGTAGGACTCGGGCACGAAGTTCTCGGCCAGCCAGCCGAAGATGTCGCCGACCCCGGACTGGCCGGCCTCGTAGCCGTACAGCCCGCGGACGATCCCGCCGTCCACCACGCCGCACATGCCCGGGACCTCGGTCAGCGACTCGGCGTTCATCACGTGGCAGGTCGAGGTGCCCATGATCGCGAGCATCTGCCCCGGCTCGACGGCGCGAGCGGCGGGCGCGGTCACGTGCGCGTCCACGTTGCCGACGGCGACCGCGATCCCCGGTGGCAGCCCGGTCCAGGCCGCCGCCTGGGCCGAGAGGGTTCCCGCGGGCTCGCCGAGCTGGCCGATCCGGTGCGCGAGCTTGCGCTCGGCGAAGTCGGCGAAGTCCGGGTTGAGCGCGGCCAGGAAGTCCGCGTCGGGGTAGCGGCCGTCCTGGTAGATCCCCTTGTACCCGGCGGTGCACGCGTTGCGGACATAGTTCCCGGTCAGCTGCCAGACGATCCAGTCCGCCGCCTCGACCCAGTGGTCCATCCGCCGGTAGATCTCGGGATCCTCCTCGAGCAGCTGGAGCCCCTTGGCGAACTCCCACTCCGAGGAGATCAGCCCGCCGTAGCGGGGCAGCCAGCTCTCCGCCCGCTCGGCCGCGAGCGCGTTGATCCGGTCCGCCTGCGGCTGGGCCGCGTGATGCTTCCACAGCTTCACGTAGGCGTGCGGACGGTCGGAGTACTCGAGGACCTCGCACAGCGGCGTCCCGTCGGCGAAGACCGGCAGGATCGTGCACGCGGTGAAATCGGTGCCGATCCCGATCACGTCGGCCGGGTCGACGCCCGCCGCCCGCACCGCCTCAGGGACCGCCTGCCGTAGCACCGCCACGTAGTCGGCCGGGACCTGGAGCGCCCAGTCCGGCGGGAGTTCCCCGCCGCCGGGCAGCTCGCGGTCGATGACGCCGTGCGGGTAATCGGTCACGGCGGTGCCGACCTCGCGGCCGTCACCGACCCGCACGACCAGCGCCCGACCGGAAAGCGTTCCATAGTCCACGCCGATGACGTACTGCTCGCCGCCCATGCGCTCCTCGTTCCCCGGTGATGTGACCGGTCACATTCACCTGCCGTCATGTTACCTCAGAGATCCTTATCCCCGTCAACCGTCGCTTATCCCACCCAAATGGGCAAGCTTCCCAAACCGAGCTCCCGCCAGTCCCCCCAAGGTCGGTGGCGTAGCCGACAGAAGGCGGCGGGCGCTCTCGCCGTGGGCGGTTAAGCGGGCGCGACCGAGTCCCTGACGATCAGCTTCGGCTCCACCATGGGGGCCGAGTCGACGACCGCCTCCGGCCGGCGCATCGGGTCGTCCGACCGGTCGATGGCGTCGATCAGCATGCTCACGCAGCGCTCGCCGACCTGGCTGAATTCCTGCCGCACGGTGGTCAGCGGCGGCCAGAAGTGCGCGGACTCGGGGATGTCGTCGAAGCCGACGATGCTGACGTCGCGCGGGACGTCGAGTCCGGCCTCGCGGAACGCGTGCACCAGGCCGAGCGCCATCTGGTCGTTGGACGAGAACACCGCGGTGAACGGCAGGTCGCCCGGCCCGGTGTCGCTGACCAGGGCGCGGCCGATCTCGTAGCCGGAGTCGGCCGTCCAGTCCCCGAACAACGGCGGCGACGGGGGCAGCCCGGCCGCCCGCAGCCCCGCCTGGTAGGCGCGGAGCCGAGACTGCGCGTCGTTCCAGTCCGGCGGCCCCGCCACGTGCAGGATGCGCCGGTGCCCCTGGCCGAGCAGGTAGTCGAGCACCAGAGCGACGCCGGTGGCCTGGTTGACGGAGACGACGGGGATGCCGCCGGCGTCGCTCTGCTCGCCCTGGGCGGCCACGATCGGGACGTTCATCGACAGCGCGGCGAGCCGCGACAGCACCGTCGTCCGCGGCGCGACGATGACGATCCCCTCGACGTTCTGGCTCAGCAGCTCCTCGATCGCCGCGGTGATGGCGCCGGGGGCGACCGACGCCAGATGAGCGACGGTCGCGTAGTAGCCGCGCGAGCGGGCCGCGTCCTCGACCGCGCTCACGCTGCTGGCCGGGCCGTAGTGGGAGCCGACGGCGGCGGCGAGCACGCCGATCGTCTCCGACCGCTGGGTCGAGAGCATCCTCGCCGCCCGGCTCGGGCGGAACTGCAACTCGTCCATCGCCGCGAGCACCCGCGACTTGGTGACGTCGCGGATGCTCGCGTGCCCGTTGAGTACCCGCGAGACCGTCTGATGCGAGACGCCGGCCAGCCGGGCCACATCGCGGATGCTCGCCGGTCGGGGACGGGGCTCGCTTACGCCCTCGCGACTCACTGCTGCCTCCTGCACACATCGAGCATCGCATACCTCCGCTGGCCTGGGGAACCGGTACGAGGCCGACCCGTCTCGGGCCGGCCGGCGAGCCGCGAGGTTCGCAAAAAGCCCGGGCTGAATGTTACCGGTAACAACGATGGTTGGTAAGGGCGGACGATGGTCGGCGGCCCGGCTAGGCCGGGGCGAGCTGGGCGGGCTCGCCCCTGGCCGCGTCGCCGCCACCGCGCGTCACCATCGACACCACTGAGCGGACGGCCGCCGTCACCGACTCGAGCTGCCGGTCGGACGGGAGCGGACCGGCCGATCGCAGCGGCGTGTCGGTCTGGATCGCGTCGGCGACCGCGCGCAGCGCGCCGGACAACTGGTGCACCGCGGCCGGCGACGGCGGCTCGCCCCCCCGGCCGATGGCGACGGCGGTCGCGATCACCGCGTCCATCACCTCCTCGAGGCCGACCACGACCGGATACCAGGCCGAGGCCCGGCGGCTCACCCTCGGCGGCTCGGACAGCGTCCGTTGGAAGTCCGCCCGCACGTTGGACAGGGCGCGCCCGGCGTTCCGCCGCAGCCGCGACGGCCACGCGGGCAGCGCTCCCGGCGCGGCAGCGCCGCCGGCCGGCCGCCCGGCGTCGGCCGCCCCCGTCGTCAGCGCCTCGTCCATGTAGTCGGCCACCGCCCGCACCGCCTCGGCGAACTGCCCCGGCAGGTGCACCTGCCAGGCCGACGGCCATGGCGCGTAGCCGACGACGAGGACCACCGCGCTGGCCAGCACGGTGTCGACCAGGCGGGCCTCGGCCAGCCGCCACCCGCTCTGGTCGAGCAGGTCGATCAGCAGCACCACCAGCGGCGTGAGGAACGTCGCGACCAGCCCGAAGTTCCGCGCCCGGGCGAACGGCAGCAGCGCCGCGAGCACCCCGAACGGCAGCAGCAGCCACGGCCCGTAGGGCACGATCGCGAGGATCGCCGCGCCAAGCACCGCTCCGACGATGGTCCCGATGGCGCGCTGCAGCGCCCGCGCGAACACCGACCCGAAGTCGGGCTTGAGGATGATCCCGACGGTGAGCACCAGCCAGTAGGACCGCTGCAGCGGCAGCACCTCGCTCAGCACCGCCGCCACCCCGGTGCAGAGCATGAAGCGGATCGTGTACTCCCATGCGATCCGGCCCCCGTAGAGCAGTTCGCCCAGGCGGATAGCCCGCATGCGCAGCCGGGCGCGGAACCGGGGCGAGTCCGGTCTGGGCGGGGGAGCCGTCGCCGCCCAGTTCCCGGAGATCACGCCCTCCAGCGTCAGCAGCCCGTCCCGCAGCTCGAGCGCCCCCGGCGACGACGACCACTGCGGCGGGACCATCGGCAGCCATTCGGTGCCCGTCCGCACCCGATGGCGGCCCAGGCGCCAGCGGCCGACGCCTGGCCCGGAACCGCGCCCGCCGGAACTGCGGGCTCGAACTCTGGCGCCGCGCAGACCGAGCATTCCCGAGCCAGGGCCGTGCCCGTCGAGCACCGCGTCGGCCAGCCGGTCGAGCGTGTCGGTGACCCACGGCGGCACCTTCTCGCCGGCCACGCGCAGCGTGGACGTCGCCTCGACGATCTGATGGCTGGCGTTGAGCACCGCCATGAGATGCATGTCCCGTCGCGACCGTCCGCCCGCCGCCGCCCGCCCGGTCAGCATCGCGTCGTACGCATCGTTGAGCGCGGCCGTGACCGCGTCCCTGGCGTCGTACGAACCCGGCGTGCCGATCGCGCGCAGGTCGTCGGCCAGTGAGTGGTAGACGGCCGCGACCGCCTTCCGTTCCACGCTGCGCGGCGAGAGCAGAAACCCGGGGGTGATCAGCAGCAGCGCCCACGCGACCCCGACCGCCCACTCCGCCGCGATCTGCCACCACGGCCGCAGCGCGCCCAGGGCCCCAAGCCCGAGCGTGCTGTAGACGAACAACTGCAGGCTGGTGATCGAGCCGACCCCGCCCAGCCGGGTCAGGATCGTGGACACCCCGGCCACGACGACCACCGCGACGACCGCGACCCAGCCGCGGCCGTGGATCAGCATGCCGATAAGCAGTCCGGGCGCGCCGCCGAAAACCGCCGACGTCCCGATCCGCTTAACCCGGTCCCAGTACGGTCCGCCGTTGTCGATCGTGATCGAGAGCAGCGCCCCGAGCGCGGGCAGCAGCGCGAGCTCGCGCCGCCCGGTGAGGAACGCGACCGCCAGTGGCACCCAGAGCGCGAGCACCGCCCGCGCCATCGTCCCCCAGGGGATGGGCGCCTTCTTCGGACGCACGACTTCGGTCAGCCATTCGGGCACCACGTCGTCAAGCCAGTCGGGGACGCCGAGCCGCCCACCGAGAAAACTCCGCACAAGACCCAAGGCTAGAGACACATCAAGCAGACCGCTCATCCGGAACGGTTCGTGGCTTTTTCTGCAGGCGGAACCGAGGCGCCTCGGCCGGAGTCCAAGGGACATGAGATCACCTGATCGCAAGGCGCTCGGCGCGGCCCTCGCGGCCGCCTGCGTGGCGCTCGCCCTCGCTGCCTGCGCAACCGGGCGGCCGTCGGCCGCGACGGGCGCGCGGACGTCCGCCTCGCGCGGGTCGGCCTCCCGTGCCACCGACGCCGCCACGTCCGTGACGTCCGCCCCCGGGGAGACGCTCAGGCAGCGGGCCGAGGCGGATGCCGCCGCCATCCTGAGGTCGTTCGCGGTGCCGCCGGGCGGTCACCGCCTGACCGGGCCGCCGAACCTGCCCGGCGGCGCGCTCAAGACCCCGGCCAGCTACCTCGAGGCCACCTCGGAGGTGCACGTGACCGGCTTCTGGGAGGCGCCGGGCGATCCGCAGGCGCTGCTGGCCTGGGAGCAGGATCACCTGACGGCCCGGTTCACCCTCGGCGACGCGGACTTCGGGCCGCCCGTCTGGGACCGAGACTTCGAGCTCGCCCCCGAAGGCGCCCTGGTCACCAGGGAGCTGGACGTCGAGGTGGCGAGCGCGGGCGGCGGCCGGACCGGTATCAGGGTGGACGCGTGGGTGGCCTGGCAGCCGCCCCGGTCGGCCGGCAGCCTGATCCCGTCCGCCGCCAAGACGGTCACCATTGCCGAGCTGTCCGACGGCGGCCCAGCCGACCCGGCCGGCCCGGCAGCCGAGCGCCTGCCCGCCCCGGTCACGATTACCAACCCGGCCACGGTGCGCGGGCTCGCGGCGCTCATCGACGGCCTCCTGCCGTCGACCATCCCGCCGGACGCTTCCTGTCCGGTTAGCCTCGGCCCCTTCCTCAGCCTGACGTTCCGCGCCCGCTCGGGCGGCCCCGCGGTCGCGATCGTCCAGACCGACCAGCCCTGCGGCGAGGTCACGCTCACCGTCCGCGGCGAGCAGCAGCCCGCGCTCCAGAACGGGCCCGCACTGGACGGCCGGATCCTCAAGCTGGCGGCCCTGTCCTGGAAACTGCGATAGCGATGCCCGCGCCCAGCCGGGGGCCAACTCCGGACCCGGCAAGCGGAACCCGGAGCGCACGGCCCGGCGTCCCAGTGACATGACGCTCCCCGCCCGCCGTCGGCCCGCGCTTCCCCGCCGCTTCGGAGCTTTCGCCCCGCCTGCCCTCGGCGCGGTGGCGGCCGTCGCGCTCTGCGCGTGCGCGGTCGCGACCGCGCCAGCCGCACCGTCTCCGGCCAGCAAGCCGATCGGCTCGACTGGCGTCCCGCTGACCACCGGGAAGCAGCCGGCCCAGCCGGCCCCGCTGGCGCTGCCACCCCACCAGCGCGCGATGGCGGACGCGAGTGCCATCCTCGCCTCGTTCGTGGTGCCGACCGGAGCGCGGAGGCTCCCCGCCGCCCCGACCGTGGAAAGGGGCGTGCTCGAGACGCCGGACGAGCTACCCCAGACGCCCGACGCAGTGGACAAGGCCGGCTGGTGGATCGCGCCGGGCGCCCCGCAGAGCGTGCTCGCGTGGGAGGCCAGGCACCTGCCGCACCGGTTCTCAACCACGTCCGGCACTGCTACCGGCTCCGGGCCCGGGTTCAGGCTCTGGAGCCCGCACCCCGGCCCTCGCCGTCGCCACCGTTGACTTCGCCGGGTGCGATGGCGTGGATCTCACCATCGACGGCAGGTCGCAGCCGGCCCTGGCCGGGCCTGGCACCGACACCGGCCCGCAGTTCCTGAAGGTGGCCGGTCTGCCGTGGAAAATCCCCGCCTACTGAGCCGGATCCCGCCCGGCAAGCGGCCGCATTCGTCGAACCTGATTGATATGAAATGTGCCGTTTCCAGGCGGGACGTGCTGTAAAAAGAGCCCATGAAAATACTGATCAGGTTCCTCGTGATCGCGGCCGCACTCGGCGTCGCGGCCTGGCTCGTCCCGGGAATCGTGCTCACCGGTCACGACCACGTGGCGAAGGTGGAGACGCTGCTGATCGTCGCCATCATCTTCGGCGTGGTCAACATCCTCCTCAAGCCGATCATCAAGACCGTGGGCTGCGCGTTCTACGTCCTCACGCTGGGCCTGTTCGCGATCGTGGTGAACGGTCTGCTGCTGTGGCTGACCAGCTACATCGCCTTCGACAAGCTGCACGAGCCCTTCCACGTCACCGGTTTCGTGGCCGCCGTCGAGGGCGCGCTCGTCGTCGCCGTCATCAGCTTCATTGCGCACCTGGTCATCCCCGACGACGGCGATCGGCGCTAAGGTGGCCCGGCGGGTCATAGACTTATCCGCCATACACTTGTGCTGCGCTGCTCATCCGCGCAGTTACCATCCACGTCTCTGGAGTCACGCCGCCGTGAAGACCGCTGTCGAAGAGCTCAGCCCGACCCGTGTCCGGCTGAGCGTCGAGGTTTCCTTCGAGGAGCTTAAGCCGAGCCTCGACAAGGCTTACCGCGAAGTTGCGCAGCAGGCGCGCATCCCCGGGTTCCGCCCTGGCAAGGTGCCGCCGCGCGTCATCGACATGCGGATCGGCCGGGGCGCGGTGCTGACCGAGGCGGTCAACGACGCGCTCCCCGAGTTCTACAGCAAGGCCGTGCAGGAGGCCGAGGTGTTCGTCCTCGGCCAGCCGGACGTGGAAATCACCCAGCTCGAGGACGGCAAGGAGCTGTCGTTCACGGCCGAGGTCGAGGTCAGGCCCAAGTTCGAGCTGCCCGACTTCGACACGCTGACGGTCACCGTCGACAGCGCCGAGGTCACCCCGGATGACGTCGACGAGTACCTCACCACCCTGCGCGAGCGGTTCGCGAGCCTCAAGGGCGTCCAGCGCGCGGCCGAGGACGGCGACTACGTGACCATGGACCTGTCCGCGTCGGTGGACGGCGAACTGGTCGAGGACGCGCAGGCGACCGGGCTGTCCTACCAGGTCGGCAGCGGCGAGATGCTTGAGGGCCTCGACGAGGCGCTCACCGGGCTGTCCGGCGGCGAGTCGGCGACCTTCACCACCGAGCTCGCGGGCGGCGAGGCGGCGGGCCAGGAAGCCGACGTGACCGTGACCGTGCAGTCGGTCAAGATGCGCGAGCTGCCCGAGCTTGACGACGAGTTCGCCCAGCTTGCCAGCGAGTTCGACACCCTCGACGAGCTCCGCGAGGACACCCGCGGCCAGCTTGAGCGGGTCAAGAAGCTGCAGCAGGCCACCCAGGCGCGCGACAAGGCCGTAGACGCGCTCATCGACGGCATCGACATACCGCTGCCGGAGAAGTTCGTCGAGCACGAGCTCGGCCACGCCCGCGAGAACATCGAGAACCAGCTCGTCCAGATGCGCCTGTCCAAGGACGACTACCTCAAGTCCCTGGAGAAGACCGAGGAGGAGTTCGACGCCGACCTCGTGCAGCAGTCCGAGCGCTCCGTCCGGGTCGGTTTCGTCCTCGACGAGCTCGCCCGGGCCGAGAACCTCTCGGTGAACCAGGCCGAGCTCTCCTACTTCGTCGCCGACCAGGCGCAGCGGATGGGAGTCAGCCCCGAGTTCTTCGCCCGGCAGCTCACCGAGAGCAACCAGATCGGCGTCGCGATCACCGAGGTGCTCCGGGGCAAGGCCGCCACGCTCGCGGCCGAGCGCGTCACCGTGACCGACGACAAGGGCGAGACGATCGACGTCAAGGCGCAGATCGAGGAGCTCAACTCCGACGTTGACGCGATGCTCGCCGCGCAGGCCGCGGCCGAGGGCGCCGCCGAGTCCGACCTCGCGGTCGACGACCTCGCGATCGACGTGGCGGCCGCGCTCGAGGCCGAGGATGAGGCCGAGGATGAGACCGAGGTCGTGCTCGAGGCGGTTGCCGAGGCCGAGGCCGAGGCCGAGGTCGTCGACGAGGCCGAGGCCATCGTCGAGGACGCCGAGGACGACGAAGAAGACTCCTGACCTGCTCGAACTAGCTGGCCCAGGGCTCCGGCCCTGGGCCACGCCTTTTTGTAGCAAAGCCGCAACGCGATGCGCCTAAAGCGAACAGCGGGGTACACCGGACTCGGTCGCTCCGCAAGGGCGTTAATGTCGCAGACAACGACACCCGAAGTGATCGGAGCTGACCACGTGACACAGCTAGTTGCCAGGACGGCTTCCCCTGACGCCCCGGTGATTCCGGGGGATCTGCTGTTCCAGCGGTTGCTGCGGCACCGCATTATCTTCCTCGGCCAGCAGGTTGACGATGACATCGCCAACCGGATCTGCGCCGAGATGCTTCTGCTCTCCGCCGAGGACCCGACGAGCGACATCTCGCTCTACATCAACTCCCCGGGCGGTTCGGTCTACGCGGGTCTGGCGATCTACGACGTGATGCAGTTCGTGCCCAACGACGTGGGCACCTACGCGATGGGGATGGCCGCCTCGATGGGCCAGTTCCTGCTCACGGCCGGCGCCAAGGGCAAGCGGTACGCGCTGCCGCACGCCACGGTGCTGATGCACCAGCCGTCCGGCGGCATCGGCGGCACCGCGACCGACATCCGAATCCAGGCCGAGCAGATGCTGCACGTCAAGAAGACGCTGTTCGAGCGGACGGCGGCGCACACCGGCCAGCCCATCGGCACTATCGAGAAGGACGCCGACCGGGACCGCTGGTTCACCGCCGAGGAGGCCAAGGAGTACGGCTTCATCGACCACGTTGTGCGCAGCGCCCTCGAGGTCCCGTCCGGGAGCGTCGGCTCCTAAGCCTCCGCGGGCAGGAGAGCGGAACCCACGGACATAACGACCCGAATCGGTTAAGGAGCGAACGAACGTGACCGATCTAAGCAGAATTCCGCAGTCCAGGTACGTGCTGCCGTCCTTCGTCGAGCGCACCTCGTACGGGGTCAAGGAGATGAACCCGTACAACAAGCTCTTCGAGGAGCGGATCATCTTCCTCGGCGTCCAGATCGACGACGCCTCCGCCAACGACGTGATGGCCCAGCTCCTCACGCTCGAGGCGATCGATCCGGACCGCGAGATCACGATGTACATCAACTCGCCCGGCGGGTCGATGACCTCAATGATGGCGATCTATGACACGATGCAGTTCATCCAGCCGGAGATCACGACCTGCTGCATCGGCCAGGCGGCCAGCGCGGCGGCGATCCTGCTCGCGGCCGGCACAAAGGGCAAGCGCATCGCACTGCCGAACTCGCGGATCCTGATCCACCAGCCGGCGACGGAGGGCGGCTACGGCCAGTCGTCGGACATGGAGATCCAGGCCAACGAGATCCTTCGGATGCGCAGCGCGATGGAGGCCATCCTTGCCCGGCATACCGGAAACGACGAGGATGTCATCCGGCGCGACATCGAGCGCGACAAGTTCCTGACGGCCGCCGAGGCCAAGGAATACGGGATGATCGACGAGGTGCTGACGGCTCTCAAGCGCGGGTCGCTGAAGGTCCCGGCGGTAGTTTCGTAGCACGGGGGAGGATTCGCTCTTCCCTCCCGGGCCGCTGAGGGGGTTTGATTGGACCATCGGACTCCACAAGGCGGTACCGTCAAATAGCAAGCGGTTGACGGCATGGCGGGATAGGCCCGTCATGCCCGACCCGGCGGAGACGTCAGGGGCGGGCGTGACGGTCCACGTTACGGCCCCATGTAAAGGAGAAGCTGGGTGGCACGCATCGGTGACGGTGGCGACCTGTTGAAGTGCTCGTTCTGCGGGAAGAGCCAGAAGCAGGTAAAGAAGCTCATCGCCGGGCCCGGCGTGTACATCTGCGACGAGTGCATCGACCTCTGCAACGAGATCATCGAGGAAGAGCTCTCGGAGACGACCGAGCCGACCTGGGACAAGCTGCCCAAGCCGCGGGAGATCTACGAGTTCCTCGACGAGTACGTGATTGGCCAGGACAAGGCCAAGAAGGCGCTGTCGGTCGCGGTGTACAACCACTACAAGCGGGTTCAGACCGGCGGCGACCGCCCCGGCAGCGACGGCGTGGAGCTGGCCAAGTCCAACATCCTGCTGCTCGGCCCGACCGGTTCTGGCAAGACGCTGCTCGCGCAGACGCTGGCCAGGCTCCTCAACGTGCCGTTCGCGATCGCCGACGCGACCGCCCTCACCGAGGCGGGCTATGTCGGCGAGGACGTCGAGAACATCCTGCTCAAGCTGATCCAGGCCGCCGACTACGACGTCAAGAAGGCCGAAACCGGGATCATCTACATCGATGAGATCGACAAGATCGCGCGCAAGTCTGAGAACCCGTCGATCACCAGGGACGTGAGCGGCGAGGGGGTCCAGCAGGCCCTGCTGAAGATCTTGGAAGGCACCACCGCCAGCGTTCCGCCGCAGGGCGGCAGAAAGCACCCGCACCAGGAGTTCATCCAGATCGACACCACGAACGTGCTGTTCATCTGCGGCGGGGCGTTCGCGGGCCTGGAGAAGATCATCGAGCAGCGCTCGGGCTCGAACGGCATTGGCTTCAACGGCGTGCTGCGGGTCCGCTCCAAGACGATCACCGAGGACGCCTTCGGCGAGGTGATGCCGGAGGACCTGCTCAAGTTCGGCATGATCCCCGAGTTCGTCGGCCGTCTCCCCGTGATCACCAGCGTGCACAACCTGGACCGCGAGGCGCTCATCGAGATCCTCACCGAGCCCCGCAACGCCCTAGTCAAGCAGTACAAGCGCCTGTTCGAGCTGGACGGCGTGGACCTGGAGTTCACCCCCGACGCGCTCGAGGCCGTCGCCGACCAGGCCAACCTGCGCGGCACCGGCGCGCGCGGCCTGCGCGCGATCATGGAGGAAGTGCTGCTGTCGGTGATGTACGAGGTGCCGAGTCGCAAGGACGTCGAGCGCGTGGTCATCACCCGCGAGGCGGTGCTCGAGAACGTCAACCCGACCCTCGTCCCACGCGACGTGTCCCGGCGCATTCCTCGCGACAAGTCCGCCTGACGGAGGGTCATCGCTAGCTGCTACTTTGCCGGTATTGCCTCGGTCGCGCACCCCGCGCCGATAACCTCAATGGGTTAGTTCGTGCGTGATGGCAACCGGAGAATGAGCGCAGATGAGCGGCTGGGATACACCGTCCAGGCCTACGTGGGACCCGCAGGATGGTCCGGAAGACAGCACGCAGGCGTTCCCGGCCCCGGACGGCTCCGGCGCCGACGACCGCTGGTCGCAGCCCGTCGGCCCCGGCTCCGGCTGGGGGAGCGGGTCCGGGCCGGCCGACAACCAGGACTTCGGCCGCCCCGATTTCGGCCTGTCTGACTTCGGCGGCGTGAACCCCGAGCCCAGCGGCTTCCCGCCGGACCGCAACGGCTTCGCGCCCGAGCCCAACGGCTTCACGCCGGACCGCAACGGCTTCGCGCCTGAGCCCAACGGCTTCACGCCGGACCAGAACGGCTTGCCGAGGCGCGGCCCGTCATCGCCTCCGCCGTCGGATTTCTTCACCCAGGCGTTCGATCAGCGGCAGCCCGGTACCCAGGCGTTCGAGCAGCGGCAGCCCGGCGCGACGCTGGCCGGCCGTCAGCTGCACGGAACGGACAGGTACGCGTCCGGTCCCCAGGTCTCCGCCCGGGACGAGCCGCCGTGGCCGGGCCCCGCCCGACAGGAACCTGGCCGCCAGGAGTCCGCCCGCCCCGGAGAGTACGGCCGCTCCGGCGAGTACGGCCGGGCGGGCGACTACGGGCGTCAGGATTTTGGCCGCGCCGACTTCGACCGCCCGAGTGCCCCAGGCGGTCCGGGTGCCCCAGGCGGTCCGGGTGCCCCAGGCGGTCCGGGTGCCCCAGGCGGTCCGGGTGCCCCAGGCGCCCCGGGGCAGGAATTTCCCCGTCGTGACCCGGGCCGCGCCGACTTCTCCGCCTACTCCACGTACTCCGGCCAGCCGGATCAGGCCGAGCAGGCGCCCCCCGCGCACCGGGCGGACGCCGAGCTCGCCGCACGGATGGACCCAGCCCTGCAGGACTTCTTCGCCCCAACGAAGCCGGACCCCCGCTACACCTCGGGGCGGCCAAGTCTGGCCGTCCAGGCGCCGGGCCTGCCCGGCCCCGGCCAGTCGGGCCCGGATGGGTCAGACCAGGCACAGCAGCCGACCCGCGGAGGCGACGGACGCGGCCCCCGGCGGCCCGGCCGCGCGCCCGACCCGTGGGAGGACCCGGTCGGCGGGCAGGATGGCCCGCAGCGTCCGGGCCAGCGCGGCGGGCGTCGCGACGAGATCGAGCCGGCCGGCCGGGGCAAGCTGATCCTCGCCATCGGCGCCGTGGTCGCGGTCGTGATCGCGGGGGTCGCCTACCTGGCTCTGCACGGGTCGAGCAGTAGCAACAACAACGCGAGCGGCGGCAGCACGCCGACCACCTCGACCTCCGCCCCGGCCCCAACGGCGTCGGCCAAGCCGACGACCACCGGCGCCGCCAAGAACCCGGACGTGACCGGCAGCGCGACGTCGGCCGGGAGCTATGTGCTGTCCGCCCCGTCGACGGCCGCCGGCTACCCGATCGGGACCGACCCGAAGTTCCTGGCGACCGCCACCTCGACCGTGGCGGCGTTCGAGCAGACCGGGATCAGCGGCGGCGCCGGCACGGTCACCGGCAGCCCGGTCTCGGCCTCCTACACGCTGCCAGACGAGCAGACGATCGAGTTCGTCGGCTATCAGGGCACCTTCAACCCGTCGAAGGTGATGAGCAACCTCGCGTCGTACGGCTCGTCGGAGCAGACCTACCCCGCCGGGCCGAACGGCGGCGACCTCGCCTGCGCCAACACGACGGCGACGGCGAGCACCCCGAGCGGCGCGGTCTGCGTCTGGGTCACCAAGTCAACCCTGGGCTTCACCGAGTTCTTCACCCAGGCCGACGGGCCGGAAGCCCTCAACAGCGCTCAGGCCAAGGGCGCCGAGGACACGGTCGACCTCCGCGCGAGTGTCGAAAAGCTCAAGTCCTGATAACCAAGTGGGCACCGGACCTCGGGAATTCGTAGACTCCCTTGGTGTGACAGACCGCGAGCCAGACGAGCTCCCTTCGCAGTACGCGCCCGCCGAGGTTGAGGCTCGCCGTTACGAGCACTGGGAGAAGGCGGGCTACTTCACGCCCGAGGCCCAGGAGAACGAGAACGCCCCGAGCTTCGCCATCGTCCTCCCGCCGCCGAACGTAACCGGCTCGCTGCACATCGGCCACGCGCTCGACCACACGCTGAGCGACACGATCGTCCGCCGCCGCCGGATGC
>Ga0335075_10002542_pt1 | contig 29242 bp, 24 predicted proteins | sample Lox_Sample_24_FD_206723 | JGI IMG/M metagenome (GOLD analysis project Ga0335075, IMG submission 206723) | Soil microbial communities from Loxahatchee National Wildlife Refuge, Florida, United States - Lox_Sample_2.4 | ecosystem: Environmental > Terrestrial > Soil > Wetlands | place: USA...
TGTGCACAACGGACCGGGACGATTATCGTCACCGAAGCATGCCAAAATTCGGCAATCTGTTCTTCGTGGCCGCGGTACCCGCGCGGAAGGCTAAGGATTCAGGCCGGGCGATTTTACCGTGGCGATGACAAAGCCGAGAAACGTGCGCGTCTTCGGGGGAAGATAGTTACGAGATGGATGCAGCGCATAGAGAGGGAATCGCTCATCAAGCCAATCAGGGAAGATGAGCTCCAGGCGTCCACTCTCCATCAGCGATTCGATTCCAAGTTCCAGAAGCTGTGCGATACCGAAACCAGCGAGGCAGACTGCGTGCATGGTGGCAACGTCGCTGAGCAGCAGCTGCGCCTTCGAGCTGATCTCGATTTCCTTACGGCCCTGCCGGAAAACCCACTCGTAGGCACGCCCGGTTTCAGGGTCGCGAAAATCAATCAGGCGATGATTGCCTTTCTCAAGGTCGGAGGGATGAGTTGGGTGGCCCGCCTTTTTCAGATAAGCCGGTGAAGCTACCGTAACGACTCTTGTGTCGAGGAGTTTTCGGGCCACAAGGGTTGATGGTCGAGGCTCACCGAAACGGATGGCAAGATCGAAGCCCTCAGCGACCAAATCGCCCAGCCGGTCGCGTGCAATCAGTTCGAGCTTCAGTTCCGGAAACCGTTTCAGAAATCGACTTAATTGCGATCCGAGCATAAGCTGCGCGATGAACGGGTCCATATTGACCCGCAGAGTTCCCCGAACGGCGTCCTTCGATGTTGCTACGGAAGCGGCTGCTTCTTCGAGCCCTGCAAGCAGGGGAACGATCTGTTCATAGAGTCTGCGCCCTTCTTCGCTCAATGCGACCGTACGGGTGGTGCGCTCAAGCAAACGCACACCGAGGCGCGCTTCTAAACGCGCGATGGCACGGCTTACTCCCGACTGCGACATGTTCAGCGATTTGCCGGCGATGGCGAAGCTTCCGCTTCTCACCACGGCAGCCAGGACGCCTAATCCGTTCACAACTCGATCATCAAATCTCATAGATTCATGATATGACGTCATGAGTAAAATGCGGAAAGTTCTGGTGCTTAGTCTTTACCGGCTGCGTCAGATGTACAGATCGCAGCAGAACGGCGCAGTTTGAATTCAGGCAGAAGCGGTCAGGCGCAATGCACGTAGAGCATGATCTTTGGCTAAACACCCAATCTAGGAGAGACAAAATGTACGCAATCATGGGCATCACTGGAAGAGTTGGAAGCGCCATTGCGGAGAACCTGCTGGCGCAGGGCGAGCAAATTCGCGCGATCGTTCGGAATCCCGAAAAAGCTTCGCGATGGAGGGACCGCGGAGCGGAGATTGCGCTTGCGGACGTGGACGATCCGAATGCACTGGCATCTGCATTTGCCGGAACGGATGGCGTGTTTCTCATGGTCCCGCCGAACTTTGCGCCAGCGCCCGGCTTTCCGGAAACGCGCAAGACTCTGGCGTCCTATCATGCAGCTCTCGCTAAGGGTCTGCCGAGGAAAGCGGTATATCTTTCTTCGATTGGAGCGGAACAGACCAGCGGGTTGGGTCTAATCACCAGTTTGCATCTCCTCGAGCAAACGCTCGGAGATCTGCCCATCGCCCACGCATTCCTGAGGGCCGGCTGGTTCATGGAAAATCACGCATGGGATGTGACCACCGCACGGTCAGAAGGAAAGATTTTCTCTAACCTTTATCCCCTGGATCGCAAATTCTCGCTCGTGGCCACGGCTGACATTGGGAAGGCCGGAGCGGATGTCTTGCGCCAGGAGTGGACAGGCACCCGATATATTGAGGTCGCTGGTCCTGAGCAGTATTCCCCGAACGATATTGCACGAGTAATGAGCAGTGCTCTCGGGCGGACCATCGAAGCGGTTGCCGTCCCGCGCGAGAAGTGGACGGAATTCTTCCTCGGCCAAGGCATACCGGAAGGCCGGACCGAGCCTCGCGCCGAAATGGTCGATGGGTTCAACTCGGGCTGGATTCATTTCGGTGTGCCCGGCACTGAACACGTCACAGGTACGAACAGCCTGACGTCGGTGATTGCAAAGCTCGTGGCGAACGGGAGCAACGAAGCATAAGCGTCTGAAGAGCCACTATTGTGGAGCCTTTGCGCCGCGCAGAATCAGTTCAAGTCCTTCCTTATAACGGCGGTCGAATTTGTCGAAGAGAATTGCGCCGCTCTGTCGCAGGATCGGAAACACCTTTGGGTCGAGCTTCGCGTTTCTCGCAGCGATGTCGTACTCGGGGGAACGTTCGCCGGGGCGCGGGAAGACTGCCTGTTCTTCCATCACGAAGCTGAGCGTGTAGTTGTAGATCGTGCTGAGCAGAATCGCTGTCTGGCGAACCGTAAAATGGTCCTCTACCAGTGTGGCTGCGATCCGCTCGACAGTCTGCATGTATTCGGTGTCGGTCAGCCGTGTCCCCGCTACCATGCGGGCGCCGTCGCGATAGCCTAGCAGCGTCTTTCGAAGACCGGTACCGAAGGCCGCCGCCCATACGCTCCAGTCAGCAGAGCGCTTTGCGGGAAGCATGTGTGGCGCTCCCTCAGCGAGGACGGCGGTGGCCATCTCGTCGATGAGTTCTTCCTTGCTCTTGAAGTGCCAGTAGAGTGTAGCTGCCTGAATCTTGAGCTCCTTGCCGAGCAGCCGGAGCGTCAGTCGCTCCAGACCGACCTCATTTAGCAGCTTCAGTCCGGCCCGGGTCACCATATTGCGATTCACTTTCATGCATCCAGAGTAGCAGGCTTGACATCCTTTAATCTAACATTGTTCAATAAATCTAACAATGTTAAAGTCGGTCATGCCGCAATGACTCCATGGCCGGGGTACCAGGAGAAACGTTATGAAAGCAGCGATCATTACAGCAGCCGGCAAAATGCCCGTATTTAGCGATTTTCACGAACCCGTCGCTACGGAAGGTCTTCAAGTCGTCACAGTAGGCGCCTCTGCGCTCAGCCAGTTCAGCAGGTCGCGCTCCTCGGGCTCTCACTACAGCGCGGAGGGGATTTTCCCATCCGTAGCGGGCGCCGATGGAGTGGGGCTCACCTCGGACGGACGCCGCGTGTACTTCGCCCTTCCCGAAGCTCCTTTCGGAGCGCTCGCAGAGAAAGCGCTTGTTCGCAGCCGGCAGTGCATTCCGGTCCCGGACGGTCTCAGCGATGTCACCGCTGCGGCCATTGCCAACCCTGGCATGTCAGCCTGGGCGGCTCTGGTGGAGCGCGCGCACCTGCAACCTGGCGAAACAGTGCTTATCAACGGTGCGACAGGCTCGGCGGGAACGCTGGCGGTACAACTCGCCAAGCACCTGGGAGCGGCCAAGGTGATTGCGACGGGACGCAACGAAGCCGAACTTCAGACCCTGTTGTCTGTAGGCGCGGACGTGGCGATCCCATTCGCGCTGGGCGTATCGCACCCGCGCGGAGCGAATGAGTATGAGGAGGCGCTCCACGAGCAGTTCGCGAACGGGATCGACGTGGTGATCGATTATCTTTGGGGTGAGAGCGCCAAGACGGTGATTGTCGCGATCGCCAGGATGGTGGAAGATACGAGACCCGTGCGTTTCGTCCATACAGGCGGTGCGAGCGGTGAGGGCAAGATCGATCTCCCGGGCGCGGCGCTCCGCTCTTCCGCCATTCAATTGATGGGCAGCGGCGCCAAAAGTGTTCCTATGCCGAAGCTGCTCGCCTGCATCGAGAATGTGTTTGAAGCGGTTGGGCCCGCCAGGCTGCAGATCGCGACGAAGGTGCTGCCGCTCTCAGAGATCGAAGAAGCATGGAAGGCTCCGGGGAAACCACGCGTCGTCATTACTGTATCGTAGACAGAATTCCGTTACCCGGCCAACTGCAAGGCGGAAAAGTGAAACCAATCAAGCAAAGGAACTCACGAAGATCCAATGCAATTCAAATCGCTGTCATTGTTTGAAAAAATCCCGTTGCTCGCAGTGATTCTTTTCGCTGGCGTGATCGCCCAGGTTGGAGTCGCGTCAGCGCAAGCGGCCACACCTCGTCCGTGCGATCTCTTTGTATCCGCGACTCCCTGTGTTGCCGCCTTCAGCACCACCCGCGCGCTGTATCACGCGTATACCGGTCCGCTTTACCAGGTCGCGCGCCAGTCAGATAAGACGCAGACCAACATTGGTCTGCTCCCTGATGGCTATGCCGACTCCGCGAAGCAGGACACCTTCTGCGCCAACACGTCCTGCACCATCACCAAACTGTACGACCAGTCGCCCAATCATAACGACCTCACGCCCGCGCCTCCCGGGGGCGCAGCGCACGGCCCTGGCCCCAACGGCTATGATGTCCCGGCCCGGGCCAATGCTCTCAAGGCAACCGTGGGCGGACACACGGTCTACGGCATCGCCATCTCCGCGGGTATGGGCTACCGCAACGACATTTCCAAAGGCACCGCGGTCAAGGGTCAGCCCGAGGGCGTCTACATTGTCACCTCCGCCCTTCATCTCAACGAGAAGTGTTGCTTTGACTTCGGTAACGCCGAGACGAACAACCTCGACAACAACGCCGGCCACATGGACGCCATCAACATCATGTGCCACGGCAACCCATGCAAGCCGGATGCAGGACTCGATATGGAGAATGGCATCTACGGCCATCTCGCCGTGCCTCCCGGCACCGCCTTCGTCACCGATATGGGCGCCTGCGACGGTCAGCACAGCTACGCTATTTACCAGGGCAACGCCCAGTCAGGATCCCTGACCAGCACTGGCGTCATCGCTCTTCCCAACGGTTATCAACCGATGAAACAGGAAGGAGCTATCATTCTCGGGATCGGCGGTGATAACAGCAATTGGGCCACTGGCTATTTCTTTGAGGGCGTGATGACCCGGGGAATGCCCGGCCCTAAGGCCATGGAAGCGGTTCAGAGTAACATCGTGGCCGCTAAATACGCTGGCCGTCTCGAGCCATAGCACAACGAGCGCATAGCCCCGATCACCGATTGTTAGTCGTCAACCGAGCTTCTGTCGAACGCTCTTAAGAATCTCCTCCGAGAGCTGTGGGCTATGCACGGCGCGAGCCAGCACGACGCTGCCGAGGAGTGCGGCCGTCTCGAAGATTACCTCTTTCCGGTTTCCACCCTGCGCGGCGAGGATTTCCTCGAATCCGCGTTCGAATGCGGCTTTGAGCTCGGGTGCTGACCGGGCCACCTCCTGTCCCAGCGCGGCCATGGTGCAGCCGTCACCTGGATTATCCCGGTGGTGGGAATCCAGATACCGATCGGCGTAGGCTCGCCTGCCCTTTTTTGTCGCACCGTAGTTGCGGGCTCGATTAGCCGAAAGTCCCTGTCCGTAGGCGACGGCGGCCTCCTGAAGTTCTTCCTTCGAACGAAAGTGGGCATAAAATGCACCATGCGTGAGGCCGGCGGCCTTCATTACCTCGGCTACGGTTACATTCTCGAATCCATGCTCACGAAAAAGCCGGGAAGCTTCGTTCACGATCCGATCGTGCCTGGCAGCGGTCTCTTTGGCGGGGTAGCGCATTTTTCTGAACCCTCCATCTATGATAGTCATCATATCACGTGTATGACGATCATCATATTAGATGATGTCAGCAAGGAGGAAGTATGAAACTCACGGGCAAAAAAGCACTCATCACCGGAGGGAACAGCGGCATCGGTCTCGCCACGGCCCGGCTCTTTGTCGCCGAAGGCGCTGAAGTCGCCATTACCGGCCGCGACCAGAAGACACTCGATGAAGCGGTCGCCGAACTCGGGCCTAATGCGCACGGCTATCGTGCCGACGTCACCATAGCCGAAGACCGCAGGCAGCTCTTCTCGGCACTTGTCAGGGATTTCGGGAAGCTTGATATCGTCTTCGCCAATGCGGGCATTTCCGGGAGGACACCGGCTGGCGCGACTGACGAGGCTGTTTTCGAGAACATCATCCACACCAACCTCAACGGTGCCTTCTTTACCGTCAATTCGGCCGTGCCCCTGCTGAACGATAACGGCAGCATCATCTTCAACGGGTCAGTACACAACTATCTCGGCCAACCAGGCCTGGCCGCATATGCAGCCACGAAGGGCGGCCTCCTCTCCATGGCGCGCGCTATCGCCGCCGACCTTGCACCGCGCAACGTTCGCGTGAATGTCGTCGCACCCGGAGCCACGAAGACTCCTATCTGGAAGCGCGGACCCCGCGCCAACGATACTGCAGAGCAATCTGCCAAGCTTGCGGACTTTATTTCCTCTTCGATTCCGCTCGGACGTTGGGGAGAAGCGGAAGAGCTGGCAAAAGCTGTGCTTTTCCTTGCCTCCGACGATTCGTCGTATATCAATGCGATTGAGTTGATGGTGGATGGAGGAATGACGGGTGCGCCTTTTGGAGCCCCCATACTTCGCGGCTAATGGCCCAGGCGGCGCGCTTCGTCCGCCCGATAAATAGTGTCCAACGCAAAAAGGAGATACCCATGACTACACTTCACTTCCACCAGACAACCAGGCTGACACCGGAACAGTACATTACAGGACTTACCGACTTTGGACCGGGCCGTTCGAAGCTCTTTGCCCGCAGTGCAGATGAATATCTCAAGGTGCATCAGCTGAACCGCACACAGGCCGACGTCACCGAGGGCTCCGGAGGCTTCTGGGAACGGCTGCACTATGACTGGTCCGATCCTGACCATGTCGTGCTCACGACGACCGACTCGAACATCTGGGGAGGCGCTTCGGGTCACACCTACAGCTTTACGCGTCGGCCCGACGGCGCTACAGATATTGACGTGGTCGTCATACGTGAGGGCAAGAATCTCAAGGGACGCCTGCTGGCCCTTGTGCTCGCTACCATTGGCAAGGGCATTTTAGAAAAGGCCTTTAGAGAGAGCGTCAAGGCCATCGAAGTCCGAAACAGCGTAGTGACGGAGAAATACGCAGCCTGAAGCAGCGGACTTTCACCGTACTTGACACCGTATCTGCCTTGAGAAGGAGGCATTGTGAAAAAAGGGTATTGGGTGGTTCTCAATCGATCTGCCTCGGACGAATCGGCGGTAAAATCCTATGCCGCATTGGCGCTGCCGGCGATTGATGCATTCGGCGGGCGGCTGTTGACAGGTTCAGCGAGCCAGATTCAGACCTACGAAGCCGGACTACAGCTGCGGACGATACTTGTGGAGTTCGACAGCTATGAGATCGCGCTCGCGGCCCACGAAAGCGAGGCTTACCAGAAGGCACTTCAGGCGCTCGGTTCGGGTGCGCAACGCGACTTCCGGATTGTCGAAGGTAGATAAGCTCCGCAGCCGAGCGCAAATTTTCTCGTAACCAAACGGATGGTCCGGCCTCATTCCTTGCCTGGGATTTGACCGTGGCCGTGATCCCTCAACCGCTCAGGAGGTAGCTATGAGCAGCAACGAAGTTCGCACGAACGACGCCACCGGAACGGCAAGCGTCGATATGAAGCTCGAGGTAGTCGTCATTCCCGTATCGGATGCTGACCGGGCAAAAGAGTTCTATGCAAGGCTGGGCTGGCGGCTCGACGCCGACCGCGCAGGTGATAACTTCCGCCTGATCCAGTTCACGCCCCCTGGCTCCGGCAGCTCAATCCAATTCGGCGTGGGTCTCACATCGGCCGCGCCCGGTTCTGCCGAGGCTATGCTCCTCGCCGTCTCCGACGTTGAGGCTGCGCGCAAGGAACTCGTCGCACGCGGATTACATGGTGCGCGAGCAGGCGGGCGAAGATCTGCCTGAGTGACTGCGACAGCAGGGAATTGATGATGTCGTCGTGAAGGCTGCGGGCAGCTCGTGAGCTTACGACTCCGCCAGGGCCGGAATGCCACCCTATTTTTAATGGCATTCATGGTTTTGTGACAGTTCCTTAACAACGGGCGATCATTTTTTAGCTTGGTGCGTTTTCTTCGTAGAGGAACGGGTTGCTGTCCGGGCCGGCTGCCTATGAAAATTCTGCTCGTCGAAGATGAAATCAAAACGGCCAAGTTCCTGAAGAAGGGGCTTAGCGAAGCGGGTTTTGTGGTTGATGTCGCCACAGATGGCCTCGAAGGACTCCACCTGGCGTTGGAAGTGGAGTTCGATCTGGTCATTCTGGACGTCATGCTTCCCAGCCTGGATGGCTGGCAGGTGCTTAGCCGTTTGCGCGAGTCAGGTCGGAGGTCCCTTGTCCTGCTCTTAACCGCCCGCGACTCGGTACAGGAGCGGGTACGCGGACTGGAGCTCGGCGCGGACGACTATCTTGTGAAGCCGTTCGCCTTCTCGGAATTGCTGGCGCGTGTCCGTTCGCTGTTGCGCCGCGGGCCTTCTCGATCCCAGGAAACTATCCGCATGGCGGACCTGGAGATTGATTTACTGCGCCAGCGCGCGACCAGGGCCGGACAGCGGTTGGAGCTGACTTCGAAGGAGTTTCTCCTGTTGACACTTCTGGCGCGGAGAGCCGGCGAGGTGCTTTCCCGGACCTTGATCGCCGAATCGGTTTGGGACATGAATTTCGATAGCGATACAAACGTCGTGGACGTCAACGTCCGAAGGCTGCGCGCCAAGGTCGACGAGCCATTTCCACTGAAGTTGATCCATACCGTACGAGGCGCGGGGTATGTTATGGAATGTGACCAGTAGCAGCGCCCCGGTACGAAGGTGGTGGGGGACGCTGGCCTTCCGGCTAACCTGCGGATACGCAATTTCCGGCCTGCTCACAGTATTCTTAGCGACTGCCGGTCTCTATTTGGTGCTGGTGTCGGAGCTCGATCGAAGCACCGATCTCTTCCTCGCAGACAAGGTGAATGTAATCCGCACCATGTTGCGGGAGCGGCCCAACGACGTGGACGGCCTGCACGAAGAAATCGAGCTGGAATCAGCGGCACGGCGATACGAACAGTTTTATATTCGTCTGCTGGATCAACAGGGAAATCAGTTGATGGTGACGCCGGGCATGGCGGAGCAATTGGACATGCCTCAATTCATCGCACAAATCCAACGCCGCCCCGATCGCGCCGTTGCGTTGAGGGGAAAGCACGGGAAGATCTTTCGCATCACCAGTGCGGCGGTGCCCGTGGGCTCGCAGCCAACTCACACCGACATCATTCAGGTTGCGGTCGACGTCTCGCAGAAGGAAGAATTGCTGGCGCGCTACCGGCGCTGGTTCGGGGCTATTATGCTGGGAACGCTGGTGATCTTCCCGCTGGCGGGATATCAGATCGCGCGCCGCGGCATTCGTCCCGTAGAAGAAATGGCGACCACGGCCCGCCACATCAGTTCCACCAATTTGCACGAGCGGATCCTCCCCGAGGGATATCCGGTTGAACTGGCCTCGCTGGCCGACACCTTCAACAAAATGCTGGATCGCCTGGAGGAGTCCTTCGAGCGGATTTCCAGATTTTCCGCCGACATTGCGCACGACCTGCGCACGCCGGTGAATAATATCCGCGGCGAAGCCGAGGTGGCCCTGGCCCGGGCTCGAACCGTTGACGAATACCGAGATGTGCTCGGGTCGAGCCTGGAAGAAGCGGTGCGCCTCTCGGACCTGATCGGCGACCTGTTGTTCCTGGCGCGTGCCGAGAGCCCGTTGACCCATTTGCATCGCGCATCCGTGGATGTCGGCGAACTGCTGGGCGGCGTGCGCGAATACTACGAAGCTTCGGCCGCGGAGGGCGGCATCTCGCTCACCACAACTCTCGCTGCCGAACCGGTGATCGCCGAGCTGGACCGCACGCTCATACAGCGGGCGGTAGGCAACCTGATCGCAAATGCCGTGGCGCATACTCCACCCGGCGGAGCGGTGGTCCTTGGGGCCAACACCGAAGCTGCTGGTATTTGCATCGAGGTCTGCGATACGGGGGCCGGCATTCCGCCTGAGGCACTCCCGAGGGTGTTCGATCGCTTCTACCGTGTAGACACGTCGCGCTCTCAAACTTCAGGCGGTACCGGCCTGGGGCTGTCGATCGTCCAGAGCATCATGGTGCTTCATGGCGGTCGCGCAGAGATTGCCAGTCAACCGGGCCAGGGCACACGAGTAACTCTGCACATACCTGCGTCGTGAAGGATTTCCAGTCCGCTGTCAGCCCGTCCCGAAACAAGCGGGTTCATCCAGCCCCACTGCCGACGGCTACTGCTGGCGGCGATAGAAGAGAATCTGTTTCTCTCCATCTGGGCGCTCGCGAGTTCTCTGGAGCGTTGCACCATTCTCGACGAGGGACCACGTCTCCTGCGAGTGAAGAATGCGGCCGTCCTCGTGTTCCTCGATTGTGAAGACGAGGCTCGAGTCTTTCCAGACGACTGATGTGTGGAATTCGTCTCCATCCGCTCCGGTCGATACCGAGATTCGTCCATCGGTGGTGTATTTCTGCACTGCGTGCCTGGCGTTCTGCGAGCCGTGTGAAATCAATGTTTCAATCGTGAGTTCGGGATCGTGGTGCTCGATATGCACCGTCACATCGCTGCTGCGTTTCGGTTGGCAGCGGTCGTTATCCTGCTTCCACAGGCCCGAGAAATCCGGCACGGTCTGCGGCCACGCCGCGATCGTCATCGCTGAGAGCAGGAGCATGCTCAGGTGGATTCGCAACAAGCGAGGCATCGGCTTCCTGCTGTTTCTCATTCACAATTCACTCAGGCATCAGAATGCAAACCGCAGAGCGAACTGAATCTCACGCGGGGTTCCTGATCCGATAGGGCTCACAGGCGTTGTCGTGTTCACTGTCTGCGTAATGCTGGCGAAACCGGGGACGCCGAAGGTGGCATTGGGCAGCCCATATTGCGGATGGTTGAAGATGTTAAAGAAATCCGAGCGAAACTCGAGATGCGCTCGATCACCGAAGGGAATAGATTTGGCAACGCCGAGATCGATCTGCCACGCACCTGGGCCGCGCAGGAGGTTTCGCGGCGCATTCCCGAATGTTCCGGCAGCGGGTACGGCAAAGGCCGCCGGATTGATCCACTCTCCGATGCTCTTGCCTCCGGGCGGAGTGAGCGAGACGCCAGGCACGAGATCGGGCCGCTGATCGGTTGAGTTGCCGTCGGGCACGCTCGCCGCGGAACGGTTGGTCAGCACATTCACGGGGAAACCGGTGCGAGCCAATGCCACCGAAGTCAGCTCCCAATTGCCGGCGATGCTTCTCAGAAATCCAGGCTGATTCAGATATGGTCTGCCCGGCCCGAATGGCAGTTCATAAATCGCGTTGGCATTCAGCACGTGGCGTGCGTCCCAAAAGCCGCTGGCGCGCTCGCATTGCGGACAAGCCACATTTTGCGGCACCAGCGAGTCACCGTCTCCGCTGCCGTCGGAGCCGTCATCGATTTCGTGGGACCACATGTAATTGGCTGAAAACAGAAATCCGGTGGAAAACGATCGTTTCACCGCTGCCGAGAACCCATGGTAGCTGCTGTTGTCTTGAGTACCGCGCCAGCTTACTTCGCCGAAGTTCGGGTATGGGCGCGTTCCCGTAGCCGGATTGACGACGTTCACTTCAGATAGGTTCAGCAGGTGCACGCCATTGCTTCCCACGTACGAGAGTGTGGCCACAAAGTTTGCCGGAAGCTGGCGTTGCACTGAGAGTCCCCACTGCTCCACGTAGGTGTCCTTGCGGAGCCGGTCCTGGGCTCGCGGCGAGACAATTCCTGTCGTATCGACTAGAAACGGATCGATCGGATAACTGAGGCTCGGGATGGTCTTGTTCGACAACGAATACGCGTAGACTTCATTGCTGATGGGCAGGTTCTGGTCATCCAGCTGCCCGTCTTCGTGATAGATTCCGAATCCCGCACGGATCAACGTCCTTCCCTCATTTTCCGGCGCCCACGCGAATGCTATTCGTGGATCGATATCGCCGTAGTTGGGCTGGCCGAAGCTGGCTCCGACGCCGCAGAATCCCTGCGGCCCGCAGGTGGCGAAGTCAAATGGGTTGGCGCGTCCCTGCACCTCGTGAAAGATGTTGAAGAAGCTGTAGCGCGCGCCCAGGTTCAAGGTAAAGTTTGGTGTCCATTTGAATTCATCCTGGATATAGCCGTAGAACTGGGTCTTGCGCAGCCCATTGATGGGCAGAGTTCCATTCAGGGTGGCTGTGCTTACGCTGTTCGCAGCGAAGGCTGCCGTCGAAGCGTACACGACTGTTCCAGCCTCTGTGTTTCCTTGGTTCAGCTGAACACGCCGGATCTCCACTCCGGTCTTCACCGTGTGTCTGCTCTTAATCCACGTCAGGTTGTCGATCCAGGAAAACGAATTTCCCACACCCGTGCTGATGCGGTTGTTGTTCAGCGTTGTAAATCCCGAGACCGAGATCGCATAAGGACTCCCGGTGTGATTGATGTCGTAGGTGTCGGCCGTGCCGCGGTTGTATCCGAACTTGAACTCATTCACCAGATCGGGAGTGAAGATATGAAGCAACTCGATGGCGCCGTTGACCGGGGCCGAGGTCAGCTGCTGTAGGTCCTCGAGATAATTGCCCGAGCTTGCCAGTGGCTGCGTATTGACCGCCCGATCGTAGTTGAAGCGCACAAATGCCGTGGTCTTTTCTGAGAAGCGCTGGTCTAGCCTTATCATGGCCGAGTTCTCGTTCACCACCTGCGTGCCTTCGCTGTTGAATTGATTGATGTCAGGATTGGTAGTCGGCGTCTGGCCGATCGGGTATGCATTCACGATCGGGGCTAGTTCCGGAGAAGCCGCGAGTACCTCGGCGCGGAACGCGCTGCTCGGCACGTAGCCGAGCAGCGGAAGTCCCCAGCTTTGCCGGTACCCTTCATAGGCCAGGAAGAAGAACGTCTTCTCGCGCACAACGGGACCACCCAGCCCGCCACCGAACTGATTCAGGCGAAAGGGCGGCTGTGGCGCCGTCGTAACCGGCACAGGCTGCTCCGCGTCAAAGATGCTGTTGCGCAGATACTCGAATGCATTCCCATGCCACTGATTGGAACCTGATGAGGAGGTAACGGCCAGTTGCGGCCCTCCCGTTGCGGCGCCCTCCGCCGTCGAGAGCATCGAGTCAATACGAAACTCCCCGATTGCGTCCAACGGAATGGCGAGCCGCACATAAGGCTGCTGCGGCTGATTGATGATGTTGGTCGCGTCGATGCCGTCGTAGGTGAAATTGTCATCGTCGCGGCCGCGTCCCGCGAATCGAATCGACCGCTGGTTACTGCCTCCGGTATCCACGGCGCCAGGCACCAGCGAGGTCAGCGTCGCCCAGTTGCGGCCGTTGATCGGCAGCTTCTCCGCCTGCACTTTATCAATACGCCCGCCCAGCGCATCGGTGCTATTGTCCATCTGCTCCGAGCTGGCTGAGACATTCACGCGCTCGTTGCCTCCCGCTACTTGCAGCTTCGCATCAAGGGTGCGCGTCCGACCGATCACCTGCTGCACACCGACAAACGTCAGGGTCTTGAAGCCGGGATGATCGAAGGTGATCGTATAAATACCCACCGGCAACTCGGGAATATCGTACGTACCCGTGCTCGAGGACACGCTCTCGCGCCTCAACCCGGTGTCCGGCATTTCCGCAACCACATGGACCTCCGGAACGACTTTTCCCGACGGATCAGTGATCGTACCGTTTAAGCCGGCGCGATCGACTTGGGCAACGGCTTGTTTCGCGGGATAAGCGAGAACAAACGCAACGGACGCGAGCAGGGATGCACGTTTAAAGAACCGAATCAAGCGCATTTTGGCCTCTGAAAATTTGGGGTTTTCCGTGGCAACTGGAGCGAGAGAGGAGTTTCTAAAACTTGCCTGGTGTTCCTGAGACAGGGCTACCCATCTTGTATCGTCGAGTGAATTTCCGATAACAAAACCGAGGCTTCCAATGTGGCGAAAAAATGCCGCGGCATCCTGAGAATGCGAGGCGGAGAGCAGTCTTCAAAGGGATGGTGATGGCGAGGACTGCAGATCGGGGGCGTAAATGAGAGTTTCATGATGGCCTTCTCTTGCTGGGGGTTGGAAGAGCAGTCGCAGCGTGCCAGCGTGAACATGTTCCGCGAACATGCAAGCTCAGCACAGAACAAGTGGCCGGGCGTTCGTTTAGATGACGAGTTCGTAATAGTCCGGAGTCGTTATAAATAAATGCTATTAACGTTGCATCAAAAAGTTGGGTCGCCGAGCAGCTTAATTAAAGGTGCGAATTTCCCGGTCGATGTTTTTTTAGCCATGCGCGCCGGTGACCCTGCATACGCCTGTCTCGCGAACAGGATGACAAAACTGTAATCTCGCCGTCACGCCGCTGTGCGGGGCGCGTTTCTAGCCTTGCTCCCGTGCGCAGTTCTTTGCGCCGCTCGTTCCAAAGCCCGTTACAAGTTGGCGACCTGCGATGTGCTGGTCGTAATTCACCCCCCAACGCCGCACGGCCGATCCCGGTTGCGTGAGAAAAAAATCCAACGAGGAGAACGGTACATGTCTAGAAAAGCGTCTCGAAATAACTCTCGAAATAAGTCTCGGATCAACCGTTTGCGGCTGCTCGCCGGTCTGCTGTCGATAGGGCTGAGCGTTCCGGCGCTGGCGCAGTCCGTACAGTTTCCGACCTACACCCCCGGCGAGAACCTGAGCGGGTCGCAGGGTCCGGACTACCCGTCGACCTTGCCCCACCCGTGGGTCGCCAGCGATGGCACAATCCTCACCCCTGCCGGCACCCAGGTCTACCTCGGCACCACCACTCGGGCCAAGGCCGTCGCTCTCGACCCGCTTGGCAATCACACCGCCGCTGTCCTGCAAATGAGCGCACCACAGGCAGTCACCATCTTCAACACCAAGACCGGTACTGTCCTGCAGAACTACAAGTACAACGGCACCTCCAGCACCGGCAGTGCCACCGGCATCGCCTATACGTCTGATGGCCTGCATCTGCTCTTCAGCCAGGACAGCGGCAACGTCGCCTACGTCAACGTCGATCCGGGAACGGGCCTGATCACCTCAGCTGTCGCCAGCACCAATATTCCGGTGGACGCCACCCTCGTCGACTTCCCCGCATTCGGTTCTTCGGAGCCGGTGCTGAACACCGTTAAGTGCAATCAGACCGTCACCATGCCCAGGACTGGCGTTACGCTTCCCGGCCCTGTGGGAACCTCGGGCAGCTTTGCCATCCCATGCGGCGTTCCCTACTCAGGCACCACTTCCTATCCGCTGGGCCTCGCGGTCTCGAAGGATAACTCGATCGCCTATGTAGTTCTGGATGCCAGCGATACGCTGGGCAGGATCAACCTGAGCACGAATACGCTGATTTCGCAGATTCGTGTCGGCAACGTCCCGAACAGCGTCCTGGTCTCGGCCGACGGCAAGACCGCCTACGTCTCCAACGAGGCTGGCCGGATTGCTAACTCGAGAGACTTCCAGTTGTACTCCGATGGCACTAATGTTGTTGCCGAATATCCGACCGGCACCACGGCCATCGGCACTATTTCCGTTGTCGACCTGTCCTCATTTACAGTAACCGGCAGCATCACGACCGGTCATCACCCGACCGGTATGGCCTTCTGGGGCAGGTATCTGCTGGTTGCCAACACCTATGACGACACCATTTCGGTGATCGACCCAAGGTCAAACCAGGAGGTGCGGAAGATCAACGTCGGGCTGCCGATCAGCGTGCCCGGCGAACGCAAGCCGGCCTATGGCGCCGGGCCGAACTCGATCGCCGTCGATGCCCAGAACAACATTGCCTACGTCGCGCTTTACAACGCCAACGCCATCGCCGTGGTCGACCTCCGCGATGACGGAGGGTACGGAGGCTGGGGCCGCGAATATGGCAGGAGCTCGGTCGTAGGCATGATCCCGGTCGGCTATGCGCCGAGCTCGGTTGTGCTGGACACGGCGGACAACGCGCTGCTCGTCGCTGACGACAAAGGCATCGGCAGCACCGGTTTCCAGCGCACTCCGCCGGAAAATTCAACCACAACCGCACACGGTTCGCCGGCCTCTCTGAACACCCATCAGGACCTTGGTACCGTCAGCATCGTCCCGGTGCCGAATCGCTGGACCCTGGACGCGATGACGAAGCAGGTTTTCCTGAACAACCACTGGGATCTGGCTGCAAACATCTGGGCGGCGGGAGGGGGCAATCCATGGGCCAGGCCGGTCGCCATCCCAAACAAGATCGGCGATCCGTCGAAGATCAAGCACGTCTTCGTGATCATCCGTGAAAACCGTACCTACGATCAGATGCTGGGCGACGTTGTCGGCGGCAATGGTCAGGCCGACCTGGCGGTCTTCGGCGCGTCCGGGATCTACGGTGACGTCTCGCCCAACGCGCACGAGCTTGTGCAGCGCTTCCCGCTCTTTGACAACTTCTACGACCCGAGCCGGCAGTCAGCAGACGGTCACAACTGGATTCTCCAGGCCATGGCTCCCTACTCCGACGACATCCAGTCGCCGGACTGGGACCGCGACTATCCCTCCAACGGCGGCGATGCGCTCGCTTATCAGGTCAAGGGCCACCTGTACGATGTGGCGGCCGCGGCCGGCGTCAGGGTGAAGAACTACGGTGAGTACGTCGAGGAAAACACCTTCAATGTGCCGGGTTGCACCGCGACGGAATATACAGGAAGCTGCGAGCCGAGCTGGCAAGAGTTTTACCGCGACTCCCAGTGCTTCGATGAAGCGACCTTCGGGTCAAACTCCAACTATGCATTGCCACAGCCGAGTGACTGCGCAGCGCCTGGGGTCACCGGCGAGAAAACTCTCAACTATCAGGACGCGATCGGCTCGTACTCCCCGCTCCCGAACGTGATGAAGCCCACCGTCCAGAGCTACCCGCAGTTCGATCTGGGCATTCCCGACCAGTACCGCTTCGATGTCTGGTATCAGGATTTCCGGAAAGACGTCAGGAACGGTTCGGTGCCCCAGTTGGAATTCATGTGGATCAGCTCCGACCACACCGGCGGCCCACCTTCCGCGCAAGCCATGGAGGCTGATAACGACCTGGCCCTTGGCCGCTTTGTTGACGCCATCAGCCACAGCTCCATCTGGTCCTCATCGGTGATCTTCGTCGAGGAAGATGACGCGCAGGACGGCGTTGACCACGTCGACGGTCACCGCAGCCCTGGCTATGTCTTTAGCCCCTACGTCAAGCAGAAGGTGAATCCCGATGGCTCCGGGGCTGGGGTCACGGAAGACAGCACCTTCTACACGCAGGTCAACTTTACCCGCACGATCGAGCAGATCCTCGGTCTGAAGCCCATGAACCAGAATGACCTCGTCGCTTCGCCGATGTACGAGATCTTCGTCAACAATCCACCTCCGGCAAACTTCCTGCCTTGGAACCACGTGCAGAATGACATCGCGCTGGATCTAGGCACAACCGCCAAATTGAAGCTCCCAACCCAGGACCCGAAGGTCCTGGCTCTGCAGGCTGGCTGGCTCAAGAAGAAAGGGGAGATCTTCTCCGGTAAATATCACACTCCCGACTCCGAAGACCCGGACACAGTCAGACACTACAACTGGTATGAGGCCACCGGGTTTGTGGTCCCCTTCCCCGGCGAAAAGACCGTTCGCCCGGCAAGCGACTTCAAGAACAAGGCGCCCAAGGCTGACGTGGACGACTAAAACACCCTTCGACTGCAACGACGGCCTCTCCTCTCACACCGGGGAGGGGCCGTTTTGTTTCCACCTGATATGCCAGTTCGCAGCGTCGGATGGCTCTGTCTCACCTGCCATGTTCAAACAGGATCCGCCACGAAGCATCGAGCGGAAGCCAGCGCTGGCTCGCGAACCAGCTGGTTGGAAAATCCGGCACGTGCAGCAAGCCATGACCTTCCGCGCATACATATTCGATCCCGCTGAAGGAGAGAAAGCTGCGCGACCGTTCTCCGACACGTGCGGGACTTGTCAGCCTGCGCAGGCAGTGAGGGCAACGTTGCCGCTGATCATCGACGATCCAGAAGGCGGCCAGAGGAGAGGCGGCCAGGGTGACGAAGGTCTGCAGGTCATACCGGGAATCGAGGGAGCCGGCCGCGAAGGCATGAGCGATGAGCAACGGCCCGCAATAGAGTATCGGCAGCAGCAGCGCGATCTTCACGCCCAGAAATATCCAGCCTCTGCTGCGCATCCGGATTGACAATCGTTCGGTCCTCAAGCCGGTGCGCACGGAGATAGCAAAAATTGCCGGCAGCATCAGGCAGGTTATGAACAGCGAAAGCAGAAAATTTATATCCGGGATTCGGCGATGATACGCGGCAAGGCTCGACAGACTGATGAGGTAAAGCCGCGTGCGTGTCCCGCCATCGGAAGTTAACTCGACCCGGGACGGCTGCTGTGAAACTTCGCGGACGGCGGCAGGCGAAAGCCGCGCGATCATGTAGCCATAGGCGAAGCGATGGGAGGCTAGTTTGTGGATTGCCTGATCTGTCTCTAGTGACCAGGCATTCATCCGCAGCGGCAAGTCGGAAGCGGCGGCCGGTGCAACGGCGACGATCATCGCCCAGCGTCCTGAGATGCGCACCAGGTGGCCGGTGACATTAGAATTGGCGGCAAAGTCGCGTCTCCAGGCATCGTGGCTCAGGACAATCGGCGTGATGCCGGCTCGCCTGCACACCTCGACCATCGCATCGGAAACCGGGAGATTCAGCAACGAGGCGATGTCCGCAGTCGCCTCGCCGATGTACCAGGATGCCTCATGAGTTCCGGTCTGAACCTGGACTGTTGTGGGGTAATAGAAGGCGGTTTGGGACAACTCCGGCTGCGCATGTGAATTCCATGTGAGGTATTGGGCGGCGGGAATCTGCATCTCTGAACCGACGACCGATGGCACGGGTGAGATCGTCGCCAGGTCCGCCGGCCCGTCATATCCAGGCGGAAAAATATCCTGCCGTACCTGCGGCAGCAGCAACGCCAACAAACCGCTCAAGACCGCGGTCAGAGCGAGAACGGCCAGGCAGCGCCGCGGCGATTCCGCCCTGTGGCCAGTTCGAGGGGAATGTCTTCTGAGCCACAGAGCATCCGGAACGGAGCCAAGAGCGAACGCGATGCAGACCCGAGGCCTGACTCCACGGCCAAGCATATGGTGGAGCTCCGCTCGCCATTCCCTGATCCATTCAGACCGCTCGGAGCGCGAGAGCAGCAGGCCAGTTGTCGCCAGGAGCAACCTGCACACTGTGGGCAGCAGAGGCCGGCAGAGGTCACTCATCTGTGCTCCACCTCGGGCGTGGGCGCCAGGCGCGCCAGCAACGGATAGCGCTTGCGAATAACCGCGAGCGTAGCTTTTCCATCCGCAGTGACCTTGTAACATTTGCGCGGCGGGCGGCCTTCGGCGTCGGCAATCGACTGCTTTTCCCATCGCGAGGCAATCAGGCGATCGCGTTCCAGCCGGCGCATCGCGGGATACACCGTGCCGCTGGGCAGGCCGGTGGCTTCCATAATGCTGAATCCGTAAACAAATCCGGATTCCACGGCTTGCAGAATGAGCGCAGCGGTGTGAGAGAGTTTTGGCTCGGCAGCCATGCTCGGCATTTTACCTATGTAGCATTCTACTTGACAATGCAGGTCGTCCTACTATATCGAATACTACATAGGTTGCAGACCATGCTCGAACTACTGCGGGTATCGAAGGTCTACGCCGGGATACCGGCGGTCGATGGAGTGAGCTTCTCCGCCCGTCCAGGCGAGGTGACGGGTTATCTGGGGCCGAATGGATCCGGCAAGTCGACAACGATGAAGATGATCACCGGACTTCTGGAAATAACGGCGGGCCGGATCCTCTTCGATGGCCGCCTGATCCAGGAGGATCTGATCGCCTACAAGCGGCGCATGGGTTATGTGCCGGAAGAGCCGTATCTCTACAACCACCTTTCCGGCGTTGAATACCTCACCATGGTGGCGCAACTGCGAGGACTGCCGGCGCGGGAGTCGGCGGAGCGAATTGAAGGACTGCTGCATCTGTTGTCGATGCATGGCGATCGTCACGCATCGATCGCCGGATACTCGAAAGGGATGCGGCAGAAAATTCTGATTGCATCGGCGCTGCTGCACAATCCCGCTCTGGTATTGCTCGACGAGCCGTTCTCCGGGCTCGATGTGGGGTCTGCCCTGATATTGCGGCAGTTGATCAGGGAACTTGCCGCGCGCGGTAAGGTAGTCCTCTTCAGCTCGCACGACCTCAGCACCGTGGAACGGGTGTCGTCACGGGTAGTGATCCTGCATAAGGGAAAGACTGTCGCCGATGATTCGATCGAACGGCTGCGTTCGCTGATGGAGTTGCCGTCGCTCGAAGCGATCTTTTCGCAGCTGGCCGTGGAGCAGGACCCTGCATCGACGGCGCGCCAGATTGCGGACCTGATCCATGCATAAGATGGCGGATGAGACGGCGCGAAGACTTGCGGCGCGGCTTCCGCTGGAGTTCCGGGTGCTCTACCGGCAATTTCTGTTACGGGTCATCGATCTGGAATCGCTGTCCATCGAGGCCGACATTCCGCGGTTTCTTGGACAATTTGCGGGCGTGCTGATCCTGATCAGCGTGTTGCAGGCAGTAGGGTTTCTGATCTTATCCGGGAAGCCGCATTTGACTCGTGAGGCGTTGCTCGGCATGGCCATGCAAACCGAACTGAGTTTTCTGGCAGGCACAATGCTGGTCGCGGGGCTTGCTGCGGTGGCGACGTGGGACAACATCTTTCCCGACCGCCGCGATGTGATGGTGCTCGGACCATTGCCGGTCGGGGCACGCACGATTCTGGCAGCGAAGCTCCTGTCCTCGGCTTCGCTGCTCGGCATCGGCACGCTCGCGCTGAATTTCGCAATGGGATTGGCTCTGCCGCTCGTCACTGGTGTGGGCCCGCGTCTTGTTCGCGCGCTGGCGGCGTACTGGTTTGCGGCAGCATCCGCATCCGTGTTCGTCTACGGCGCGGTGCTTACGATCCAGGGTGTGACCGCCGCATTGCTGCCCCGCCGGTGGTTTTTGCGGCTCTCGGCAATCCTGCAGCTCGCGGCTTTTGCGTTGTTCCTGTCGGCGTGGGTTTTCCAGCCGGGCGTGGGCGCCGTGCAGGAACTGGCCAGGGCAGGGCGCCTTGGAGTCCTGGCGCGATGGCCCGCATTCTGGTTCCTGGGGTTGTTCAACCAGATAAGCCGTGTCTTTCCGGTTGCTTTGGATTCGTTGGCACGGCGGGCGTGGCTGGGTATGGCTGTTGTGCTCGCCGGCGCGGGGACATCTCTGCTGCTGTGCTATGTGCGGACCATGAAAAAGACGGTGGAACAGCCGGATCTGGAGCCCGCGCGCGCGCAACGGCACTGGAGTTTGCCCCTGGGCGGCCAGTTGCAGACAGCTATCGTGTGCCTCAGCATGCGGTCTCTGGCCCGAAGCCGGCAGCACAGGGTGGTTTATGCGTTTTTTCTGGCAATCGCATTTGCGATTGCCGTCTCAACCCTGACAAATGTGATAACGAATCGCCACATGGAGCCGGTAACGACTGGGTTCCTGATGAGCACTTTGATGATGATGTGTCTTGGGGTGGCGGGCCTGCGCAGCATCTTCTCGCTCCCGGTATCGCTGAAGGCCAACTGGGTATTGCAGGTGACGCAACTGAGCCCGCCGGAGCGTTACATCGCTGCGACACGACGCGCCATGCTGATCCTGGCTACGATTCCAGTCTGGCTGACAGCAGCGGGTCTGGCGCTTTGCCACCGGCCGTGGCACCAGGCGCTGGGACACCTGCTGATTCTGGCGCTCGCCGGGTCAATTATGACGGATGCTGCGCTGATTGGGATATCGAAGATTCCTTTCGCATGCTCGTATCTGCCCGGCAAGTCGAATGTGCAATACGTCTTCTGGGCTTTCGCAGCAGGCTTCACTCCCATGGCCATGATCTTCTCGCGATATGAGCAGACTGTTCTGGACAATCCACTCTCCTATACCGCATTAGTTGCGATACTCGTGGCGGCCGGCGCGGAGCTGTGGCTCTTCAACCGGCAGCGGGCAAAGTCGGCTGTGTTGTATTACGAGGAATTGGAATCGGAGGCGATCACGACCCTGGGGATCGGGTCTTGGCTGCCGGGGAGGGAGGAAGCATCGTCCGGCAGGCCGTAGCCACTGGACCCCGCGCATATTTGACCGCGCTTTCCCCAGTCTTCGCTGCGTCTCCAGATCGTTTTCCTGCAAACCGCTGGTAAGGGTCTCTCCTGGCGGCTGAGCATTGCAGCATTGCAGCGGGAGTGATCATGGCCCATTTCGTACTCGCGATTAACGGCCGGCGGCAGTCCGTAGATGCCGATCCGGAGATGCCTCTGCTCTGGGTGCTCCGCGACCTGCTCAACATGACCGGCACGAAATATGGCTGCGGCATCGGGCTCTGCGGAGCCTGCACGGTTCACATCGATGGTTCCGCAACGCGTTCCTGCCAGACATCTGTCTCCGCCGCGGCAGGCAAGGGAATCGTCACCATCGAAGGTCTTTCCGCCAGCGGTCTCCATCCGGTGCAGGAGGCCTGGATCGCCGAACAGGTTCCGCAATGCGGCTACTGCCAGCCGGGACAGATCATGTCCGCCGCCGCGCTGCTCGCTCAGAACCCTCACCCCACAGACGCCGATATCGACGATGCCATGGGAGGCAATCTCTGCCGCTGCGCCACGTACTTCCGCATTCGGAACGCCATTCACCGCGCCGCAGGGGAGAGGCACTCGTGAGCACCAGGCCGAGCCCGCCGCCGGTCGAGAGCAGCAGCCCTCGCATCTCGCGCCGCGCCTTCCTGGTCTCGTCCGCGGCGGCCGGCGGAGCCCTTATTGTGGGCATCACTCTTCACGGACGTTTTCACCATCCCTCGTCCGGCACTTCCCGCGACCCCTACAACGCCTGGATCCATATCCATTCCGATGGGCGGACCGAGCTGATAATGAACAAATCCGAGATGGGCCAGGGAGTTTTCACCTCACTGCCCATGATCCTCGCGGAAGAAGCCGAGATCGATTTTTCCCGGATCACCGTTGTTCAGGCCGACAATGCCGATGGCACCGGTGGGAGCGGCTCAGTGTGGGAGGGCTACAAACCTCTGCGTCAGGCCGGCGCCCAGGTCCGCGAGACCATGATTGCCGCCGCAGCTCACCGCTGGCGCGTTCCTACAACCGAATGCCGTGCACACAACAGCCAGGTCAGTCACACGCCATCGGGGCGCAGCTTCTCCTACGGCGGCCTGGTCAAAGATGCGCGCAGGCTTGCTCTTCCTGACCCGAATACCGTCCCGTTAAAGGAGCCCAAAGACTTCACTCTTCTCGGACGTTCAATTCCTCACCTCGACATCCCTGACAAGGTGAAGGGAACTGCCCGGTTCGGCCTCGACGTTCGTCTCCCCGGGATGGTTTACGCGGTCGTTGCGCAGTGCCCGTACTTTCGCGGCGATCTTCTCCGCTTCGACGCTGCGAAAGCCGAAGCAGTTCCCGGCGTCCTCGAGGTCTTCGAGATCCCGACCGACCCCCACTCGGCCAATAAGGACACGCGCGAAGTTGCCGTCGTTGCGACCAACACATGGGCCGCGATCCAGGGCCGCAATGCGCTTGCTGTCGAATGGAAACCCGGACAGTATCACGACGAATCAACCGAGTCGCTTACCGCACAGATACGCGCAGGCCTGGATGCTCAAGAGTACTGGAACTCCGCCAACACCGCCCTCAACCCCGACACAATCCCGGCTGCGAAACGCCTTGAGAGTGTCTACGAATTTCCATTCCTCGCCCACGCCACCATGGAGCCTATGAACATCACGGTCAGGCTCGAAGATGGCCGCTGTGAGATCTGGTCCCCAACCCAGGCCGGCGGAGGAACCCAGGAGAGCACCGCTGAAATCCTCGGCATCGACAAGCGTGATGTTACCGTCCACGTCACCTTCATGGGCGGAGGCTTCGGCCGCCGCTTCGGTGTACCGTTCAATCACCAGGTCCTGCAGATTGCGCGGCGCGTCCGGCGGCCTGTCCAGCTCGTCTGGACCCGCGAAGACGACTTCACGCATGATCGCTACCGCCCCGCCGGTATGCACCGTCTCCGTGGCGGCATCGATGGGGAAGGGAACATCGTTGCGTGGACGGACCGGCTTGTCGACACCACGATCATCGGCCAGGGGAATCCGAAGCAGGCGCAGGCCTTCGAGCTTGGCGGAGCCCTCGACCAACCCTACCCCGCACAACATTTCCGCATGTCCTATGTGCCCGTCCAAAGCGGCGTGACCCGCGGAGCCTGGCGCGGCGTCGAGATATCCTTCAATGTCTTTTCGATTGAGTCCTTCATCGACGAGCTCGCTTACCTTGCAGGACAGGATCCCTATCTCTATCGCCGCCGTCTCTTCGAGAATGCTGCCGCTCACCCCACCGCGCCCAGATCCAACTTCGATGGCAAGCTCGCCGATCCCGCGCGTATGCTCCAGATGCTCGACCTCGTCACCGAGAAGGCGGGCTGGGATAAGCCGCTTGCGCCCCATTGTGGCCGCGGCATCTCCTGCTTTTTCTCGAAGACCAGCTATCTCACGCAGATCGCCGAGGTCACAGTCAAGGACGGCGACCTTCACGTTGACCGTGTCGTCACCGTTGTCGATCCCGGTCTTGTCGTCAACTCGAACGGCATCCGCGCCCAGATCGAGGGCGCCATCCTGATGGGGCTCAGCGCCACGCTCAAGGAGCGCATTACCGTCAAGGACGGAATGATTCAGCAACAGAACTTCAACGACTACGATCTGCTGCGCCTGCCCGATGCACCGCGGCTCGAAACCTATCTCGTCCCCGGCGGCCGTCCTCCCGGCGGCATCGGAGAGCCTCCACTCGCGCTCATCGGCCCCAGCGTTGCCAATGCCATCTTCGCTGCCACCGGGAAACGCCTGCGCAAGCTCCCTCTGCAACTCGACGAGGTGTCATCGTGAAACATCTCTCAATCGCTGTACGATTCGCAATCCTCGTGTCTCTGGTCCTTGCCATTGCGAACCCGCCGACAGTGATCTCACAAAAGTCTTCGCCTCAGGCTGTCGCCAGCGGCAGGCGGATATTCAATCAATCCTGTGCAGCCTGCCATGACACGCTCGGCACCGCCACGAAGTCGGGTACCGACCTGAAGAGCTACTACCACCGCCAGCCGCGCCCTGCCGACGCCAGCGTGCGTACCACGATTCAGCAGGGCAAGGGTAAAATGCCGGCCTTCAGTACCCTCAATCAATCGCAGCTTGACGATCTGGTTGCGTACCTCAAGACCCTTTGACCGACAGCATTCCCCCGAGCGAAACCGAAAACGCTTTCCGGGCGCATCGGCGACTTCCGGGATCGAATCGAAATTCACGGCCGCCCGTCCGGCTACCAGCATGCCAGGTTGCCTTCGCGCGACGGTTGTCCATTAGGCTTCAACACCTTGTTGCCGTGCGGCCGACAGCACAAACACGCCCAAATTCCGGTTCGTAAACCTCGGCGACAGCTTAAAATGCCAAGTCCCAGCGTACAGAGCCTTAGCGCTCATGGAACGCGATTGGGGATGCGCTCATGTGATCGATATCGAGAAGCGTGTCCGTTTTATCGAGAATTTTCGACGGAGCTCACCTACGACGATATGAATAAAGAATCACAAAATATGATGATATCTTTCCAATATGATCATAAATAGTGAATTATTGGCTGTGTTCGGATAGGGCAGAGATGGCAATCTTTGAATTTGGAGGATTTACGAGGACGGGGCTATGAGGGGCTTTCACAACTACGATCTGAACCCGGTGATCGCAATAGAGGCTTACGGGGAGCGGGATTGCCTTGAAGGGTGGAGCGAGATTGCAGCCTGTCTTAGAAAGCGTCTCCCGGCAGAGAAATATACGGTTGCAATTGAGTGCTATCCGGGAGTCATGTGCGATGCTTTACGCAAAAGGATCGCGGCAGAGTTCCCGCAGGGCACGATTCTGAATGTCGAGGACGCCTATCTTGATGCAGGGGTGCTGAGGGAACGCTTTCAGCAGACGCTGACAAGCGATCCTGTCTTTGGGAGGATGCAGCACTGGTCGATTGCAAGCTATTTCGATGAACGGCGTACAGCGACCTTGAGAGCAAGGGTTGAAGAGAACAGCTCAGTCCTATTTGTTGTTGGGACCGGCACCCAGCAAATTCTCGCGAAGCCGGATCTCCTGATCAGCGCGAACGTAACGCGATGGGAACTGCAGAAGCGGCAACGCAACAAGAGCATCTGCAACCTTGGCCTCGAAAACTATGAGGATTCAGCGCAGTTACTGTACAAGAATGCGTACTTCCTTGAATGGAGAGTTGCCGATGAGATTCGTCACTCTCTCTATGGCAGGATTGACTACTTTCTCGACCTGGACGACGAGGAACTCCCTCGGATGGTGCGAGGGGATCTTCTCCGCGAGGCTGTCGAAGCAGTAGTCAGGCAGCCCTTTCGCGTAGTGCCATTTTTCGATCCGGGGCCGTGGGGCGGCTGCTGGATGATGCATATGTTCGATCTTCCGCAGGATGCTCCGAACTATGCGTGGTGCTTCGACTGCGTTCCGGAGGAGAACGGCATCACGCTTGGCTTCGGATCCCGGCGATTTCAGCTTCCCGCCATTGTGCTTGTGCACGAGCAGCCCATGGCGCTGCTCGGAGAAGCGATTTACAAGAACTTTGGCGCTGAATTTCCCATCCGCTTTGATCTGCTGGACACGGTTGGCGGTTCCAACCTCTCGCTGCAGGTGCATCCACTGCGCGAGTACATCCGGGAGCATTTCGGAATTTCTTATACCCAGGATGAAAGCTATTACATTCTCGATCAGAGCGGCGACTCGCAGGTTTACCTGGGAGTTCGCACCGGTGCCGATCGCGAGCAGATGCGCCGGGATCTGGAAGACGCCCAGGCAGGTGGACCTCCTTTTCCCGCTGAACGCTATGTAAATCTCTGGCCGACCCGCAAGCACGACCATTTCTCGATCCCCGCAGGGACAATTCACTGTTCGGGCCGCGACAATTTAGTGCTTGAAATCAGCGCCACGCCCTATATCTTCACCTTCAAGCTATGGGACTGGGGGCGCCTCGGACTGGATGGCAAGCCGCGTCCAATCCATCTTGAGCATGGCCTGGCCAACATCCAGTGGAACCGCGACACCGAATGGGTAAAAAGGGAATTGCTCGACCAGACTGTAGAAGTTTCGAGCGGTGACGGGTGGCGCGAGGAACGGACAGGTCTCCATCGCTCGCAATTTCTGGAAACGCGCCGCACCTGGTTTATCAAGGCGGTGACGCACAATACAGACGGCAATCTGCACGTGTTGAATCTCGTGGAAGGAGAAGCTGTCAGTGTGGAGAGTCCCACCGGTGACTTTGCCCCCGTCGAGATTCACTACGCGGAGACTTTTATTGTGCCGGCCTCGGTGGGGGCATACACCATTCGGCCACTGGGCAAGTCGAGCCGGCCATCGGCGACGATACGAGCCTACCTGCGTCACGATCAACAACCGGGCCACGATTAACAACGGGGCAGCAGCGATCGGCGATAATCTCAGGCCAGCGTCACCGTGATCCCGAGTTTTTCGAAGGGTGCGACTGCTTCCGCGGTTGCGCCCTGGTCGGTGATCAGACCGTCGATTTCACGCGTTTCGCACAAAAGCCACTTACTGATTGCGCCGAGCTTGCTGCGATCGGCAACGACGATCTTCTTCTTTGAATGACGAACCAGCTTGCGGAGCACTTCGGCCTCCGCCGGGTTGGTGCAGGTCAAGCCATGCTGCGCGTCGATGCCGTCGACCCCGATGAACATGATGTCGGCAAAGAGCATCTCGGTTGCGGCATTGGCAATCGGGCCGATCAGGGTAAACCAGTTTCCGCGCAGGATGCCTCCGGTGACGATAACTTCGATGTCCTTGCGGTTGCTGAGCTCCATGGCGATATTGACGGTGTTGGTGATGATGGAAATATCGCTGAGCACCTTGAGGCTGCGAACGACTTCGGTGGCCGTTGTGCCGCCGCTCAGCGCAATGGTCTGCCCTGCCTGAACGAATCCGGCGGCAGCGCGCGCGATGCGGCGCTTTTCTTCGGCGAAGCTGGTGATCTTGTCCTGGAAGGATGCGTCGTGGCGAAAGGGCTCGTAAAAGAGCGGACCTATCGGCACCGCGCCGCCGCGAACTCGTTTGAGCAGGGACCGGTTCTCCAGGTCCTCAAGGTCGCGCCGGACAGTCGCAATGGAAGCGCCCAATGCGGCACGGAGATCGTCGATCGAGACGCTGCCCTTCTCCTGAAGATTGCGAAGAATGAATTCCTGCCTTGCGGCCAAATTGTCTGTCCTGTTCGCCATGAAGGGAGCATATCAAAGGATATTGCCATCAAATTGTTGACCGCCGGCCCGCGATGGAAAGTAGTCCTGAAATGATGCCGTGAACTATCAATCACAAAAAATGATCGAAATATAGACAAACAATCTTTATCGGGAGTAATATTCGTTCGGTATTGATCTCAGTGGATGCGCAAGCCTGTGTTTTGAAGTGATAGAGAGGGCGATAAATGCAGGGCCGCCTGAAATCACTGTATACAGTATGCAAATCCAATTGAGGAAATACGCTCTCACAGGCAAGATCCACCGTTTTGGGAGGCAGCAAATGAAAAAGATTCTCTTACTGATTTTGATGGGCTGCTCGTTTGTGCTCTGCGCGCCCGCGCAGACAACAAACGGACTCATCACCGGCGTGGTAACAGACCCATCCGGGGCAGTAGTTCCAGACGCTCAAATTGTGATCGCAAACCAGGACACCGGAATCAAGAGATCGACGGCAAGCGGAGCGGATGGTCACTATATCGTTCCTCAGCTGGCGCCCGGAGTTTACGACATTACCTTAACGAAATCGGGCTTCAGCCAGCAGAACCAGGGCAATGTGCGGCTGGAGGTCAATCAGAGCCTCACGATCGACTTCAAACTGGGACTGGCATCGGCTGCGCAGACTGTAAATGTGACGGCAGCGCCGCCCATGCTGAACACAACATCAGCGACGCTGACCAACGTTGTCAATCACGAGGAGACGGTAGATCTTCCCCTCAATGGACGAGAGTTTACGCAGCTTGCGTTGTTGTCTCCGGGCGCCTCTCCAGTGGAAAACGGACAGCAGACCGGCTTTGTCGTAGCACTCGGCGCCGGCGGCATCAGTCCGTCGATCAATGGACAGCGCGGCGAGCAGAACAACTTCACGATGGACGGCATTCTGAACAACCAGATCTATACGAATACCTGGGTCATTGCTCCGCCGCCGGACGCTATCCAGGAATTTAACGTTCAGGCGCACATTACCGATGCACAGTTCGCCATCAGCAGCGGCGCGAACATCAACGTCGTCACGCGTTCTGGCACGAACACCTTCCACGGCGCGCTCTGGGAATTTCTTCGCAACGACAAGCTCGATGC
>Ga0335075_10002543_pt1 | contig 29240 bp, 26 predicted proteins | sample Lox_Sample_24_FD_206723 | JGI IMG/M metagenome (GOLD analysis project Ga0335075, IMG submission 206723) | Soil microbial communities from Loxahatchee National Wildlife Refuge, Florida, United States - Lox_Sample_2.4 | ecosystem: Environmental > Terrestrial > Soil > Wetlands | place: USA...
TGAGGGCGGCCTTGCTGCCGCGGTAGACCTCGCGCAGACCGGTCGTGTTGTTGGTGATGCTGCCCTGCCCGGAGGACATGACCCCGATCAGCCCGTCCGGCGTCACCAGGTCCTCAAGACCCTCGATAACCCGCATCGGGCTGAGCGCGTTGGTCACCATCACATCCACGAAGTCGTTCGTCGCCACCTGGCCGATCGGCAACTGCTCGCTGCTCGTCGTCCCTGCGCTCACGAACAGCATCTCGAAGGACCGGCCGGACAGTAGCGCACGCAGCGCAGCGATCTGCGTCGGCTCGGTGATGTCCAGGTCCTCGATGCCCACGCGCCCCGCGAACCCGTCCGCCAGGTCGTGTAGCGCAGTCCGCGCGCCCGAAACCCGGACCGTCCCGACCACATTCCACTCTCGCTTCAGGAACTCGGCCGCCAGCGCGTGGCCAAGCCCTCGGGACGCCCCGATGATCAGCACAGTCGGGAACCCGCTACCAGGGGAGACAGGATTCTCGCTCATAACAAGGACCCTAGAAGCTACACCGCGCTCTAAGTCAACCTGCACCGTCACACGCGTCTGCACCGCCTTGGCCATACCCCTTTTGAAATAGCCGTGTCAGTGTCAGTGCGCTAGGCCGAGCTCGCCGGCCCGCACCCCGGCCTGGAAGCGAGAGCCGGCCTCGAGCACGGCCATCGGCTCGGCGACCCGCCGCCGGTAAGTGCGCAGCGAGGTGCCAAGCCGCCGGGCGGCCGCCTCGTCGGTGGCCTCGACCCGATTGACACGACCCGGCTGGAGAAGACCGCCGCCCGCCACGGGGCGACTGTCCAGCAGGTCGCGCTCGCCGCACTGCTGGCAGCCTCCCCGGTGATGCTCCCCATCCCCGGCACCGGCAGCCTGGCCCACCTGGAAGAGAACATCGGCGCAGCCAGTGTCCTGCTCACTCCTGAGGACATTGAGGGCCTTGCCCGGTAACAGTGCGGACGGCGCTCAGGAGGGGGCGACCGCCTGACCTTACCCCTCCTGAGCTGGAAATTCTTGCGTTGAAGCGACCTGGATACTGGCGCAGAGCACTTATTCGGAGGCTGCGGTATTCGTCCGGGTCCACGTCGCGGAGCGGCCCGTTCCGTCGGCTCGGACTTTGCCTTCCTTCCTCAGCTGTTCCAGGACCAGCCGGATGGTCTGGTCACTGACACCGGGCACTGCCGCCCTGATATCGGCGAGGCGGAACGTGGCCGGCGCGTGGCGCACGATGTGCTCGCGGATGCGCTGCTGCTTGGTCCCGGGGGTCTGGGCCGCGGCCGCGCGGTCGGCGAAGACGGCGTACGGTCTGGCGATCATGCTCGTGAAGTAGCCGAGCCAGGGCCACGGGTCGGCGGTCCCTTCATGCCAGCCATGGGTGGAGTCCAAGAGGGCCTGGTAGTAGGCGTCGGCTGATTCGGCGATCTCCTGCTCGAGGCTCACGTAGCGGCCGACCGTGTAGCCGTGCTCGCTGAGCATTGCGCCTGTGAGCAGGCGGGCCACTCGGCCGTTGCCGTCTTCGAAGGGGTGGATGACGAGAAGGTCGAGGACAAACAGCCCCGACAGCAGCACCGGATGGTGCTCGCCCGCCACCACTGCCTGCTTGTAGCGCTCGGTCAGGTCGTCGACGGCGAACGGGGTGCTTGCGGCGGACACCGGCTTGAAGCGCACGGTTGTGGAACCGTCTGGCGAGCGGTCCACGACCAGGTTGTCCTCTGTCTTGAACGCCCCGCCGGAGGCCGCGGTGTGAGCGAACAGCAGACGGTGCAGGTGCAGGATCAGGCCAGCGTTCAGCGGTTGCCAGTCCTCCTGGAACAGGTAATCCTGAGCGTCGCGGTAGCCCGCGAGCTCCTGCTCGCTGCGGTTGCGCAGCGTGGTCGTCTGCCGGTCGATGATCCGCCGGGCACGATCGGCGTCTGTGACGATGACGCCCTCGATCGCCGATGAGGCGGTGATGCTCAGAACACGGGCCCGGTCGGCGAGCTCGGTGAGCAGCCCCGGCATCTGGTCACGGTAAAGCGCCTCCGACCCCCGGCCAAAGTCGATCGCGCTGAGCCGGGTGACGACCTGGGCCGGTACCAGCCCGATGAGCGCGTCCAGGTCAGCAAAGCTGCGCAAGAAACCTCCCAACCAGCCTACTAAACGACCCAAGATTAGCGCCGCTTAGTATGTTTAGCAGGTTTCTTTGGCGGGTTTCGGCGTGTCGATGCCTCCGCGTCGTCGGCGGCGCGCTGGCCGACGTATGCGATCCAGTCCGGCTTAGCCCACTGGGACCAGCGTTCAGCGGTACTGATGCTTATACCGGTCAGGTCAGCCAGCACCGAGGCGGGCAGATCGGCAGCCAGGGTGAGGCGGGCGGTGTTGCGGCCCGCGTGGGCGTCGATGCCGTAGCGGTGGAGACGGACACCGAACAGGACGTCCACGGTCGGGCGCGCCGGGCTCTGGCCCGGGAAGAGCCAAGGCGCGGAGGTTCCCAGGCCGCCGAGTGTCCATCGCGGCTTGTCCTGGTCACGTAGCTGGCAGACGAGGCTTGCGAGCCGTGGCGGCAGCATAAGGCGATGGCCGTCGACGGAAAGGCAGAGGGCCTGGCCGTCCTCGATCACGTCGTCCTTGGTCAGCTGCGTGATCCGGCTGACCAGCATCCCGAACAGCAGGACGAGAGCTCCCCCGACCCGCAGGTCCAAGGGCATGGCCTCGTCGGTGAGGCACCGGTCAAGCTGCTGGATATGGTCGTCCTCAGCGAGCAGCCTCGCCGGTTCCTGACGCGGGGGAAGCGGCACCGTCAGATCGTCGGCCAGGCCGCGACCGCGTGCCCACTGCAGGAAGTAGCGCGCGGCCCGGCGGGTGGTGGTGCCGTCAGCCAGCCACTGATCCAGGTCCGCCTGCGTGAGATCATGCAGGGCCAAGCCGCGCTCGTCTAGCCAGGCCAGCAGGTCCAGGGCGGCCAGGACGCGAGCGCGCACGAAGTCGGCCGATGCCCGGGTGAAGGTCCGGCGGGCGGCGGCCCGGCGTGCGCGGCGCAGCACGAACCAGTGCGTGAAGGGTCTGATGAGCCGGGCATGGTGGGCTGGCTTGCCATGCAGCAGGTGCTCCAGCCAGGGCGCCAGGCGCTCCAGGTGCTCGTTACGTGCGGGCAGGACGCCCGAGCTGACCAGCACTTCCCTGACGTAGTGCAGGGCCTGGGTCTGCGGTAGGTCATCGAGCAGGTCGTGGGTGATGGGGTCGCCTGTCCTGGCCAGGTTGCCGAGCAACTGGGCTGACCGGCTCTCGCCGAGCCATTTCACCACGGTGGCGCGGTTGGTGACCGCGGTGAGCGCCTCAAGCAGGGGATGCAGCAGCGCGGGGACTTCCCCGCCGGGACCGGCGAGCAAGATCCGGGCGCGCTCGGCCAGGACGCAGCCGAAACAGCGGCGACCGCTGTGGATCTCCCCTCCCCGACCGCACTCGCGGCAGGTGTAATCCAGCCCGGGAACTCCGGCGCACGGGCCGCAGACCGGCCTTCCCCGCTCGTCGCTGCCGATCAACGGCCGCACCACCCCGCAGCTTGCGCATTCGCCGGGGTGGCGGCGGACATGCTCGTAGCAGCCGACGCAAACCGGCCCGGCGGGCCATTCCGCCTGGACCGGGCGGTCGCGCCCGCACCGGAAGCACGGCCGGGGAGGACGGGCCCGGCAACTGCGGCAGATCGGGCTGCCCGAGGAGATCCGCTCGCAGGGCCTGGTCTGCCCGCAGACAGAGCAGACCGCCACCGCGCCCTGGTAGCAGCCGTAGCACAGGTCAGGGGCGGATGCCGTCGCCCGCCTAGCGATCTTGCGGGTCCGCCCGCAGCGCCCGCATGGCCGCTGCGGAGCCTGGTAGCACGAGGCGCAGACCGGGCCGGCCTCGGTGGTCCCGGCGACGGTGCGCTGCTGGCCGCAGGCCGAGCAGGTGCGGGCTGACGAACACCGCCCCATAGCCCGCGAACTGGGGCACCTACGGGTTCCGGCGAAGGTCAGGAAGGTCGAGACCCCACGCCTCACGGCGCCGCAGCCCGAACGCGTAGATCGTCTTCAGCAGCGCGGCGTCACGCTGCGCCGCCAGCGCCCCCTTCCGGCCGCGGGACCGGATCTCCTCAACCCGACCGTCAGCCGCGTCGAACAGGGCCTGCACCTCGTCATAGGTCAGCGGGCGCCGGTGCGGCAGCCCGGGCCCGGGTCTCCCGGGCACGGTTGGCCGCCTGTGACAGCGCGCTGGCCGCTGCCGACCGCTCGTCGGCCGTCGCAGCCGGGTCCGACAGAACCCGCGCGGCGTCGGAGGCCGCAACGGCACCCGTCATCCGAAGATTCTTTGGCATGTCCATCACCTCCCTTCCTTGCAATCGCGGGCCGGGCTGTGATGTCATCGGCTTTCACCGCGCGCGCGACATCTCAGCTCGCGCCGCCCGCACGCCCAGGCTCTGCAAAGCCTGGGCGTGCGGCATCTACAGGCATCAAATGCTCAAGCAGTTACGCAGCGCTTGTTGCATCTGATGCAATACCGCTCACTTTCAGCTGCAGCCGCTGGTGGAGCCGCAGCCTTCGCAGACGTAGCAGCTGCCGGCCGGGCGCATCTTGGTGCCGCAGGTCAGGCACAGCGGGGCGTCGGCGGTGCGGCCCTGCTGGGCCTCGATCAGCTCGGTGGAGCTGTGCGGGGCCGCGGAAACCGCCGGGCGCGTTGACGTCGGGGTGGCGGGGGGCTGGCTGGACGGGGGAACCACGGTCCGTTCGGAATAAATGGGCCGTTCTACGGGGGCGGACTGGGCAAGTTCCTCGGGATCGGGGTCGTCGACCAGCCCGGCGGGGTCTTGCCCGGCCAGTTCGGCGGCGCGCTCGTCGGCGGACAAGATGCCCAGCGCGGCGCGGTCCTCGTAGGACAGGTGGTCCAGGGCCAGGCGGCGGAAGATGTAGTCCATCACCGAGCTGGCGATCCGGATGTCCGGGTCGTTGGTCATCCCGGACGGCTCGAATCGCATGTTGGTGAACTTGGCCACGTAGGAATCCAGCGGGATGCCGTACTGCAGGCCGACCGAGATCGCGATCGAGAAGGCGTCCATCACGCCGGCCAGCGTGGAACCCTGCTTGCCGAGCTTGAGGAACACCTCGCCGATGCCGTCGTCCGGGTAGCTGGAGGCGGTCATGTAGCCCTCGGCGCCGGCCACGGCGAACTTGGTCACGGTCGCGGGGCGCTGCCGGGGCAGGCGCCTGCGGACCGGGCGGCTGTCGTGCGGCTGGGTTTCCGCGGGCGGGACGGCGGCCGGTGCGGCCTGGGTTTCGGTTGCCGCGGCCTCGGCGGGCTTCTTGCGGGCGTCGGAGAGCGGCTGGCCGACCTTGCAGTTGTCGCGATAGACGGCCAGCGCCTTCAGGCCCAGCTTCCAGCCCTCGTAGTAGATCCGCTCGATGTCCTCGACCGTTGCGCTTTCCGGCAGGTTGACGGTTTTCGAGATCGACCCGCTGAGCATGGGCTGGACGGCGGCCATCATCCGGACGTGGCCCATCGCGCTGATCGCGCGCTCGCCCATGGCGCAGTCGAAGACCTCGTAGTGCTCGGGCCGCAGACCGGGGGCGTTGACCACGTGGCCGTGCTCGGCGATGTACTCGGTGATCGCCTCGACCTGCTCGTGCGGGTAGCCGAGGTTCTTCAGCGCCCGCGGAACGGTCTGGTTGACGATCTGCATGGATCCGCCGCCGACCAGCTTCTTGAACTTGACCAGGGCCAGGTCGGGCTCGATGCCGGTGGTGTCGCAGTCCATCATGAGGCCTATGGTGCCTGTGGGAGCCAGCAGGCTGGCCTGGGCGTTCCGGTAGCCGTTGGCCTCGCCGAGGGTCATGCACTCCTGCCAGGTGCGGTTGGCCAGGTCGAGGATGGGGCGCTCCATGGCGCCGACCGGGCGGATGTCGTCGCTGGCCTCGGCGTGCTTGCGGATGACGCGCTTGTGGGCCTTGGCGTTGCGGGCGTAGCCGTCGTAGGGGCCGACGGCGGCGGCCAGTTCGGCCGAGCGCTTGTAGGCGGTGCCGGTCATCAGCGAGGTGATCGCGGCCGCGATGGCCCTTCCGCCCTCGGAGTCGTAGGCGTGGCCGGTGGCCATCAGCAGCGCGCCCAGGTTGGCGTAGCCGATGCCCAGCTGGCGGTAGGCCCTGGTAATGGCGGCGATCTTCTCCGTGGGGAAATCGGCGAACGTGATGGAGATATCCATCGCGGTGATGATCAGTTCGCTGAGCTTCGCGAACCGCTCGGCGTCGAACGTGTCGTCCTCGCGCAGGAACTTGAGCAGGTTGATGCTGGCGAGGTTGCAGGAGGAGTTGTCCAGGCTGAGGTACTCGGAGCAGGGGTTACTCGCGGTGATTCGTCCAGACTCGGGGTTGGTGTGCCAGTCGTTGATCGTGTCGTCGTACTGGATGCCCGGGTCGGCGCACTCCCAGGCTGCCTGGGCCATGCTCCGCAGCAGGTTCCTGGCGTCGACGCGGTCGACCACCTCGCCGGTGCGGCGGGCGAGCAGGTCGAACTGCTTGCCTTCCTCGACGGCGTGCATGAACTCGTCGGAGACGCGGACTGAGTTGTTGGCGTTCTGGTACTGGACGCTGACGATGTCCTTGCCGCCGAGGTCCATGTCGAACCCGGCGTCGCGGAGCACGCGGATCTTCTCCTCCTCCCGGGCCTTGGTCACGATGAACTCGGGCACGTCGGGGTGATCCACGTCGAGGACGACCATCTTGGCCGCGCGCCGCGTGGCGCCGCCGGACTTGATCGTGCCCGCGGAGGCGTCGGCGCCGCGCATGAAGGAGACCGGGCCGCTGGCAGTGCCGCCGGAGGACAGCAGCTCCTTGCTCGACCGGATCTTGGACAGGTTGACGCCGGCGCCGGAGCCGCCCTTGAAGATCAGGCCCTCCTCCTTGTACCACTCAAGGATCGAGTCCATCGTGTCGTCCACGGCGAGAATGAAGCAGTTGTGGACGCGAAGGTTGCCGGACAGATACTCACCGCTTTCGGTCTGGATGTCATAGACCTCCATGAGGCCCAGGTCCTCAATGCGGTCGATCTCGGTGTGGCCGTACGTGTCGTCCCGGTGCCACTCGAGCTCGTCTCCCGGCCTCAGGCTCCCGGCCGGGACGAAACGACCCGCGTTGCCACCGCCTATCCGCCACACGAGGTGGTCCGGCGTTACGTCGAGTGCGTGGCCGACGCTGGTGTGCAGCCGGAGCACTTGCTTCGTGCCGTTTGCCTTCGTCGCGACGACCTTGGTTATCCCGTGGGCGTCGTGGACCTTGGTGCCGACGGCGTCGTCCTCGACGAGCTTGCCGAGGGGGATGAGGCCTGCTGGCGTGCTCACCGGGGCGTCGTACGGCTGGCACGCGGAGACTTGCTGGGGAGAGGCGGTGCCTACGTTGAACCAGACCGGGGAGTTGAAGCTGAAGATCTGGTGGATCAGGGCGTACTTGATCTCGTGGTCGAAGATCTCGGCATCTTGCTCGGTGGAGAAGTAGCCGTGCTTGCGTCCGGTTTCTGTGTACACGCCGACTACGCGGTCCACCAGCTGCTTGAGACTCCACTCGCGCTGCGGTGAGCCGACCGCGCCGCGGAAATACTTGGTGGTCACGATGTTGGCGGCGTTCACCGACCAGAAGTCGGGGAACTCCACGCCGCGCTGGTCGAAGTTGACCGAGCCGTCCCGCCAGTTGGTCATGATGACGTCGCGGCGCTCCCAGGTGACCTGGTCGTAAGGGTGAATTCCCGGCGTGGTGTGGATCCGCTCGATTCTCAGCCCGGCATGCTGGGTCTGCGGGCCGCGGGGAGTGCCGGCAGCCTTTCCCTTGCGCGCCGCCGCCCCGCTCGCCGTCTCCGTCATTACGGTTCCCCCTTCTGGGACCATTCCCTGTCCATGCCTGACCGTGTGGGCCGCACTGCGTGCCGTCTTTACGGCGCCGGTTCCGCGCGCGCCGCCGGCGCGGCGTCACGGCGTCCCTGGCGCAAGGCGGCGATCTCATCCTCGAAGTCGGCGAGCGACTCGAAACCCCGGTAGACCGAGGCGAACCTCAGGTAGGCGACCTCGTCGAGGTCTCGGAGCGGGCCGAGGATGGCCAGGCCCACCTCGTGCGAGGGGACCTCGGCCAGGCCACGCGCCCTGATCGTTTCCTCTACCTGCTGAGCCAGGATGGCCAGCTTGTCCTCGCTGACCGGCCGTCCCTGGCAGGCGCGCTGGACCCCGCGGATGATCTTGTCCCGGCTGAACGGCTCGGTGACGCCGCTGCGCTTGGCCACCATGAGAATGACCGTTTCCTGCGTGGTGAACCGCCGTCCGCACTCAGGACACGACCTGCGGCGGCGGATCACGGCACCGTCCTCAGCGGTCCGGCTGTCGATGACCCTGCTGTCCGGATGACGACAGAACGGGCAGTGCACGCGATCACCTCCCCGGGGTGCCTGGTACTACCAATTCTAGTCGCTAACACAACTTGTGGAAAAACCACAGCGATGTAACTACTAGATGTTGTGGTTACCGTAGACCACGAGGGCGGCCGAGGCAAGCGGCAGGACTCGGCGTGTCGCGATTGTCCGCACGCCGCGCCGTCGGCGTGTCCCAGCCGCCGCGAGTCGGCCTGCGAGTAAGCCGCGCGGGACCCACAGCCGCTGGCCTGCGACGATGGTGTATCCGGTCAGGTCGTTGAGATTGATGATCTGCTGGATGACCAGCCGGGTGTCCTCGTTTGGATCGGCGGCCTCGGCGACCGACCACAGGCTCTGGCCCGGGCGGACGGTGACTTGAGTCAGGCGCTGCTCTCCGGCGCGCGACGGCGCCGCATGGCTCGTCGCCAGCGCCGATCCGGCGACGACCAGCGACAGCGCGGTCAGCAGCAGCGCGGCCGCGATCGCCACCACGACACGCCCGCGCCTGGTCAGCCGGAGCGGCGCGCCCGAGGCCTGGCCTTGTCCGGGTCGAGCCTGGAGGGAGCCGGTCCAGCGCGCGGCGGCCCGGCTCATCGCGCTGGCCTGCGGCAATGGCGGGGCTACTCCGGGCCGGGCCACGGGTGCCTCCGGACCTGTCGATGCCGGGGCTTCCGGTACTTCCACCGCCCGCATCGCGCTCATGACAACCTCCGCCGGTCAAACCCTAATTCGAGCTATACTGTACACTGGCCTCGTTCGATCGGACCTTCACTCGATCGTATGCCTGTTCGATCGATAGGACCACTACATCGTTGTATCGCGAGGGTCTGACATTTTCGCGACACGTCCGAACAGATGTTTGGGATCTGAAGCGCGAAACGTTAGTCTCTAGTCAGCAGGCAAGAATCCCGACACGGAAGGTCATCAGATGGAGGAAACCGCCATGGGAGGTACCACTACCGGCACTTCCAGCACCGAGGCGCCAAGACCAAAGGGGCGGCCAGGACGCAAGCCGAAGGGCAGTGTGCCCGTGGTTGTCCCGGAGACGCCGGACAAGCCCGATCCCGATCACGTACTAACCTGGCGGCAGCGCAAGGTCCTCCAGGTGATCCGGGAGTCTGTGCAGAAGCGAGGCTACCCCCCTTCGATGCGGGAGATCGGCGAGGCGGTCGGCCTGACCAGCACATCGAGCGTCTCCTACCAGCTCAGCACGCTGCAGAAGAAGGGCTACCTGCACCGCGACGTGGGCCGGCCGCGGACCGTGGAGGTGCGCCTGCCCGGCCACCCCGCCGTGCGGCCAGAGCCGGGCCGCCGGGAGGAAGAAGCGGCCGAGATGCCAGGCAGTGACATCGCGTCGCAGGAGGCGGCCTACGTGCCGCTGATCGGGCGGATCGCCGCGGGCGGGCCGATCCTGGCCGAGGAGCACGTGGAAGACATCTTCCCGCTGCCCAGGCAGCTGGTGGGCGAGGGGAACCTGTTCCTGCTCAAGGTGTCAGGCGACTCGATGATCAACGCCGCTATCGCAGACGGGGACTGGGTCGTGGTCCGGCAGCAGGAGGACGCGGAGAACGGGGAGATCGTGGCCGCGATGCTCGACAACGCCACGCCCGAGGCCACGGTGAAGACGTTCAAGCGGAGCGACGGGCACATCTGGCTGATCCCGCATAACCCGGCCTACACGCCGATCCTCGGTGACGAGGCCACGATCCTGGGCAAGGTCGTGGCGGTACTGCGCCGCGTCTGAGCGGGACTAAGGGGTCTGCGGGCTCGGTTGGGGCTTACGCGGCAACGATGCTGACCAGCTTCGGCGCCCGGACGATGACCCGGCTGACCTGCTGGCCGCCCAGAGTACGGATGACGCCGGGCGCGCCAAGAGCGAGCTCGCGGAGTTCGTCCTCGGCGATTGTCGGCGCGACCTCCAGCCGGTCGCGCACCTTGCCGTTGACCTGGACCACGCAGGTGACCGTGTCCTCGGCCAGCAGGGCCGGGTCGGCGGCGGGCCAGGCCGTCCGTGCCACGGAGGGCTTGTGCCCGAGCAGCTCCCAGCACTCCTCGGCGGTATAGGGCGCGAACAGGGACAACAGCACGGTCAGGACCTCGGCCGCTTCGCGCACGGCAGGAGCGGCCGGTCCTCCGGACCCCCTGGACCCGGAGTCGATGGCCTTCCTGGTCGCGCTGACCAGTTCCATCAGCCGGGCCACGGCCACGTTCAGGTGGTATGCCTCGACCTGGCGTGTGACCTCGTCGATGGTCCGGTGCGTCGCCCGGCGTAGTTCGGTGTCGGCCGGCGAGTCGCTCGCGTGCGTGCTACCCGGGTCTGCGGCTCCGTAATCCGCGACTTCGTGGAGGTCCGCGACTTCGTGGTCCGCTTCGTGATTGGCGGCGGCGACGTCGACGGCGATGCGCCAGACCCGGCCGAGGAACTTGACCATGGCCTCCGGGTTCATGTCCGCCCAGTCGATGTCGTCCTCGGGCGGGCTGGCGAAGATCATGGTCAGCCGGATCGTGTCGACCCCGAAGCGGGCGATCTGCTCGCCCAGGTCCACGCCGTTGCCGAGCGACTTCGACATCGCCTTGCCCTGGTTGATCACCTGCCCCTGGTTGATCAGCCGGGTGAACGGCTCGGTGAAGGTCACCAGGCCCATGTCATAAAGGATCTTGGTGAAGAACCTGGAATAGAGCAGGTGCAGGATGGCGTGCTCGACGCCGCCGACGTACATGTCAACCGGCGCCCACCGGCGGACCTCATCCGGGTCGAGCGGGCCGTCGGTGTACCCGGGCGAGCAGTACCGGAACATGTACCAGGACGAGTCCACGAACGTGTCCATCGTGTCGGTGTCACGCCGGGCCGGGCCGCCGCAGCGGGGACACTCGACGTTCACCCAGTCATCGGCCGCGGCCAGCGGCGACACTCCCCTGGGCACCAGGTCCTGGCCGCGCAGGTCGGGCAGGACCACCGGCAGCTGGTCGTCCGGCACCGGCACCTCGCCGCAGGAGGGACAGTGAACGATCGGGATCGGGGTGCCCCAGAAGCGCTGCCGCGACACCAGCCAGTCCCGCAGGCGGTAGTTGACGGCCGCCTGGCCCAGGCCCTTGCCGGCCAGGATCTCGATGATGGCGGCGATGGCCTCTGCCTTGGCCAGCCCGTCGATCGGGCCCGAGTTGACCAGCGTCCCGTCGCCCGCGGTCGCGATCCCGGTCTGGGCCGGATCGGGCTGCCCGGTCTCGACCACCACCCGGACGTCCAGACCGTAGGCGCGGGCGAAGTCCAGGTCGCGCTGGTCGTGCGCGGGCACGGCCATGATGGCGCCGGTTCCGTAGTCGGGCAGCACGTAGTCGGCGGCCCACACCGGGATCCGTTCCCCGTTAACCGGGTTGATGGCGTGCCGGCCGAGGAAGACGCCGGTCTTCTCCCGGTCGGTGGACTGGCGCTCGATGTCGGTCAGCTTGCGGACCTGCTCGACGTAGGCGCGCAGCTCGGGCAGGCGGTCGGGGGCGCAGATCTCCTCGGCCAGCGGCGAGTCCGCCGCGACCACGAAAAACGTCGCCCCGTACAGCGTGTCGGGCCTGGTGGTGAACACGGTGACGGGCTCGTCACGTCCCTCCACCGCGAACCGGACCTCGGCCCCCTCCGAGCGGCCGATCCAGTTGCGCTGCATCAGCAGCACGCGGTCGGGCCAGCATCCCTCCAGCTCGCTCGCGTCCGCGAGCAGCCGGTCGGCGTATTCGGTGATCTTGAAATACCACTGGTTGAGCATCCGGCGCACGACGTCGGCGCCGCAGCGCTCGCACTTCCCCGCGATCACCTGCTCGTTGGCCAGCACGGTCTGGTCCACCGGGCACCAGTTCACGTACCCGTCCCTGCGGTAGGCCAGCCCGCGCTCGTAGAAGCGCAGGAACAGCCACTGGTTCCAGCGGTAGTAGGTCGGATCGCAGGTCGCCAGCCTGCGGCTCCAGTCGAACGAGGTGGCATAACGGCGGAACGACGCCGCCTGGGTCTCGATGTTGGCGTAGGTCCAGTCGGCCGGGTGCGAGTTGTTCCTGATGGCGGCGTTCTCCGCGGGCAGTCCGAAGGCATCCCAGCCGATGGGGTGCAGGACGTTGCGGCCGCGCAGGAACTGGTAGCGGGCGAGCGCGTCGCCGATGGCGTAGGCCTCGGCGTGGCCCATGTGCAGGTCGCCCGAGGGGTACGGGAACATGTCAACCAGGTAGAAGCGCTCGCGCGGATCAGCGGGATCCTCGCTGGCCCGGAACGGGTCAAGGTCCGCCCACCGCGCCTGCCATTTTTCCTGGGCGTCACGGGGGTCGTAGCGCTGCGCCAGTTCGGCGCTGTCGGCCGCTGTCATCGTTTCCTCGCCATCGAATCGGTCCGGCCCGGCTCCGGCAATGAAAACGCCCCTCGACACGAGGGGCAGCCGCGCCAACGACGGGTAGGTCGGCGCGGCTAGGTAAGGAGCAGCCGGGCGGCACGCATGCGCACAGGATAGCCTACTCGCGGCGCCGCCCGGCCGCGGCTGGGATCGCGGTCGTGGGTAAGGGTCTGCGCCGGGGGCCGCGGCTGCGGCGGGACCGCCGGGCATGCGAAGTACACGCCGCGATAACGCTGGCGTGGCAGACCGGCAACATGGCCCGGGCAGTCTGGAGGCATGACCGACGACAAGCCCGCCCGCCCGGCGGCCGCGCCGCCCACGGCGCGCCGGATCGCGCTGGTCGCGCACGACCATAAGAAGCAGGATCTGCGCGAATGGGCGGACCACAATCGCGAGCTGCTGAGCCGTCACGTGCTTGTGGCCACAGGAACCACCGGCCGGCTGCTGGCCAGCGAACTCGGCCTGCAGGTGACCTGCGTGCAGAGCGGCCCGCTCGGCGGCGACCAGCAGATCGGCGCGCTGATCGCCTCGGGCGACCTGGACCTGCTTGTGTTCTTCACCGATCCCTTGCACCCGCAGCCGCACGATCCCGACGTGAAGGCCCTGATGAGGATCGCCGTGGTATGGGATATCCCGATCGCATGCAACCGGGCCAGCGCCGACTTCCTCATCACCTCGCCGCTGCTCGCCGATTACCGCCCACGGAATCTAACTGGCGAGTACGCGCGGGATTTCCCAGTCGGGGCGCAGCGGCATGCCTGAGATCCCGTCCGGGTGAAGTTTCACGCCAAGCACCTGGTGCAGTTCGATGTGGTTGCGGTCGAACCCGAGCCGCGAGCCCGCCATGTAGAGCCGCCACACCCGGGCCGTGCCCTGGCCGACCTCCGCCACCGCCTCGTCCCAGTGAGCGTCCAGGTTGGCGCACCATGCCGCCAGGGTCTTCGCGTAGTGCTCGCGGAGGTTTTCCTCGTGCCTGACCTCGAAGCCGGTGTCGTGCATGAGCGAGATCAGGAAGCCGGGTCCCTCGAGCTCGCCGTCGGGGAACACGTACCGGTTGATGAAGCCGCTGCGGCGGATGGACGGCTCGGTGTTGTCAGGGCGGGTGATGCAGTGGTTGAGCAGCCGGCCGCCCGTCTTGAGCTTTCCCAGCAGGAACGCGAAGTAGCCGGGCAGGTTCTGCTTGCCGATGTGCTCGGTTAGGCCGATCGAGCTGACCACGTCGAAGCCGGTCTCGGGCACGTCCCGGTAATCCAGGTGTCGCACCTCGGCCAGCTTGGACAGGCCTTCCCGCTCGATCGCGGCCTGGCCCCAGGCGGCCTGCTGCGCGGACAGCGTGACGCCGAGCGCCTTGACGCCGTACTCCCTCGCGGCGTGGATCACCATGCCGCCCCAGCCGCAGCCCACGTCGAGCAGGCGCATGCCAGGCTGGACGCCGAGCTTGCGGGCGACCAGATCGAACTTGTTGGCCTGCGCCTCTTCCAGGGTGGCGTCCTCGTTCGGGTAACAGGCGCAGGTGTAGGCCATGGTCGGCCCGAGCACCCACTCGTAGAACCGGTTGGACACGTCGTAGTGGTGGGAGATCGCCTTGGCGTCGCGGCCCTTGGAGTGCAGCCGGCCGCCCAGCCAGCGCCGGTTCACCCGGACCTCCTGAGGCGGCGGCGGCATCCGGTGCAACAGCAGCTTCGGGCCGCCCAGAGCTTGCAGAATCCGCAGTTTCTCGGCCGTGCTCAGCTTGATGTTCTGGGCCTTGGTCAGCCGGGACAGGGCCTCGTACATGTCACCGTCGACGTCCAGATGCCCGGCCACGTAGGCGCGGGCCAGCCCGAGCGCGCCGGGGGCCTGCGCCAGATAAGCCACGGCGACCGGGGAACGGACCGTGATCTTCACGCCGGATCCGGCCTTGCCGGCGTGACTGCCGTCGTAGGCGGCGAACTCCACCGGGGCGTCGGGTCCCGCGACTGTCTCGAAGACCTCGGCTAGTGACATTCCGGCCGTTCCTTCCGTTGGTGTTTCAGCGTCCCAGGACGCACTTCTCGTACAGGCCGAGCAGGCGTCCCTCGCCGTCGTATTCGCCCTTGAGCGCGTGGTACGCCTCGCCGTTGTAGCGGCGATAGAACTCGTCCTCGGGATAGAACGCCGTCGAATACAGCGACTTGTGCCCGTGCAGGTTCGCGACCTCGTTCTCGATCAGGCGGTTGTAGTACCCGTCTTTTTGGCCATCAGGGAGCGGGACCAGCCCCCAGAAGCCGAAGTTCACGTAGACCTGGCCCAGCTCGAGCGGGTAGAGGGGCCAAGCTTCCTTGCTGCGCAGTCGCAGGGGGCATATCCATACCGGGCTCATCGGTATGTTCGCGTCGAAGAACCGGAGAAAGTCGGCACTGTGCCGGACCGGGACCTCCACATCCTGGATGACCGACTCGTGTGCCGGGCGCTGCCGCCTGGCGTTCATCGTCTCGGTCAGGCGGTAGCGCCGGTCCAGCGCGACCAGCTTGCGGTACACGTCCGAGCGCCGGTAGCGACGCGGCCACAGCCGCCTGATCAGCGGCTGCTGAACGCCGAAGGCCCGCGAGCACCAGAACCAGTCGGTATCCCACCGCCACAGGTAGTCGCGGATCGACAGGAAGTCCTCCTTGTGGCGCTGGATCGACTGGTAGTAGATCTGCTGGCCGGTGTAGTCGCCGCGCCAGGGCGCGACGTCGCTGAACGCGCCGACGGTGAGGTACAGCTCGCCCGGTGCGAACGCGGTCCCGTCGACGAAGTCCGCCCTGTGACCGTGGAAGTTGCCTTGCTCGGCGATCTGGGCGATCGCGTCCATGCAGGCCTCAGGCGTGGCGAACCGGAAGTGGCGCAGGTGTACGTAGGGCTGTACCGGTTCGAGTTCGATGGTGAGCGACAGAGTGTAACCGAGGGTGCCCAGGGAGTTCGGGAAGCCGCGGAACAGGGCGGCGTGCTCGTTGTCCGCGGTGGCGCGGACAACGCGGCCGTCGCCGGCCAGGATCTCCATCTCGATGACCGACTCGTGCGGCATGCCGTTGCGCAGCGAGGTGGACTCGATGCCGAGCCCGGACACCGCCCCGCCCAGGGTGATCGTCTTCAGCTGGGGGACGACCAGCGGCATCAGAGCATGCCTGAGCGTGGCGTCACACAGGTCCTCGTAGGTGGTCATGCCGCCGACCCGGGCGGTGCGGGCGGCCGGATCGACGCTGAGCACGTGACCGAACGCGGAGACGTCGAGCCCGCGGCTGGCGACCGCGGCGGCCTCGGGATTCTTCGGGTCCTCCGGGGTCTTTGCGTCCGCGTCGCGGAAACGGAACAGGTTAGAGGTGCGCTTGGCCAGCCGCACCGGCGTCCCCGGCGGCAGGGCCGCGTAGGCTTCGCGCAGCCTGGCCACCGCGGCCTCGTGCGTGTCGGCGGTCATCCGGGCATCCTCATTGTGGGCAGGACGGACATTTCCGGCAGTTTATCCTCCGGGGACGGGCCGTCCGGGTGGCGGTTGGCTGTGACCTCAGTCTTTATCATCCGTGTCCGGGGCTTGGTCGTCCACGTCGGGATCCGGATCGTAGTCGTAATCGTCATAGCCGCACTCCTCGTAGCCGTACTCTCCGTGGCGGTATTCGGCGTCGTGGTAGCTGGCGGCCACTTCCTCGGGGGTCATCGGCAGGCGGGCCTGCGAAGGCGGCACCCCGGCGGTGATCACCTGGCGGAGCAGCAGAGCCATGGAGTAATCGGGATCGTCGGCCAGTGCCCGGTCCAGAGCTACGTTTGCGAGCGCCCCGTCGCCGGACTGCCAGGCGACGAAGGCGAGCAGAGCGGCCGACGCGGCCACGTAGCCGGGCTGCGCGCGCCGGACCACGTCGATCCACAACCGTATGTGCGCCTCCGTGTGCTCGGGATCCATCCGGGCCCAGGCGTCGTCCCTGACCCTGAGGTCACGCAGCGCCACCGTGATCCGGGCGATCTCGTAGTCCGTCGTGAACCTGCCGCCGTCGCGGTACCGGGTGATCATGGCGCCGGACGCGGCCAGGCCCTCGGCGGCGATCATGTGCCGCGCCGCGCCGAGCCGGGAGGACTTGCGGACCTTGGCCAGCAACTGGGCGACGTGCTGCTCGGCCCGGCGGGTGGCCTGGCGCATCGACTCGGCTGTGATGCCGCCGAGGGGCGAGACGCGGGCGGCCAGGGCGGCGCGGCAGGTGAACACCCGGTCGCCGACGCGGGCCAGGGCGGCGGCCTCCGCGGCATCGGCGGGCTCGGCGTCGAACGGCACGCCGTCGGCCGGGCAGCACGCCTGGTCGCAGAGGTACGACCAGTAGCGGCTGTCCTGCACCCGGAGGAATTCGCGCACCTCGAGCTCGGCGCTCCTTGCGGCGTTCCGCAGTGCGTCCGCGACCGGGTTCACCTGCGGCTCGGGGCCGTATCCGATGGCGACCGCCGCGGTCAGGCGCTGCGAGCGCAGTACGCCGACCGCGTGCTCGGCGATGTCGGCGGCCTGACCCGCCTCAGGCGTGTCGGGGAGGTCGTAGCGGAGCGTCACCCGGATGCGGTCACGTGGCGGCGAGGTTCCGATCACGACGAGGCTCGCCTCGGGGACGAAGCCGAGAAGATGTGGGAGGAGTCGCAGCAGGGCGGCGTTCGAGCCCGGCCGGACCACGAGGATTGGCTGCTGATCATTCTGGGACGGCGGGAGGTTGTCACCCGCGGCAAGCGTTTGTCTCATGCCGTCAGCGTGCGGCGCGGCTGGCTGGACCAGCCACGACCGGATCGCAGGGCTGTGGATAACTCGTGGCCTTATCCACAGGCGGTCAACCGGCCTTGACGAGCAAGCTGGGATCTGCGCTAGCTAGGGGTCCGCGCACCCCGGGGCGCGCTGCAGGCGGATGCCGGGGAGGGCGTCGGCGCGCTACAGGCGGATGCCGAGGAGGGCGTCGGCGGCTTCGCGGATCAGGCGGGCGCCGGAGACGTCGGCGGGGGTGATCCGGGTGGGCGCGTCGGCCAGCAGGCGGTCGGCCCAGCGGTCGATGATGGCGAGGGCGCCGGGGGCGTCCAGGTCGTCGCGCATCCGGGCGCGGACGCCGGCCAGGGTCTCGGCGGCGGCGGCCGACGGGGGCTCGTCCGGGTCGGCCGAGGCGGCCGCCTCGGTGTGCGCGAGCGCGTCTCGCCAGCGGGCCAGCCGGGCGTCGGCGTCGGCCAGGGCGGCGTCGGTCCATTCCCAGTCGGACCGGTAGTGGTGGACAAGCAGCGCCATCCGAACCGCCATCGGGTCCGTGCCCCTGGCCAGCAGGCGGCTCACGAACACCAGGTTGCCCAGCGACTTGGACATCTTCCTGCCCTGGTAGCTGACCATCCCGGCGTGCACGTACACCCGCGCGAAGGCCGGCCCGGACGGCGCGAGCGCGACGCGGGCGTGGGAGGCGCTGAATTCGTGGTGCGGGAATACCAGGTCGAAGCCGCCGGCCTGGACGTCGAAGACAGGGGCAAGGTACTCGGTGGCGATGGCGGCGCACTCGACGTGCCAGCCGGGTCTGCCGCGGCCGAACCGGGAGTCCCAGGCCGGCTCGCCGGGGCGTTCGGCCCGCCAGACCAGCGCGTCCAGCGGATCCTTCTTCCCCGGCCGGCCCGGGTCACCGCCGCGCTGCGCGGCCAGTTCGGCCATGTCGGCGGGCCCGTAGCCGCACGGGGTGTCCGGGCCGGACAGCGCGCCGAATTTCTGATCGGCCGACTTGGCGAAGTACAGGTCCTCGTCCACGTTGTACAGGGCGCCGCGGTCGGCCAGCCGGGCGGTGAACCGCTCGATGATCGGCAGTGCCTCCACGGCCCCGACCAGGTAGGTGGGCGGCAGGATGCGCAGCGCCTCCATGTCCTCGCGGTAGCGCTGGATCTCCCGCCGGGCCAGTTCACGCCAGTCCTCGCCATCGCGGGCGGCACGTTCAAGTAGCGGATCGTCGACGTCCGTCACGTTCTGCACGTAGATCACGCTGTACCGGGAGGGCGGCGAGACGTCAGGGTCGGGCGGGGGCTCAGGCCTGGCGTCAAGCCAGGCGCGGACCAGCAGGTCCCAGGCGGTGTAGGTGGCGGCGTGGCCGATGTGCGTCGCGTCGTAGGGGGTGATGCCGCACGCGTACAGCGTGGCCACCGGGCCGACCGCGGCCAGGACCAGATCACCCGAGGCGGTGTCGTGCAGCCGGGGCGCCGGGCCGCTGCCAGGAAGTACGGGGACCTCCGTCCGGCGCCATGTATCCATGGTCGTCAGGTTATCGCGCCGTCCGGATTGCCCGGCTCCGGCGCCCTGGGCTTTCGCGCCAGGTCACAGGGCCACGGGAGGCATCGCGCCCCTGGCTCGCCTGGCTCGCCTGGCCCGGCGCAGCTTGCGGCGAGCGACATCGATGATCACCACGGCGGCGATCGCGCCGGCCTCGATTTCCACCGTGTCCCGCAGCACGGGCAGGTTCACTGCCTGGAACATCGAGTCGAGCCCGAGGCTCTCCCCGCCGTTGGGGATAACGACCCGGCCGCCGGGCCGCGGGTGGATCCCGGGCTGGGGGCGGCTGCCGGGATGCGCGCCGGCCGGGAGGACCTCGATCTTCTGGCCGCGCACTTCGACCCCCTTGATGACGCGTTGGGCAACGCCGGACGGCAGGTGGTCAGCGAAGTGCCCCCAGGCCAGCCCGCCGGCCACGACCGCGGCGACGACCAGCGCCACGGCGGCCAGGTGCCGGAGGAACCTCACCGCGGCCGCCGGGCCGGGCGCCAGCCAAGCAACCTGCGCCCGATCCTGACCAGCCAGCGCCAGCGCAGCGCCACGTGCACGGGGACCAGGCCGAGCGTTATCTCGGCGGTGCGGAAGTGCAAGGCGGACCAGAACGGCCCGATCCGCGTCAGGTTGATGCCGAGGTAGGGCAGCGCCACCCTGGAGATCAGGATGCCGGACAGCACGCACAGCGTCATGCCGATCAGCAGCGCCAGGTTGACCAGCCAGATGAGCTTGTCGTGGCCACGCGGGCTGGCCAGTTTCCTTGTGGTGCGGATGACCCAGTCCCAGTGCAGCGTGAGATGCAACAGAAGGGCGACGCCCAGGCCCAGGCCCAGCCATTCGTGGATCCCGATCCCGGTGAAGCCGTAACTGTAGGCCAGCGTGTAGCCGAGCAGCAGGACCGCGTCGAACCAGAAGTCCAGCCGCGTCCGCGCGGCGATCCTGCGACGGCGGCCGGGGTTGGGCGCCGCGTCGGCCGGGGAGGCCAACGGGGAAGCGGTCACGGCGGGCGGTCTTTCCGGTGCGTCATGTCCGCCGATGGTAGGCCGGCCAGCCTCGGCGGCCTGCGCGAATCGGGTGTGAGTTGTGTGTGAGCGCGGACGCTAGCGCGACGGCTTGGTCACGCTTGCGGCCAGCGTCGGGGCCTGGCGGAAGGCGGTGGCCTGCTCGAAGGCGTAGGCCAGGGCGATCAGCCTGGGCTCGGTCCACCTCGGCCCGAAGAACGACACGCCGACCGGCAGCCCGGACACGTACCCGGCCGGGACGGTGATCGACGGGCAGCCGGCCACCGCGGCCGGGCCCGAGGTGTGGAACACGTCGTGGTCGCCGAGCACGTAGTCGGTCAGGCAGGCGGGATTGGCGGTCAGCGTCACGATGGCCTCCACCGTGTGCTCGGCCAGCGGCGTGGCCAGGGCGGTGCGGGCCAGCCGGGTGGCCTCGCGCCGGGCCGCCAGGTACTCCTCGTCCTCCAGGTCGCCGCTTACGGCCTCGGAGGCCTCGAACGTCTCCTGGCCGAACCTGGAAAGCACCAGGTCCGCGTTCCGCTTGTTGAAATCGACAAGCTCGGCCAGGTTGCGGGGCAGGGCGCCGTCGAAACCGAACGCCGCCAGGTAGTCCAGGTAGGCGTTGATCCCGTACTTGAACTCGTAGCGCAGCGCGGTGTACTCGGGCACCGGGATCTTGGCCACCTCGGGAAGCGTCACCGGGTCGACCACCACCGCGCCAAGCGAGCGCAGCTTGGCCACGGCCATGTCAAGCACCGCACCGGTGGCGGCGCCCGCCGGAAGCGAAGGATCGCGCCAGATGCCCAGCCGCGCGCCGTCAAGAGCGGCGGCATCCAGGGCGCCGGTGAACGAGTCTGGGCCGGTCGAAGCCACGGCTCGTTCGGCTGAATCATCGTCGTAATGTGCGACGGGGTCCTCGGGGTCGGCGGCGGCCAGCACGGACAGAAGCGCCGCCGCGTCGGCGACGCAGGTCGCCATCGGGCCAGCGGTGTCCTGGACCGGCGAGATGGGCACGATGCCGCGGCGGCTCACCAGCCCGTTGGTGGGCTTGATGCCGACGATGCCGCACGCGCTGGCCGGGCACACGATCGAACCGTCGGTCTCGGTGCCGACCGCGAGCGGCGCCAGCGCGGCCGCCACCCCCGCCGCAGACCCCGAACTCGACCCGGAGGGGTTGCGGTCCAGCGCGTACGGGTTGGCGGTCTGCCCGCCGAGGGTGGACCAGCCAGAGGTCGAGTGGGTGGACCGGAAGTTCGCCCACTCCGACAAGTTTGCCTTGCCGATGATGACCGCGCCGGCCTGGCGCAGCCGGGCTACGAGGAACGCGTCTTCAGGCTCGGCGGGCAGCAGCGCGGGCGATCCGGCCGTAGTCGGCATCCCTTCGACCTGGATATTGTCCTTGACCAGCACTGGGATGCCCTCGAGCGGCCCGCGCGGGCCGTTGGCGGCGCGGGCCGCGTCGCTGGCGACCGCCTCGGTCCCGGCGTCGAGGTTGACGGTGATGACCGCGTGCAGCGCCGGGTTCATGCGCTCGATGCGCTGGAGGTGGAGGCCGGTGAGTTCGGCCGAGGTCAGCTCGCCCGAGGCCATCGCGGCCTGGAGCTCAGCCAGCGTTGCCTGGTCGGCGCGGGCGGGCGTGCCTGGGATTACGTCACGGAAGTCCGGCATGTTCGGCAGGATAACGGTGCGATCGGTGACCGCGTAAGGCTCGGCGGCTGGCGCGTAGCCCGCTGTTAATGATATCGGCCGCTTTTCTGACCTGATTGAGTAGCGTGTCCCGCAACGGGGCCGGGGCCCGGACCAGCGGAGAAGGCACGGTGATCACGGCGATCGTGCGCTTGCCCTGGAGCACGGGGGCGGCGACCGCGAACACTCCCGCCTCCAGTTCCTCCTCGCTGATGGCGTACTGGTCCCTGAAGGCCTGGGCGATTTTTGCCTCGAGCCGGGCGGCGGCTTCCGGATCGCGCTCGGCCAGCGGCGCCAGGTACTCACGGCGCTGCTCGAGCGGCAGGCCGGCCAGCAGCATCCGGGCGCTGGCCCCGCGCTCGAGCGGCAGCGGCTGGCCCGGCTCGAACGAGATGCGCAGCCGCTGCGCCGACTGAACCCGGTGCACGCACACCGCGGTCCGGCCGATCAGCCGGACCAGGATGACCGTCTCGCCGGTCTCGGCGGCCAGCTGGCGCATCACCGGCTCGGCGATGTCGATGATGCTCTCCGCGGCCTCTGCCGCCCGGGCCAGCCCGATCAGCCGGGCCGACAGCCGGTAGGTGCCGCGCTCGTCGCCGGCCAGCAGCCCCGTCTCGCGCAGCAGCGTGATGTACCGGTAGACGCTTGGCAACGCGATGCCGGTGGCGGCGGCCAGGTCGCGCGCGGTCAGGGTGTTCTTGTCCGCCGTGAAGGCAAGCATCAGAGCGAGGACTCGGCGCGCTCCCTCGCAGCCGTGCGCGGCGCTCGTTTCGGGCGGCATCTTGACTGCGGAGGCCCGGGCCATTCTGAGTGCTACACCTTCTCGGGTAGTTAGAATGTAACTCTCGTGGGATGATAAACGTCTTTCTCGTATACAGTCAACCGGTTCTACCGCAATTGTGCGCAATAATTGCGAAATACGATAGCGGGTTGAGGCAAAGGCGACACGCTTCTCGTCGGTGCGGGTTGGTGCGGGTCGGCTCGCCGCGGGCTCGCCGCGGGGCGCCGACTCGCCGCGGGCGGTGGGGGTTTTCATGATCATGGGTAGAAATGGGCGATATTTGCCAGAAACTACCCATGATCATGGAAGCGGGACGAGCAGGCGGGCGCCCAGGGCCAGGGCGGCGGCACCTACAAGGATGAACAGGGCGACCCAGACGCCACGGGGGACGCGGGTCAGGCGGGCCAGCTGGTCGGCGTCAGATCGTCCGCCTCGCTGTCCCGCTGGTCGGCGGCGAGCCAGCTCGAGCGCGGGCCTCAGGCCGCCAAACAGCAGGAACCAGGCGGCCAGGTAGGCGAATCCTGCCTGCACCGCGGCCGAGGCGAAGTAGCTGACCGCGAACACGCCGGCCGCGGTGACCAGGACGGCCAGCGCGCCGAACGCGTTGCGGATGGCCAGGAACGTCGCGGCCAGCAGGGCCAGGGACAGCCAGAGCAGCGCCGTATCGTGCCGCGCGGCGAGCAGCGCGGCCGCGCCCGCGCCGAGCAGCGACGGGGCCAGGTAACCCGCGGCGGCGGTAAGCACTAGGCCGGGACCGTTCCGCTTGCCGCGCGAGTAGGTCACACCGGAGCTGTCCGCGTGCAGCCTTATGCCCTCGAGCCGGCGCCCGGACAGCACGGACACCAGCGCGTGCCCGCCTTCGTGGGCGATCGTGATCAGCTTGCCGGCCGGGTGCCACGAACGGTTGTTCAGCACGACGAGCAGGGCGGCCAGGGCGGTCACGGCCACCACCCAGGCGGGCGGCGCCGGCTGGCTGCCCGAAATCCGGTGCCAGAGCGTTTCTGCGATGCCCGTGAGGCTCATGGGGCGCTCACCGGGGCGTTCGCCGGGGCGCTCAATGGGGCGCTCACGGGGCCGGGAGCCAGGAGACGTGGCCGGCCAGCAGCGCGTAGCCGACGAACGTGACCGCGTCGATCAGCGTGTGGGCGATGATCAGCGGAGTGATCCGGCCGTACCTGCGGTAGAAGATGCCGAAGATGACACCCATGGCGGCGTTTCCGATGAACGCGCCCGCGCCCTGGTACAGGTGGTAGGAGCCGCGGATCACGGCGCTGATGACAATGGCCCAGACCGGATTGACGCCGAGTTTGTCCAGCCGGCTCAGCAGGTACCCGACGACGATGACCTCTTCCAGGATGCCGTTCTGGGCGGCGGACAGGATCAGCACCGGGATGCGCCACCAGACGTCGGGCAGGTTCTCGGCGACGACGTTCAGTTCTATGCCGAGGTGATACGCGATCAGGTACAGCCCGAGGCCCGCGCCGCCGATCGCCGCGGCCAGCGCGGCGCCCCAGGCCAGGTCCCAGCCCGGCCTGCTGGCGTCCAGGCCAAGCGTCTTCGACGGACGCTCCCCCGACCGGGCCAGCAGGTAGAACACAAGCAGCACCGGGGCGAGCGCCAGGGTGATGCTGGTGATCTGCAGGAAGAGGTCGAGCAGCGGGCGGCCGGGGGCGAGCGAGCCGTGTACGACCACCGCCTGGCTGCTCAACGACTGCTGGGCGGTCAGCGAGCCGATGTACTGGACAAGGGCGTAAACGCCGCTGGCGCCCAGGGAGACGGCGAAGACGGTGACGATCTCCCAGCGCAGCATCCTGCGACTCGGCGCCGCGGCTTGAGGCTGCCCGGCAGCCCCAGGTGGCGGCACGGCGGCCCCGGGCTGGGCCGTGGCCCCGGATGGCTGCGCCGCGGCGCCGGGCGGGGCCGCGCTCTCCCGCGAACTCGTTGAGGTCTCGTCCGCCATGGAAATCAAGTATCGCCCGGCCGCGCCGATGACATGCCCGCCACGGCGACTGCCACGGCCACCACCGCCGCCACTGGGCAGCTGGCACGGCCACCGCCGCCGCCACTGGATAGCTGCCACGGCCACCACCGCCGCCACTGGATAGCAGGTGCTGTGGGAAGCCACTAAGCTCAATGGTCATCCGGCAGGTTCACTCAGCAAGAGGTCATCATGGTCCAGCCCTATCCGTCTACCGGCAAACCCGTCGAGGCACAACGCCCTCCTGCTCCGAAGCCGGTGCTGCAGGCGGTCAAGCTCATGTATGCCGGTGCGGCCATCAGCACCGTCAGCCTGATCATCTCGCTGGCCGACATCGGCGGCATCAAGGCCGCGATCAAGAAGGCGCACCCGAACTACACCGCGAGCCAGATAAACGGGGACAACAGGTTCATCATCGGCCTGGCCGTCGTGTCCGGGCTGCTCGGAATCGGGCTGTGGCTGTGGATGGCCAAGTCGAACAGCCAGGGCAAGAACTGGGCCCGGATCCTGTCCTCGTTCCTTTTCGGCCTGGCCACCCTGGACCTGATCGGCGTGTTCAGCGAGCCGCAGACGGCGATCGGCCTGGTGTTCCCGGTGCTGACCTGGCTCGTCGGCCTGGGCGCGATCTGGCTGCTCTGGCGCAGGGAATCGACCGAGTTCTTCAAGACTCAGCGACTCGTATGAGTCAGGCCGCGCCCGTCTTCTCGGCCGTACCGACGCTGTTCGGCGCCGATGGCGAGGTCGATACCGGCGCCAACCGCGCCCTGTACAAGCTGCTCGACGGACTGCTCGACGGACTGCTCGTGGCCGGGACCACGGGCGAGTTCCCGGCCCTTGACGATGCGGAACGCCTGTCGCTGGTCGAACTGGCGCTGGCCGAGGCAGGCCCGGACCGGGTCATCGCGCATGTCGGCGCCCCAGATGCCCGCCACGCCGCCCGGCTGGCCCAGGCGGCGACGGCGCTCGGGGCGACGCGGCTCGCCGCGATCACGCCGTACTACCTCCCCGCGCGGCCCGACGAGCTGATCTCTCACTACTGCCGGATCCGCGACGCCGTGCCCGCCGCCGAGCTCTACGCCTATATTTTTTCCGAACGGACCGGCCTGCGCGTACCCGCTCCCCTGTTCGCTTCTGCGGCGGAGGCGGCCGGCCTGGCTGGCGCCAAGCTCAGCGGCTCGACCGCCGCGGACCTGGCTCAGTACGTGGAAGCGGCTCCTGGGCTGCGATTCTACTCAGGCAACGACTCCGACCCGGCGGCCACGATGCGGGCCGGCGGGGCGGGACTGATCTCGGGTCGCAGCAGCGCCTACCCCGAGGTCTACGCGGCGCTCAACGCCGCGCTGGCCGCCGGGGACCAGGAGATGGCCGCGCGGCATCAGCAGACGCTCGACCGGGTCGTCGCGCTTGGTGCGAGTGTCGGCAGGCTCAAGCACGCGCTGGCGCTGCGCGGCCTGGGCGGGACCACGGCCCGGATGACCGTCGACCCGCCGGGACCCGAACTGGCCGCCGCGATCGCCGCCGCCGTCGCCGAGGTTTCCGGGCTGTTATCCGCGGGCTGTGAACCAACGGCCCGGATGGCGCGTCTCTTTAGGCAGAGGTTCAGGCGAAAGCGGGCGCCGGGCCTCGGATTGGCTCGGCAACACGTGCGGGTGCCGGGCAACAGGCCCGGCGAGAGCGGGCACCGGACAGCTGGCCGGTGCGAGCGGGGCGCCGGGTCTGGCCATGTCCGGCGCGGTGTTTCCGGTGCTGGTCAAGCCCGCTTGGGGTGTGGGCGTCTATCTGGGCTCCGGACTATCGGGCTGGGGTCTATCGGGCTCGGGTCTATCGGGCTGAGCGTCGAGCACCGCGTGCGCGCGGGCGATGAGCACGGGGACGGCGAAGCCTTCCTGCTCAAAACCCTCGCCGACCGTCTTGTGCTGTAGATAGCGGGCGTGAATGCCCTCGAGCACGACGGCGAGCTTGAAGTAGCCGAACGCCATGTAGTAGCCGATCCCTGAGACGTCCCGCCCGGTGAGCCTGGCGTACTCGGCCGTGAACTCGGCCCTGGTCCAGAACCCCGGGCTGGCGGTGGCATCGCCCGACACGCCCCGGGTTCCGACCGGCGCGCCCTGCGGGGTGAGCCAGCCCTCCTCCCCCGCCTCGGTCCAGTAGACGAGGGTCAGGCCGAGGTCGGCCAGCGGATCGCCCAGGGTCGCCATCTCCCAGTCGACGACGGCCGTGATCCGGGGTTCAGGCGTCAGTGTGACCAGCGCGTTGTCCAGCCGGAAGTCGCCGTGCACCAGCGTGGTTTCGCCCTCGGCGGGCAGCGCGGCGGTCAGCCTTCCGACCAGTTCCTCGTATCCGGGCATCTCCCTGGTCGATGACAGCTCCCACTGCCGCTGCCAGCGGTCGAGCTGGCGTCGCAGATACCCGGCGCCGCGGCCAAGGTCGCCGAGGCCGACCGCCGCGACGTTGACGCCGTGGATGGCGGCGAGCATGCCGGCCAGGCACCCGGACAGTTCCGCGGCCTGCGCCCGCGTCAGCGCGGCGGTGTCCGCGCGGGTCCGCAGCACCACGCCGGGCACGTGCTCCATCACGTAGAAGGGCGCGCCGATTACGTCCGTGTCGGTGCAGGCCGCCACCAGCGGGGCGACCGGCACATGGGTGCCCGCCAGCGCGGACAGGACGCGGAATTCCCTCGACATGTCGTGGGCGGTGGGCAGCACGTGGCCGAGCGGCGGTCTGCGCAGCACGAGCAGCCGCATCCCTGACGGTCCTGAAACCGCGAGCCGGTAGGTCAGATTCGAGCGGCCACCCAGGATGAGCTGGATGTCCGTGAGCTCCACCGGCGCGCCGTGGATGTGGTCGTTGAGCCAGCCGGCCAGGCGCGACGGGCTGGGAATTCCCGGGGGGCTGCTGTTGACGGTCATGACCAACCGGATCGTAGGCGGGTATCAGAATGCAAAATCCTAACGTCCCCCCCTCTGGACTAATCCCCCGGACTGACGTAAGTAGGTGAAAGGGAGCTAGAAGGTCTAGACCGCCACGATCTTCAATGGGAGGGTTGCCTGTGGCCGACGCGTGGATGCCGGGCGCCAGGTGCATTCGGGCAGTGAGCGACGGGGGACAACTCGGGGGAGGCGCTCCGCGCGTCGTATGGATGACTTTGGGGGCCGACCCTCGGCTCATCTCAGTCTGTTCGGCCGCTCAGCGGCTAATCCAGGAAAACCGGCCGTGCCACCTGGTGTGGGACCCGCTGACCGGCGACATCGCCCAGCTGCTCCCGATCGTCAGGGCGGGGTGTGCGCTCGGCTCTCCGGAGAGCCTGGACTACTCGCCGGACCGGCCCCCGCACCCCCAGCCGGGGGTAAACCGCGAAGGCCGGCTGTGCGTCCAGATCGGGATCCTCGGCTCGCCCAGGGAGCCATTCACCGGCTACCAGATGATGGGTCTGGGCGACATCATGGCCTGGCTCGACTCGTGGCAGGTCCCGCGGCGCTGGCCGGCCGGGTCGCCTGCTCCGTTCCGGCAGGCGGCCAGGCCGCGCAGCCGGGCGCTTTGGGCGCATGGCGGGCACTTCGGCGCCTCCCAGGTACCCGACTGCGAGAGCATCGGCCCCGGTGGCATCGACATCGACCAGATCGTCAGCGCTGACATCGTCCCGAGCGAGCTGCGGGAACCGGCGCTGGCTGGCGCCGCCCCGGTCCACGTGGGCCGGCGTGCTGAGGCCCGGTCCCTGGCCGTGGCCGCGGTCTGAGCCCGGCTCGCCCCAACCGGCCCAATGTTCCATCGGGCCGCTCGCAACCGGCCCAATGTTCCATCGCGCCGGTTGCCGACGGTACCGGGGCACCGGCTTGCGCGTACCTTGAGGAGCCATGAGCCTGCCTGACCTCTCCAGCACCCCGCGCACCGCGCTGAGACGGCACCGGGAGCGCGGCCAGACCGGTCGCGACGATCTGTACGCCGTGCTCGACGCCGGATTGATCTGCCACCTCGGGGTCATCGTCCACGGTGCCCCGCGCGTTCTGCCCACCGGCTACGGCCGCCTCGGTGACCTGCTGTACCTGCACGGTTCATCGGCTAACTCGAGCTTCATGGCGGGGAGCGGCCGCGAGGTGTGCGTCACCGTCACGCACCTGGACGGCTTGGTCTGCGCCCGGGCGGTGTTCAACCACTCGATGAACTACCGCAGCGCCATGATCTTCGGCGTGGCCCGGATGGTCACCGATCCAGCGGAACGGACCCTGGCGCTGCGCACGATCACCGAGCACCTCACCCCTGGGCAATGGTCCTATGCGCGGCAGCCAAGCAAGAAGGAACTGGCCGCCACCTCGGTCCTCGCGCTGCCGCTCACCGAGGCTTCGGTGAAGATCCGGGTCGGCGGCCCGTCGGATGAGCCGGAGGACTACGCGATGGACATCTGGGCTGGCGTGGTGCCGGTGACGACGGGGTTCGGCCAGCCGGAGCCCGACACCGCCCTGCGGCCCGGGATCGACATACCACCGCACATTGTCAAGCGGGACGCATTACCGGCTCTGGCAATCGCAGATCACCCTAGGCCATAGGCTGTGAACGTGAATGACAGGCTGGTGTGGATCGACTGCGAGATGACGGGACTAGACATCGAGCGCGACGCTCTCATCGAGATCGCCTGCCTGGTTACCGACGCCGAGCTCAACCTCCTTGACGAGGGCGTGGACGTGATAATCAAGCCTCCCGCGGAGGCGCTGGCCGAGATGCCTGACGTGGTCCGCGAGATGCACACAGCCTCCGGGCTCCTTGACGAAC
>Ga0335075_10002544_pt1 | contig 29237 bp, 25 predicted proteins | sample Lox_Sample_24_FD_206723 | JGI IMG/M metagenome (GOLD analysis project Ga0335075, IMG submission 206723) | Soil microbial communities from Loxahatchee National Wildlife Refuge, Florida, United States - Lox_Sample_2.4 | ecosystem: Environmental > Terrestrial > Soil > Wetlands | place: USA...
CCGGAACGCGATCGGCGTGCAGCTCTTTGATCAGGTCGGCCACCCCGGCCAGCTGCTCCTGCTGAGCCCGGGCGAACGACAGGTCGACCGGCTGACCGTGCCCAGGCACCAGAATGTCGCCGTCGGCGAGCAGCGACAGCAGGCGGGTCACGGTCACCGGCCAGTCGAGCGGAAAGCTGTCGGTTCCGTAGCACGGCGGCCCGGACTCCTCGATCAGGTCGCCGAGCAGCCACGCCCGCGCGTCCGGGATGTGCAGCAGCAGGTCGTTGTCGGTGTGGCCGCGGCCCAGATGGAGCAGGTCGACGGCCCGGTCCCCGAGGTCGAGCGCGTGCCGGTCGCTGACCAGCTCAGTGGGCGGGGTGATGATCACCTCGCGCCACTCCTCGGCCGGTTCCTCGCCGCGAGCGAGCCACTCCGCGAGCATCGGCCGCTCGTAGGCGTCGAGATGGGCCGGGACCCGGGCGTGGCCGTAGATCGGGACACTGCGGTCCGAGCCGGGGCCGAATCGCTGGTTGCCGAAGCAGTGGTCGAAGTGCGCGTGGGTGTTGATCACCCACCGGACCGGTCTGCTGTCGAGTTCCCGCAGGTCCGCGAGGATCTGCTCGGCCTGCCGCGGTGACGACCGCGTGTCCACGACCGCGAGCCCGTCCGACCCGCGGATGACGCAGACGCTCACGTCCAGGGGGTTGTAGCGCTGCTGGAAAACCCCGGCGGCGATCTCGGCCCAGCCCACGGGAGGAATCTACCTGCCCGCCGCTAGGGCGGCCCGCACCGGCCGGTGCAGGTTGGGCCGTGACGTTACTGCCCCCGATTTGTCCGGCGGGCGGGCGCCGGACAAATCTGGGGCACACGGCGATGCGGCGTCACAGCCGCGAATCTGGGTCGGCCGCGACGCCGAGGGCCGGGGCAGGCTGGGAGCAGGCGCTGGCCAGCTGATGCAGCGCCAGCTCGAGCATGGGCCGCAGCGGTACGGGCGGATCCGCGCGGTACCAGCGCCGCAGCGCGACCTGCGAGGCCACGGTGACCGCGCCCGCCACGATCTGCGGGTACATGTCGTCCTCGACGTCGATTCCGGTCCGCTCGGCGATCGCCGCCGCCAGCGCGTTCTGCATCTCGAAATTGATCTTCAGGTACTCGCCGCGGATCGCGGGCGAGCTGAGGACCAGCCGGAGAGCGATCATGGTTTCCGGACCGTAGGCCTTGTCGGTGCCCTCGTAGTGCTGCAGCACCGCGCTGGTCAGCGCCTGCCACAGTGGCTCGCTAGCCGGGCGATCGAGCAGCGACGCACCGATCCGGCGGGCCCGGTCCGCCCCGATCGCGCAGATCGCCTCGTACTTGCTGGCGAAGTAGTTGCGGAAGGTCCGCAGTGCCACGTCAGCCTCGGCAGTGATGTCCTCGATCGTGACGTTCTCCAGGCCCCGCTCGATGGCCAGCCGGAGCGCGGCCGAACTCAGCGCCTGGCGCGTGGCGAGCTTCTTGCGCTCTCGCAGGCCAGCGCGCATCCCGGGATCCGCGGTACTGAGGTCGTCCACAGCCAGAGCGTAACCAAAACCTTACCCTAAGGGCAAACTTGCCTTAAAGGCAAGAATCTGCGAGGGTGACGGGCATGAGGAACTGGAACTCCGGCCTCGCCAAGTCACGGTTGCCGAGCGCGCTACGCGACCTGCCTCACCAGCCGCGGCCATGACGGCTCCCGACGAAGCGCAGGCCGCCGATGTCGTGATCGTCGGCGGGGGTCCTACCGGGCTGATGCTGGCCGCCGAACTTCGCCTGGGCGGCGTCGACGCGGTGGTGCTCGAGGGGCTGCCTGAGATCAGCGAGGTCCCCAAGGGCAACGGCCTGGTCGGCCAGATCGTGCCGATGCTGGACTACCGCGGCCTGCTGGACCGGTTCCGGGCCGAGACCACGTACACCGGGCCGGTGCCGCAGTTCTCGTTCGGGCCCCTGCAGCTGGGCTTCTCCCGGCTGGATGCCAGCCCGCTGCACATCATGGCGATACCGCAGCGGCGGCTGGAATGGCTGCTGGACGAGCGGCTGCGGGAACTCGGCGGGTGTGTCCGGCGCGGGCACGAGGTGCTCGCGCTGTCCTTGCCCGGGGGCGAGGTGCGCGCGCCGTCCCGGTCTGGGGATGAGGCCCTCGCCCAGACCGGGCCCGCGGATGACCTCGGCGTCACGCTGCACGTGCGCGGTCCCGGTGGCGACTACCGGCTGCGCACGCGCTACCTGGTGGGCTGCGACGGTGCCCACAGCCTGGTGCGCAAGCAGGCGGAGATCGGTTTCCCCGGCGTCACCTCGTCGGAGATCGCGCGGATCGGGCGGGTGCTCCTGCCCACGGTGGTGATCCTGCCCGGTGGCGGTGCGGCGGAGGTACCGGGCGTGGGCCGCGTGCGGCTGATGGAGACAGTCCAGACGCCGCGCGGCGCGTACTCGTTCGCGCCGCTCGCCTCGCTGGACAAGAACGCCCGGCCCGGCATGTTCATCTTCCATACCAGGGAGCAGAACTCCTCCGCACCGGCCGACCCGGATATCCCGATGACCCTTGACGAGCTGCGCGCGAGCGCTCGCCGGGTGCTCGGCACGGACCTGTCCATGGCCGATGCGCAATGGCTGACCCGGACGGTGGGCAACAGCCGGCAGGCTGATCGCTACCGGGCCGGCCCGGTGCTGTTGGCCGGCGACGCTGGTCATATCTTCGGGGCCGGCGGGTCGCTCAACGTCGGCCTGCTCGACGCGGTCAACCTCGGCTGGAAGCTCGCCGCGCAGGTCCGGGGCTGGGCGCCGGACGGCCTGCTGGACTCGTATCACGCCGAGCGCCACGCGGCCGGCCGACGGGCCATCCTCCAGACCAGGGCGCAGAAGGCCCTATCCGGCAGCGGTGAGTACGCAGACGCGCTGCGCGAACTGTTCGGTGAGCTGATGCGGTACGCCGAGCCGCTGCGTCACGTCGGCACGATGATCGAGGGCTCCGACATCCGCTACGAGATGCCAGCGGGCGGGCGGGCGCCGCACCCGCTGCTGGGACGGCTCGCGCCGGACCTGGCCCTGCAGACCAGCGATGGCCCAACGCGGGTCGCCGAGCTCGTCCGGGCCGCCCGCGGTGTGCTGCTCGACCTCACCGAGTCTTCGCCGGCTGGGTCGGCCGGCGTGGCAGTGGGCGCGGACGCGGTGGCCGACGCGGTGGCCGACGCGGGCCACGCGGACCCGGTTGCGGACGCGGACGCGGCGGTCGGCGTGGGCTCAGTGGCGAGCGCCGACTCGGTGGCGAGCGTGGCTTCGGGCTGGTCTGACCGGGTCAGCGTCATCGCCGCCCGCGCCATGGCCCAGCCCGCTCCAGTCGCGGCCATGCTCATCCGCCCCGATGGCTATGTCGCCTGGGCGGCCGGGCCTGGGCCGACCGCGGCCGACCCGGCCGACGGGCTGGACGAGGCACTGCGCGCCTGGTTCGGGACGCCTAGGTCATCACCGCCAACGCAGGCGTGACCGGACGTGGGATGCTCCATGCGTGTCCGAACTTGAGATCCTCCGCGACCGCATGAGGAAGTTCGCCGAAGACCGGGACTGGGGACGGTTTCACGACCCGAAGTCGGTGATCCTCGCCCTGGTCGGCGAGGTCGGCGAACTGGCCGAGCTGTTCCAGTGGCTGCCCGCCGCCGAGGCCAGGGACCTGGCCGCCGTGCCGCCGCTCAGGACCCGGGTCGGCGAGGAGATGGCTGACGTCCTGCTGTACCTGGTCCTGCTGGCCGACGTGGTCGGCATCGATCTCGGGGCGGCCGCGCAGGCCAAGATGGACGACTCCGAGCGACGCTTCCCGCCGGGCGATTAACCGCGCATCGCGCATGCCGCCAAGAGGCCGCAAGCAGAAGTGCCTGGCCGCGAGGGAGGCTACCGGAGGCCCAGGTTGGTCTTGCCGTCGAGCAGTTCCCGGGCGATGTCGAGATGGCCGGAGTGGCTCGCTGTCTCCTCGATCATGTGCAGTACCACCCAGCGCACGCTTGGGGTTTCGTCGTCCATGTCGGGGTCGCCGTGGCTTCCGCTGGGCGGCGCCGACATGGGCGTCACGGCCAGCACCGCGTCGGAGCGCTGGCACTGCTCGCGGTAGTAGGCAATAACGTCCGCTGCCGGCCGGTCACAGATGAACGCGGCCTCCGGGTCATATGGCGGCCGGCCCTCGTCCCAGGGCAGGTCGATGTCGGAGCCCGTCACGACCTGCTGAAACCAATGCCGCTCCGCGTCACCCAAGTGCTCGACGAGACCGGCGGGCGTCCAGCCGGACGGCACAACCGGCTCGTGCCATGCCTCCTCGCTGAGCCCTTCGACAATCGAAAGTACCGAAGCCCGCTGGTATTCGAGAAAGTGCAAGAGTGCTTGCTTCTCCTCGTCTAGCGCATCTGCCATAACCTGATCCTGCCACTGTGTTGTGACAGCGGTCCTTGCTCAGGTCCGCCTGGCGGCCGCATCCGCATGGCATTACTGGGGCGCAGGAAGGGAGCCACCGGTGCCGGGATCGCTCGACCGGCCAGGCTGGCCGCGCCCGCTGGACCCACCGGATCCGCCAGATGCGGACGGCACGTCGGAGCGTTTACGGCCAGCATCGCCGCGGTTAAACCCGCCGACTGTCGCGGACGGTCCCAAAGAGACCGATCATTCAGCGACCGGCGACCCGTCCGTGCGTTGGTCCAGGGCTGATCTGCGCCAGCGCCTGGAACGCCTGCCACCAGGCCATCCGAGTTCCCCGCGAAGCGACGCCCCGGATCATGACCAGCCGCCCGGCGTCCGGGATCCATACCGGCCAACCTCCGCAGAGACGGCCGAGCAAGATAGTAGGGCCCGTCGCGAAGCGCAACCAGACCACCAGGCCGACGCGGTCAAGCGGAACTACTGGAGCGAGGTCCCCAGGTTCTTGCGAGCGTGGGCGGACCACTTGCGCAGATGGCCCGCGGAGCTGAAGACCGCGGTGGTGGACCGTTCGCGTGATCCAGAGGGATCCTGGCGTGGAGACGGCAACCAGTACCTGGACCCAGAACAACACGCGGAGACCAACGCTCAGATTACCGATATACATCAAGCAGAAAAGAAGCTGACCGAGCACATGGGAGAAGCCGAACAGAAGAACGGGTGCGGCGCCCGGCTAGTGGGCCTTGAGCACCGCCTCAAGGGTGACGACCGCATCAAGGAGAAGATCGCTGATCTTTGCGAGACAGGTGCCCCAGACGCAACTGCCAAGGAAATCGGACGGGGACTTCCTGACGCAATCCGTTACACTTTCTGCGCCGAGCCGGGGAACTACAAAGAAGCCTACTGGGATATCAAAGATCGGCTCCAAGTACACGGGTACGAGATGTACTACAGCGAGAATCACTGGTCCAGCATGCAGTACAAAGGCATCAATACCCGATGGTTGACGCCGGAAGGCCAGCGGTTCGAAGTGCAGTTCCATACCCCAGAGACTTTCCATGCTAAGCACACCATCACTCATGCCTGCTACGAACGTCTGCGCAATACTCTTACCAGGGACGATGAGCGACGGGAACTCATGGATTTTCAGCAGGAAGTGTGTTCCTGGATCATCGCGCCAGAGGGGGTAACCGACATTCCGAAGTACCGTGAGGGAGGCAACTAAATGCCTGACAAGATCACCTACTATGCGATCACCGGTAATAGTCGGACAGTTGAAGATCCCTACGGACTTGTGAGACGGCTGAACTTCGACGGAGACGGCTTTACCGATGAAGGCCTGCGGAAGGACTTCAGCTGGAAGTTCACCCCAGCTATCGCGGAATGGGAGCATGGCGACTTCACGTACGAGCTGGTCGAGGTTAGCCATGAGCAGGCTAGCAAGATCATTGAGTACTTCCGAGAGAAGTGGGGCCCCTTCGGCCAGCCTGTGGACTCCTGACTTCCCGCTCCCGTTGAGAGTTGCGGCAGCAGCCGGCCGGTCAGACGTCGCTGGATTCGGCCAACGGTGCGGCGGGCTCTGTCGCCGGACCGTCGGCCGAATCCCTCGGTCCGTCTAGCAGGCACATCGATGGCGTATGACGCTGGCCGGGAGGGGCGGCCAGACACCAGGGGCGCGGTCGACCAGGACTCGGCGTCGTGCGCTCCGCCCGAATGCCCGGGCGGAGGAAATGCGATAGGTTCTGTACCCAGACGTCACAGGTATCCGAATTACAGCGCGGTGGGGGGTTGTGATGGCGCGGCAGCACGTGCGGCTGCCGCCGCGGGTGCGGGCGCTGCTCGGGTTCGTGTGCACGTTGGTGCTCATCGACACCATGTTCTTCACCGCGCTGACGCCGTTGCTGCCCCATTACGTTCACGCTGCGGGCCTGACCAAGGCGGGCGCCGGGATCCTGGTCGCTTCCTATCCGGCCGGGACCCTGGTCGGTGCGCTGCCCAGCGGGCTGCTGGTCTCCCGCCTCGGAGCCAGGCTCGTCGTGGTGTTCGGCCTAGCCCTGATGAGCGCCTCAACCTTGCTCTTCGGCTGGTCTTCAGCGGCCATCATGCTCGATGCCGCACGGTTTGTTCAGGGCCTGGGCGGGGCGTGCACCTGGGCCGCGGGCCTGACCTGGCTGGCCACGGTAGCCCCGGAGGAGCGGCGTGGGGAGATGCTCGGCCTCGCGCTCGGCGCGGCGGTGGGCGGCGCGCTGTTCGGCCCCGTGGTCGGGGCAATCGCCGACCAGGTAGGCACGGGCCCTGCGTTCTCCGCTGCCGCCGTGGCCGGCGCCGCACTAATAGCGACCGTGCTTGTGGTACCGGCACCGGCCCGTGCGGCGGCTCAGGGGCTGCGGGCGGCCTGGCCCGCGATTCGTAACCCCCAGGTGAGAACCGGCATGTGGCTGACCATGCTGGCTGGCGCCGCGTTTGGGGTGGTCGACGTGCTGGCGCCGCTGCGGCTGAACCGGCTCGGCGCGTCGGCAGTGCTCATCGGGGGGACGTTCCTGGCTTCAGCGGCGATCGAGTCCGGGCTGTCGCCACTGGCCGGCCGGCTGTCGGACCGCCGTGGTGAGCTCGTCCCGGTGCGGCTGTCGCTGGCCGCGGCGGTCGTGGTCAGCCTGCTCGCGCCGGTACTGGCACCGGCGCCGACGCTGATAGCCGTGCTGATCGTCGGCATGCCCGCCTACGGAACGCTCTTCGCCCCGGCGACCGCGCTGCTCAGCGCGGGTGCGCAGCGGCTGGGACTAAACCAGGGGCTGGCGTTCGGCCTCGGCAACCTGGCCTGGGCCTGCGGGCAGGCGGTGTCCTCCGCCAGCAGCGGCGCCATCGCCGAGGCGACCTCCGACATCGTCCCGTACGCTTTGCTGGCTGGCGCGTGCCTGGCCTCGCTGATCATGCTGCGGCCCAGTCGTTCCCGGGTGGTCAGCCGCCTCACCGCTGGCCCAGCAGAGTATCGGTCCGCTTCCGACACCAGGTTGGTGAGTCCGCCCCGGTCGGCAGACGAACCGGCGGACTGTTAATGAGGGATTGTTAGGACTGCCTTGCCGGCGAGTTCGCGTTTCGCCAAGGCGGCGAACGCGTCGGCCGTGCGACTCCAGTCACCAGTCCAGCCGATCTGCGGCGTAAGGCGGCCGTTGGCCACCAGCCGGGCGAGGATATCGAGATCCTCGCCCTTGGTCTCATCGGGAACCGTGCTGATAAAGCCGATGACTCGCGCGTTGTATGCACCCGCCTGATAGAAGTCCCGAAGCCTGAAGTCGTCGGTGCCGCCGCCTTTGTTGCCGTAGAGCACGACGGACGCTCCTGGCGCCAGGTGACGGATCACCTGAATGAGCTGGGGACCGCCGACGGCATCGAGGACGAGGTGGAACGGTCCGGCAGGCTCGTCCCCCAGCGAGACGACGGTCTTGTGCGCGCCGAGCCGACGGGCATCGGCCTCCCGCTCAGGCCGGCTGACCTGCGCCGTCACTCGTGCGCCGGAGGCGACGGCGAGCTGCACCGCGAACTGGCCGACCCCGCCAGTCGCCCCAGTGACCAGAACGTCACGGCCGAGAATGGCCCCGCCGGTCCGCAGCGCGCGCAACGCGGTCAGCCCGGCGACAGGCAGCGTGGCAGCCTGTTCGAAGGACACCCCGTCAGGCAGGGCCGCGACCCAGTTGGCCGGGACCGCGATGCGCTCAGCCCATCCGTGCCATTCGGGATAGGCGGCGACTCTTGTCCCTTCGGATGGCCCGCTCCCGTCAGCGGCGGCCTGCACCACCACGCCCGAGATGTCCTGACCGGGGCGCCACCCGTCCGGGCGCTGCTCGATGAGGCTGACCTCGCCCGCGTTGATGGAAAAGGCCCGAACGCTCAGTACCAGCTCGCCCGTGGCCGGCTCCGGTTCAGGCAGGTCGTCGGCGAGGCGCAGCCCGCCGAAGGCACTCGGGTCAGTGACCAAACCGCGCATCAGGAGTTCTCTCCGGGTGACTGTGATGCTGCTATCCCGCACCGGCAACACCCGCCGCACGAGCCGAATTCCGCAGAATGCGTCCGGTGCCCCACCATCGGCCAGCATCGATCCAGTCGGCGAAGGGGTCAGGCACCCGCTCTGGGCTCGCTACCGCCCCAGACTCTGCAGCATAAGGGGGTCAGGAACCTGCTCTGGGACGCGGTACCGCCCGGGGGCCTGCAACGGCCGGGTCATCGGTATCGCGCCGCGCACGATGCCGCGGATGGCCGCCCCTGACGTTGGGCGGCGGGTATCCGGGACCGCGCGGATCAGGACCGCGCGGAGCAGGCCGCCTGAACGGCCAGCGGGCGGCGGCCGTTGCGATGGCCAGCAGCGTGGCGGTGGCCATCGCGAGAAATCCGCTGGCCATCCACTGGGCTGCGCCGACGGCGAGCGTGGTCAGGGATGCGCCGGCGGCTTGACCCTTGATCTCGACCAGCCCGGCCGCGGTGGCAGCCACCATGTAGGACAGCGCCGGTACCGGGATAATCAGGTAAACAGAGCGGGGCCGGACGCCGAGGACGGCCGCAGCCGTCCCGCCGATCACGAAGACGCCGAGCGCTAAGCCGGGTGCGTTTCCGGTCGCCGCGGTGAGAAGACCGCCGATCGCGGCGCCGCCGATCACGATGAGAATCCCGGCTCTCGTCGGCAGTGAACCCCACCGACGCGGCATCGAGCCAGGTGGCGGCCGTCGCCGGTGCCCAGCCACGCCAGGATCGCGCCCGCGGGCAGCAGCCGAAGGCCCCCGCGCGCCGCCATATAGCGGGCGGGTGCCCGCATCGCCCCTCGGTGGCTCAGACATTTGCTGCCCAAGGTTAGTCGTTACGGACTGTCAGCGGTAGCACACGGGTAGTCTCGCCGCATGGCCGTTACTCAGCGCCCGGCAGGAGGCTCAGGCGGGAGGCAGACCACACGATGACCGGCAGCCGGGGCGGGGGCCCGGGGCAGCCGCCACTCGGGCGGCAGCGCGGCATCGGTATACCGCGCCAGGCAGCTACCCAGCCGACCACACACGGGCGCCAGGCAGGCGCCCGGACCACCACACACGACGCCGGGATACCGCACCAGCCACGCACCCGGACCGCCGTGCCCGACACCGGGTTACCGCACCAGCCACGCACCCGGACCGCCGTGCGCGACGCCGGGATACCGCGCCGGGCGGGCACCGGAAGGGCGGCCCGCGGCGCCGCGTGGAGAACCGGATGGTACGCGCTGAGCTGCCTCCTGGCAGCGCTGGTCCTGCTGGCCAGCGGCCTGGCTCACGTCGTTGTCGGCGACGTGAGCAGCATCGGCGGCTCCCACGCAATCGCCAGCGGACCCTCCACCGGTGCGCAGAACATTCTGCTGATGGGGCTGGAAAGCCGCCGGGACTGGGACGGGAACATCCTGCCAGCGAGCATCCTGGCGCAGCTGCACGCGGGCAACGCCCAGGCCGTTGCGGACGGCGTCGGCGGAAACGACACCAACACGCTGATCCTCATTCACATACCCGCCGGCGGCAAGAAGGCGGTCGGCTTCTCCATTCCCCGCGACGACTGGGTGAGCTTCGCCGGCACGGTCGGACCGGAGCAGGAAGGCAAGGTCGACCAGGCCTACGGCGTGAGCATGTACTACGAACAGGAGAAGCTGCGGGCGCAGCACCCGAACATGAGCCAGGACCGGCTGGCGTTCCTCGGCAACGAGGCCGGCCGCGCGGCCGCCGTGGCCACGGTCGAGAGACTCACCGGAGTCCACATCGACCACTTCGCCGAGGTCAACCTGGACGGGTTCTACGAACTCGCGAAAATCTTCGGCGGGGTGGAGGTCTGCCTCAAGCACGCGGTCCACGACGTCTACTCCGGCGCCGACTTCCACGCGGGCTACCAGCACCTGGACGCCGCGCAGGCGCTGGCGTTCGTCCGGCAGCGCCATGGCCTGCCCAACGGCGACCTCGACCGCACCCACCGCCAGCAGGCGTTTCTCGACTCGATACTGCATCAGGTGCGCTCCGAGGGGATTCTTAGCGACCTAACCAAGATGCAGGCGCTGCTGTCGGCCGCCAAGCAGTACGTCATCACCGACGCCGGCTGGAACCTGCTGGATTTCGCGGAGCAAATGCACGAGCTGACCAGCGCGAATCTCGTCTTCCACACGCTGCCGATCCAGGGCTACGCCACGATCGACGGCCAGGACGCCAATCTGGTCAAGCCCGCCTACATCAAGGCCATCGTGCAGGCCACGTTCTACCCCAAGCCCAGCCCGCCGCGCCCGCGCCTCCCGAAGGCGACGGTCAATGTCCTGAACGGCGGTTACACCACTGGCCTCGCCGCACGCATCTCGGCCGCGCTCACCACGGCCGGATACCGGGCCGGAACGGTCGGGAACACCAGTATCCGCACCTCCACCGCGGTTCGCTACGGCACCGGCGCGTCGGCGAGCGCGAGCAGGATCGCGGCGTTCTTCGGCGTCACGGCCGTCGCGAGCGCATCGGTGGCGGCCGGCCATGTCGAGATCCTGCTCGGCACCAGCGCCACAATGCCGAACATCCCTGCCTCCAGCACCTCGCAGACACCGGCGGTGACCATCCCCACCACCGGCCCGCAGGGCGGCGCGGTCACCGCGAGAGACGGCATTCCGTGCGTCAACTAAAATCGCGGCGTGGCGCCAGCCGTACCGAACGCCGGTGTCATGCCAGTTAGGCCGGCGGAACGTTTGCGCCCGCTGGTGGCGAGCTACATCGACTTCGATATGGCTGGCTGGCCGCCGGGCCGCCATCGCGGCCTGCCCAACGGAAGCCTGTCACTGGTCATCAGCCTCGGCGGCGCACCGCTGATCGTCCGCGATGCCGAGGGCGCGGATATCAGCGCTGCCGCCACCGTCGCCGGGCTGCGGTCCAGGCCGGTCGACATCATCCACGACGGCACACAGCGCGGTGTTCAGCTCGAGCTGACCCCGCGCGGCGCACGGGCTCTGCTCGGCCTGCCCGCGGCCGCGCTCGCCCAAGGCGTGTGGCCTCTCGGTGATGTGGTCGGGCGGCGAGCCGACGAGCTGATCGACTCGCTGGCAGCCGCGCCGGGCCCGGCGGAGCGGGTTCAGGTTCTCGACAGTGTCCTGGCCCGGTGGGCCGTCGACGATGCCTGCCCGGAGGCAGTGGACGCCACTTGGCGCCTGCTCACCGGCTCAGCCGGCTCGGTTCCGGTAACCAGCATCGCTGGCCAGATCGGGCTGGGCCGCCGCCAGCTCAGCCAGCTCGTGCGCGCCGAGCTTGGCCTGACACCCAAGACGGTGGCCCGGATCCTGCGTTTCGGCCACGCCTGCGAGTACCTGCGTTCCGGGCAGACGACCGGCCTGGCTGAGACCGCGGTGATGTGCGGCTACTACGACCAGGCGCACCTGACCAACGACTGGCGGCAGCTCAGCGGCTGCACGCCCAGCGAGTGGATTGCCGAGGAACTCCCATTTCTCCAAGACCACGGCCGGGTCGCCAGCCGAAGCTGAGAGCATGACACGCCCAGCTACCTCCGTCACCACCACAGTCACGCCGAGCTCACCCGACCGGCCCCCGACCATCTGGCCAAGCGTCCCCTATCCCAACCCGCAGGCAGCGATTGATTTCCTGGTCGCGACGTTCGGCTTCGAGCCGACCGCCCTGATCCCGGGCGACGAGCCGGGCAGATATGCCGAGATCGAACTGCGCTGGCCGCATGGCAGCGGCGGCATCATCATCCGCAGCTGGGACCGCCCAGCGCCCAACTGGCTCTACGTCGTCACCCCGGACCCCGACGCCCTCTACCAGCGGTCCAAGGCGGCCGGCCTTGAGATCACCCGGGAGATCGAGGACACCCACTACGGCAGTCGCACGTTCACCGTCACGGACCCGTGGTCGGTCGTCTGGACCTTCGGGACCTACCCCGGCAGCTGATGGGAGGGCCATGACGTGGCGCCCGCACCGATGATCATTTCTTCCTTGAACGGTGACCTCGGCGGTCAGTCCGTCCGGGGAGCAACTCTGGCTATCGAGGATTGGACGACCGATGGAGAGGCGAACGAAGTCGCGCCCTTGCACGTCCACCACGCAGACGATGAGGCGTGGCATGTCATGTCCGGGGCGCTTCGCTTCCGATTCGAAGACCAGAAACTCATCGCCCGGGCCGGGACCACGGTGCTCGTGCCGGCAGGCGCCCCGCATACTTTCGGGAACGCCGGACTCGGGCCATCGAGGTTCCTCATCATCCTGCCGGCCAGGCTGGACCGGCTGATCAGCCGGTTGCACCAGTCCGACCCGGCCGAGCACCCGGCGATCTACCGAGAATTCGGGTCCGAGCTTCTGGAATGACGACGGCTGCCAGCCAGCCGGATGTGCAGGTCTCCGTCGTTCGGAAACTCCGGGAGCAGTGGCGGCAGCACGGCGGTCAGGGCGAATCCGGCCTTGTCTGCTACCCGGCAGGATGCGTGGTTGCCGACAGCGTGGATGAGTTCCAGTTGTTCCAGCGGCCGGTGCCGCGGCAGGCGGAAGACCCACTCGCAGACCGCGTTCAGGGCCCGCGGAGCGATCCCCTGCCCGCGCGAAGACGCCGTGACCCAGTAGCCCACTTCGCCTGAGACAGCGTCACGATCCAGCCGACGGGTGCTGACGCCTCCGACCAGGTCGCCGGCCGCGCCATCGGCGTCAGCTTGAAGCACCGCGAAGCTGAAGCCGGTCCCGGCCCGCCGGTGGGCACAGCGGGCCTGAATGATCTGGCGCGCCTCCTGCGTGGTCGTGACCGGGTGCCGGAGCCAGTGCCGCGTGACCGGATCACGGTACGCGGCAACCATCGCGGGGATGCCCTGCTCGGTCCACGGCCGGAGCAAGAGGCCGGACCATGTCGCTGACGGCGGCATCGCGAGCGTGCCATACATGTCTGGCGGCTCAGCTGTAATCATTTACTCTTCGGCTCGACCGTGCCAGGGCGGATATGCCCATCTATAGCGGATGGCCTTCGGGTGACAGAAGGATGTAGTCGTCAAACTCAACGGCTAGGCGTCGGTGATGGCCTTCCCATGTAGCGGATATTCCACAGCCAGCTGGCGATTCAAATGCTTCGACTCTCGCCACCTCACCGTAGCCCCAGTTGATCATGCCTGGGTCCATTTCTGGGCCCACTCCATCCTCTGAAGAGAACTGGAGAGAGTGGATTCCGGAGAGGTTAAATACGAGGAGGCGCGGATTCTCCAGTATATCGTCAGGTACGCGCCCATTCTCATCCCAGATATAGTTGAAAGTGAGATCGAGGCCGTACCCGAAGCGTGTTGATCGATACTCCCAGAGAATGCACTCTTCCAGGAATCTCCATCGCCTGAGCTTTTCGTTCAGCAGATTAGCTGCGCTATTCATTTCGAGTATACCGGTATTCCATGGCTTTGCGCAGGCGGGACGACATTCCCGGTCGGGTCGAGATAATTGCCGTATCTGTTCTGGATTCGTATATCCCAGCCGCCGCCTCTGTTCATTATCCTAACCTGCTCGAACGCATTGGGCCCAACCTGCTTCTCGAAAAGATACCCCTGTCGGTTGTCACTCAGCCGCTGAGTGAAGCCATCGTCAAACAACTCTTGTCGGATTGAGATAATGGACTTCCCGCTGACGCTTCCGTCTGAGAATAGCGACTTGAGGCCATTGGAGGCATTCTTCAAGCCATTTGGATAAGGGGCCAGACCGAACGGATCAGTGTAGGAAGTGGGGTTGGGGACGTAGGCATGGGGGTTAGGCGCCGGGGTGAGGCCGAGCGGGTCGGGGCTCAGGTAGGCCCCGGTGACGGGGTCGTAGTAGCGGTGGTGGTTGTAGTGCAGCCCGGTCTCGTCGTCGGCGTACTGGCCGGGGAACCTCAGTGCGGTGGAGCCGCCCTGGGGATGCCACATGCTGACACCCCACAGGGTTCGCTGCTGGTATCCGGCCAGCTCGCCGTCGGGGGCGACGAGCTCGGACGGAGCCCCGATAAGGTCGGTGACGATCGCGTAGAACTGGCTGTCCACCTGGTCCTGGGGTTCGTCGTGCCAAGAGGCGTGACCGGCCTGGTCGTGGAGGGTGAGCTGGGTGAGCGGGATGAATGAGCCGGGCTGGTAGTCCCAGGTGGTGACTAGGCCGGCGGTCGCAGCGCCGGGGACCGTCGTGGCCTGTTCGGCCAGGACCGGGCCGTCCCAGGTGAAGCTGGTGTGCTCGGTAACCTGGCCGTCGGCATCCAGGCGTTGCTTGGCGATGCGTCGGCCAAAGGGATCATATAGGTAGTACCAGGTAGTGCCGTCGGGAGTGGTGACCGAGGTCAGGCGGTCACCGGCGTCCCACTGGTAGCGCCAGGTATCGGGCTTGCGGGAGTCACGAGTGCGGTGCCGGACGATGATCCGGCCGCAGGCGTCATGCTGATAGCGGATGCTCCCGGCACCGGTGATGATCGTGCCCTGATACTGGCGGAGGCCCTGGGCGCCGGGACCGGCCCAGGCGCCGGCCGAGCCTGGCGGGGCGGGCCAGGCGGCAGCCGTGATGTTCCCGGTGGGGTCGTAGGTGTACCGCTCGGCCCAGTCTGGTCCGGCCAGGCCGGTTACCCTGCCGACTGGGTCGGCGGTGAGCCGGCGTGGCCCCGCCAGCAGGTCGTCCAGGGCCACGAGGACACCATCAGCCCTGTACCGGTAGCCACGCCGCTGCAGCACCCGTCTTGCAACGTCAGCGGGCACCGGTAGCGGCATCCCACCAGCGTGGCTGTCGGCCCCGGGAGCGGGCGCGAGCGATCCCGGCTGATTACCGGCGGGCCCGCCGGTAAGGACTTGGGCGGCCAGCTGCCCGGCGCGGTCCCACTCCTGGGTCAGCTGCGCTCCACCCGGCAGCTCACGGACTGTCTCGCGGTCGGCCTGGTCGTAGCCGAACCGCAGCTGCTGCCCACCCGACTGCAGCGTGACCGGCCGCCCACACTCGTCGTAGGCCCACCTTGTCTCGTTCCCAGCAGGAGTAATGCGCTGCACCCGCTGGCCAGCCACGTCGTAGGAGGACACGACGGTGCGGCCGTTGCACGTCTCGGCGGTCACCCGCCCCATCTCATCTCGCTGGAACTCGAGCACCGCGTCCTGACTCGCCGCGCGGACCAGCCGCCCGGCCGCATCGTAGACAAAGGTAGTCAGCACCCCGTCGGCGTCGCGTTCGGTAACGTTCCCCAGCACGTCGTACGCATAGGTGAGCTGCTGCCCGGCGGCGTTCACCAGCTTGGTCAGCTGCCCGGCGGCATCGCGGGCATAGCGAGTGGTGGCGCCGTTGTAGTCGGTCTCGGCCACCAGCCTGCCCGCCGCGTCGTAGTCGTACCGCCAGGTCAGGCCGCTCGAACCCCGGGACCCGCCGGGGCCACGCTGGCCTGCGGCGCGGCCCGAGATGGTGACGCTGGCCAGCCGCAGCGCATGGTCGTAGCCGAATTCGGTGCGGGTGCCATCGGGGCTCGTCTGCGCCGCGACCTGGTCAAAGCTGCCGTACTCGATGCGCGTCAGCCCGGCCGCCGGGTTTACGTGCGCTATCAGGTTTTCCTCGCCGTCAAAGGAGAATCGCTCGGCGGTCCCGTCCGGGAACGTCCGCGACGCCAGCTGGCCCTCGGTGGTCCAGGTCAGGCGGATGACCGAGCCGTCGGGGCCGACCACCGTGGTGACCCGGCCGAACCCATCCCGCTGATACCGGGTCGTCGCCCCGTCGGGGCGGGCAACCATCACCGGCAGGCCCGCTGCGTCGCACTCCACCCGGGTCCTGGCGCCCAGCGGGTCCGTGACGGCGGCCAGGTGCCCATGCCCGTCCCATGAATACACGGTCACCGCGCCGTCGGGGCCGGTGCTCCGGACCAGATTCCCAGCGTCGTCATACTCCTGCCGCCAGGTCGCCCCGCCGGGCTCGGCGACGGTCACGGGCAGATTCATGTCGTTGCAGAACGCGGTGGCCCGCGACCCGTCTGGGCGGGTGATCGCGGTCAGGTTTCCGGCGCTGTCGTAGGTCCAGGAGGTGGTCCGGCCCAGCGGGTCGGTGCGCGACACCAGCCGCCCGTACTGGTCATGCTCGCTGCGGGTCACACCGCCCACCGGGTCAATCACCGCGGCGACCCTGGACCGGGCGGTGAGCTGGTAGACGGTGACCGCGCCGGCGGAATCGGTGTGCGTGGTGACCAGGTTCTCGCGGTCGTAGGCGAGCGTGCCGCTTAGCGTGCCGTCGGGCCCCTCGGCGCGCACGCAGCGGCCGTGCGCGTCGTAGTGGTACTGGTAGAACCAGCCGTTACGGTCGTGCCAGCCGGTGAGCCGCCCGTCCTGGTCGTAGGAGAACCGCAGCGGCGCGCCGGAAGAGTTGATCACCTCGGCCAGGTTCCCGGCATCGTCGTAGCCGTACCGGGTCAGCGGCACATCCGCGCCGCCTTCGCCCGCGCCGGCCAGGGCCAGCCCGGCCACGCGGTGCCCGGCGACCTGCACTCGTATCTGGTAGCCGCCGCTGTGCGTTACCGTCTGTGGGCCGCCGTCCAGCTGGTAGCCGAAGCTGATCTGGTCCCCGCCCCGGCTGGTCACCGACACCAGCGGCAGCTCCCCGAAACCCGCCGCCGACACATAAAATCCCGACCGCGGCTCAAACCGGCGCACGATCCCGGCCTGCGGGTCGGTCACCGTGTACCCGTCCCCGTCGCGGGCCAGCGGCCAGCGCGCCCCCGTCACCGGCCACACCGGCTCCCCGTCCACCGGATGGGGATAGCACAAGATCACACCGTCGTCGTCGGTGAAGAACACGCCCCGCTGATCGACCTCCACCCGCTGATCCAGCGTGGAGGCCCACGTCCGGCCAAACCACCGGCCCGCCCGGTAGGCCGACCGGTGCGTCCGCCGCAGTACCAGCGACAGCACCCCGGCCAGCTCGGCGTCCACCTGGCCCAGGACCACGTTCCCGGTCGCCACATCCACCGGGTCATCTTCCGTGGCCATATCACCCGTCGGCTGGCCCGCAGCGGCCGGGTCGTCGCCCACCGTATCGCCCAGGCTGCCCGCCGCGCCCGCCCCGTCATCCTCCACCACCGTGGTGGCGGCCACCTCCGCCCCGTCAGCGGCCGTGCCCGCCCCGCCGGTCGCCACCCCGAGCGCAATATTCGGCACCAGCTTGCCCAGCGCGAACGCCGGGTCGCTGCTCCACCCGGTCCCCACCACGCCCTTGACCAGATCCTCCGGGTCGACCACGTCCTGCACCACGCCCGCGCCGACCGCCGACAACCCCGCCAGGTACTCCGCCGGGTGCTCCTGGTTCCACGGATCCATCGGATCCACATCCCGGACCACCTTGACCAGATCCGCCGTGCCGGTCAGAATCCCCGCACCGAAACTGGCCTGTGCCAGCTGCGTCCCCTGCCACAGATCAGAAAAGTCATCGCCCACCTGCGACCAGAAACCCGGCTCAGCGGGCGCCAGATCCGTCGCCGACGACACCACCCCCGCCGCCTCACCACCCGCCCGGTCCCGCTCAGCCCGCGCCGCCGACAAAATCTGCTGCGCCCGCTCCCGCATCACCGCCCCAGGATCAGAAAACGGCCCCGGCTCAACCGGCCGCGGCCCCGGGTTCTGCGCCGCCGCCAGCTTCGCGTCATACGCCTGCGCCGCCGTGTTATACGCAGAAACCTGACCGTTGTACGCCGACACCGCCGCAGCGGTGGCCCGCTGCCCCGCCGCATATAGCGCGATCGCCTCACGGGCCTGGCCCTGCGCCCAGCTCACCGTCCCCGCGAACGACTCCAGCGCCCCCGCCGCCCGCACCGACGCCACCGACGCATTCCGCCACTTACCCGGCTGCGGCGCGTACTTAGCCCGGAACGCATCCGCCGCCGCCCCCGTCCACTCCCCAGCGGACATCCCCTCCAGGCCATCCGCGGTCTCCCCGAACGCCCCCGAAAACGTCCTTAACCGCGACGCCGCCTGCTCCAGCGCCGCCGGATCACCATGAATCAGCTCCGCCGGGTCAGTGCTCTGCCCCAGCTGCTCCTCAGGAACCTGCGCACCCAGATCATTCGCAATGTCATCCCCGGCCCGGTCCACCCACTGGGCCGCCCCGCCCAGCCCCACATCCGACAGCCCACTGCCCACCAGATGCGCACCATCATCAACCAGCGTCCCCAGACCATGCTCAGCACCCGACACCAGCTCCCCCGGATGGGTCACCGCATGCACCAGACTGCCAAACCAGCCCATGACTCACCGCCTTCACGCTCGGTCAACCCCGGCCCTCACGGGAGGATCAGGGTGTCCAGGCCTCCGCCCTTGGACTGGATGATGTTGTGGCCCTCCGCCTTCCACTGCGCGGCGATAGCCTGCTCCGCCTGCTGCGGCGTCATGTTGCTTTCGGGCGTCTTCGCGCCGGTCACGCCGGCTGCGTCCTCCGACCAGGACGCGGCTGCGGCCTGCTGATCGGTCATGTGCGGATCGCCGACCGTCGCATCGACCAGGTCCTTGACCGAGCCAATGATGGTCTGCTCCGCGTTGTGATACGCCCCCGCCGCCAGCCCCAGCCGCTGCGCGATCTGGTTCCCGTCCTGGACCAGGGTCCGGACCCCCCACGACCACCGGCCGCAGAAGTCCCCGAATGCCGACTGCAGCCCCGAATAACCGACCTGCAACCCGCTCAGCTGCAGCCCGCCAAACCCCCGCCCGACGTCTGCTTCCTCAGCAAAGCCCAGTTCCCCCAGCGCTGAGATCGTGTCGTTGATCCCTTGCGCCGTCTCCTGCAGCGCCTGCGGTTCTACCGTGAATCCGTCGGCCATCTCGCTTCCTCCCGTCTTGGTGCAGAGAGGCCACGCACCGGAGAGCCTAGCCCGCGGGTGTCTCCACGCGGTTAGGAAAGCCCCCAATCTTCATTATCATCGCGATTCTCGCTTAACGCACCCCGAAGGGAGGGCTCGATCCCGCTGACGTGCTTGATCAGGGAGCTCAGAAGCTCCCAGCACTTGGCATCCTCGGCGGTGCCGGCGTGGGGCTGGCGGAACCGGCCCACGTCCATGGCGATGTCGGTGATGTCCCAGCGGAGGCGATACAGGTCCAGCAGCAACGGCTGCGGGACGACGCCCGTCGCGGTGACGTACGCCTCCAGGACCGTGCCGTCGCCTGGGTCGAGGTTCCACAGGTCACGTTCGGGCGGGGCGACCAGGGCGGTATCCCAGTCGATGAGCACCCAGCCACCGGCGGTCAGCATCGTGTTGCCCGCATGGACCTCACCGTGGGTGAGAACGGCCCGGGCCGGCTGGGCCCGGGCCTGCCGCACGAGTTCGTCGTAGCGGTCGGCCAGCCGCCGGATCGGCGCTGCGTTCTGCTGGACCAGCAGGGAGACCGGTCGCGCGTAAGGCCCGCAATCGGGGGCCGGGCGGGAGGAGTCACAGGCTGCCTCCAGCTCGTCGCGCTGCGGCACCACGAAGTCGTCAGGCAGCGCGTGCCGGCTGGCCGCGGCCGGGGCAGTGTGCATGGCGGCCACCAGGCCGAGCACGCCGAGCCGGTGCCCAGGCGAGGCGAACTCGCCCCACTCGAAACTCTGCCCCTCGATGAACGGGTAGAGCGCGACCGCGAACCGGTCGCCCACCCGGGCCAGCGGCTCGCCATCACCGGCGGGGACTGGCGCCACCACGAACGAACGGCCGCAGTCGCGCAGGTCCCGGGCGGCGGCCAGCGATGCGCGCAGCCGCCCCAACGCCGCAGCACGCGGCTCACCGTCCAGCCGCCGCCGCTTGTCCAGGTCATCGGCGGTGACGAAGCACCGCGACCCGGCCGCGTCCACGACCTCCCAGTGATGGCTGCCCCAGCCGACGGCCCGGTACTGGACCGACGAGACCGTCATGCCCCACGACCGCTCCAGCGCCGAAACCAGTGCTGCCTCGGGCAGGTCATCCGGCGGGACCAGCATCAGGCCACGGTAGTTCGCTACCGCTCTAAGTGCTGGGAGTTGCCGGAGGCGCGGTCATGGCCCAGCGGATGGCCTGCACCATGGCGTGTCCGGCCGGGCGGACCACCGCGGCCTCGGTCACCGGCAGCCGGGGCAGCCAGAGGAGCCGGCGCGCATATCCGGGGAGCAGCGACACCGCGGAGGCGGCCAGCACACCGTACGGCGGCCGGGCCAGGACCGGAAGCGGCGGGCTGAGCAGCAGGAACCGCGCCGCCTCCCGGGCCTGAGCGGTCGCGGCCAGTTCGGGCCGGTACTCCTCGATCCGGGCGGCGAGCTCGGCTTCGGTGCGCGGCGGTTCGGGCACGCCGAGGGCTGCGCCGATGCGGGCGAGATCAGCCACGTAAGCGTCACGTTCAGGCTGGTCGAGAGGGTGGGCACCGAACCGGGAGTGCGCGCGCAGGAAACTGTCGGCCTCGGCGATGTGCACCCAGGTCAGCAGGTGCGGGTCGGACGCCGCGTACGGCCGCCCGTCGGGCGCGGTCCCGGTGACCCGCTGGTGGATCGCCTGGACCCGCGCGATCGCCTGCTGCGCGTCGCTGGCCCGGCCGAAGGTCGTGACGGCCAGGAAGTAGCTGGTCCGCTGCAGCCGTCCCCACGGGTCGCCGCGGTAATCCGAATGCCCGGCCACGGCCGCCATGGCCAGCGGATGCAGCGACTGCAGCAGCAGGGCCCGGATTCCGCCGACGAACATCGCCGTGTCCCCGTGCACCTTGCGGATCGGCCGGTCCTCGGCGAACCAGCGCTCACCTTCGGCGTGGATCAGCTGGCGCCGCGCCGGACCCTGCGGCCCGGCCACCCGCCCGAAGATCGCCGCCCCGAGCCGCCCCCGGACCCGGTCAGCCGTGCTCATATACCTACTATCCTCCAGCGGGGCCCGGCCGTTCCTGGCCGCTGTCCAGCCCGGGCTGCCTGGCGGCCAACGTCGTGAGCGACAAGGTGCTGCCGTCCGGGTCGGTGAACCAGGCCACCCGGTCCCCTCCCGGGGCCGTCCAGATGCCAAGCTCGTCCTGGTCCATGGCGTCATAGCGAGTGAAGCGAACTCCCCTCGCCTCCAGGTCACGCACGGTCGCCGTGATGTCGGCCACCCGCCAGCCGGCGATGGTGAACGGCTGCACGGCGTGCCACGGCACCGGGGTGAGCCGCAGCGTCGTGCCGCCCGCGTCGAGGACCACAGCGAATGGCGTGTCTTCAAGGACGCGAAGCCCGAGCACCCTCGTGTAGAACCCCCGCGACTCGAAGATGTCGCGCACAGGGATGAAGCCGATGAACGGCGCTCCGGCGAGCACCGGCCGAAGATATCACGCGTGCTCCCGGCATCCCGAAGTTACGCGGGATGCTCCACGCTGTTGCGAATCTTGATCATCAGGCTGTCCGCGCTGGCCGTGGACACGGGCCCGCCGAGGGCGGAGGTCCTGATGATCAGTTCACCCACCGTCGAGTTGGTCGACCACTGGCAGAACGTCGCCGTGGCCGAGCGCGCGCACTCGGCAGCACCCCCGTGCGGCCCGGCGTTGACGGACAGGACGCGGGCGCCCTGGTAGCTCTCGAGCACGATCTGCTTGCTGAACGCGCCGTTGAACCCGATGAGCCAGACCAGCGGTCCCGACCCCGCCTGGTAGGCGGCGCTGACCGAGGACTTGATCGTGCCGTATCCGGGCACCTTGGCAATCGCGGACCTGGCCTCGGTGGTGGCCTCGCTCAGCCCGAGAGTGTCGAGCGGATTCGTGCTCCGGGGCAGGTTGGCGGCGGTCCCCGGCGCGGTCAGCTTCCAGGCATGGTTTTCGTGCTGGTAGGCGAGGACGCCGCCCACGATGATGGCCACGATGATCACCGCGCCGCCGATCCCGAGCCGCCGGAGGAGCCCCCGTCGCCGGTTCGGCGGCTGATGTCCCCCCATGCCAGGCACGCCATACCACTGCGGGGCGGGAACGCCGGGGCCCGGCGGCGGTACGTAACCCTGACCTGGAGCACCGGGCTGGCCGGAGCCTTCGCCCGGCGCAGCGGGCTGGCCATAACCCTGGCCCGGATCCCCTGGCCAGCCGCCGGAGCCTTCGGGAGGCGGATTCCAGCTGCTCATCTGCTTTCCTTACGCCGTTTGCGTGCTTCGCAACATCTTCCCGAAATATCCGTGATCCAGGTAGCCGATTGGCGAGGTGAGGCCCGAGGACGTTTGAGGTGGGGAGAATCTTGAACGTTACGTCCCGTGTCCGGTCGCGCCGACCAGGCGGAATGTGGGTGCCGTACCAAGGCGGACGCGCAGCCAAACGTCGCTGCCTGCCGCCCATGGGTCCGGCGGATCGCGCCAGGGCTAGGGGGCGCCGGGCTGCGGTGGGAGAGCCTGCTCGGTCCAGACGGTCTTGCCGTCGGAGGTGTAGCGGGTGCCCCAGGCCTGGACGAGCCGGCCGACGATGTGCAGGCCGCGCCCGAATTCATCGAGCGTGCCAGGGTGGCGCAAGCGCGGCGCGACGGAATTGCCGTCGTGGACCTCGCAGCTGATGTTGAGGTCCCTGGTCATGCGCAGCCACATGGGCGGGGCGCCGTAGCGGATGGCGTTGGTGACGAGTTCGCTGACGATCAGTTCGGTGGCCTGTGCGGCTTCCTCGTCTACTTTCCAGGCAGCCAGCTTCCGGCGCACGTGAGCGCGTGCCCTTCGGGCTGCCTTGGGATCGGGGCCGAACTGCCACGTGCCGGTTTGGCCGGGCGGGAAGACGCGGGTGCGGGCCAGGGCGAGGACCGCATCGCCAGCGCGGGGACCGTCCGGCAGCGAGTAGACGACGTCGTCGCACAGGTCCTGAAGCGGGCGTCCAGCATCGGCCAGGATCCGGCGGAGGGGACCCTGGTCGCCCGGGTCACCGGACGGGGCAGCAGGCAGGATGGACGGAGTGTAAAGGGCGAGAACGCTGCCGGCGGCGAGCTTGACGGTGGCCGCCGTGAATGGCGGACCGTCGGACGTGCCCAGGAGGGGCCCGGAAGGGACATCGGGGACCTCGACGGCAGTGCCATACCGGGAGACGATGGCGGGTGGAGGGTGCTGGGCCCGGGCGTACGTGCATGTCCGGGAGAGGGGGTCATAGATCGCATACACGCAGCTTGCGGTCAGCGTCTCCCAGTGGGAGGGGTCACCGGGCGGGAGCGCCGCGCGTTCGCTGGCCAGCAGGATCGCGGCGTCGTTGAGGCGCGCGAGAAGCTCGTCGGGCTCCAGGTCGAGTCTGGCCAGGGTGCGGACGACAGTCCGCATCGCTCCCGTGGCGGTGGCGGCGTGGATGCCCTCGCCGTTGACCTCGCCGACCACCAGGGCGGTACGGGCGCCGGCCACGGTGAACGCGTCGCACCAGCCTCCCCCGCCCGCATCGCCGAACACCTGCGCGTGGGCAGTCTCGATGCCGGTCTGCGAGCACCGGCGCGCGGGCAGCAGCCCGCGCTGAACGGCCGCGGCAATGGTGTGCTCGCGGGTGTACAAGCGAGCACGGTCGATGCACAACGCTGTCTCGCCGGCCAGCTCGAGGGCGAGCTCGACTTCCGTTTCATTGAAGCAATTCGCCTGCTCGGTACGGTAGAGGCTGAGCAGGCCGAATACAGTGCCACGCAGCGCGAGGGGCACGGCCAGCAGTGCCCGGGCACCGGATGCACGGATCGCCTCGGCGCGCGCCGGGTCGGCCGACAGCCAGGGCATGTCGGGCCCCAGGTCAAGCACGCGCGGCTGGAGGTCGGTCAGAACCTGCGCGTACGGTCCGGGGAACGGCAGCGGGCGCACGTCACCCAGCGGGTGTGCCTGAATCTGGGGCTCGCCGCTGTAGCGGAAGGCCGCACGGCGCAGCGGAACCTCCCGCCCGAGCGGAGCCAGCGGCGGGTCCTCACCGCGGATAACGGAGTCCACCACCTCCAGCACCGCGATGTCGGCGAAGCGCGGCACCAGGACATCCACCACGTCCTGGCAGGTGGCCACCACATCGAGTGTCCGTCCTACCTGCGCCCGCAGCTGGCTGACGACGGGGAGGCGGGCGCGCTTTCTTTCGAGTTCGGCGGCATCCACCAGCACCGCCGCCACCCCCCGGACCGCGCCGTGGGCATCCTGCAGGCGGAACGCCGAGACCCAGGCCCAGCATGCCCGTCCCGGCACATCCCGCAGACTCATGCGCTCCACCCGATGCGGCGCGGGAACGCCGCTGTCCAGCACCTCACGCAGCATCGCCTCGAGCTGGCTGGGGGCGGCGAGACTGTACACGTCGGTGAGGCGGCGCCCCAGCACCCGTTCCGCCGGCACACCGCCCATGATCTGCGTGGCCAGGCCGGCCGACACGATCCGCAGCTCGGTATCGAGCACATACAGGCCGGCTGGTGCGTGAGCGAACCAGGCTTGGGCCGCCGCGGCCTGCACGTCAGCAATCGTGGTCCCGCCCCGAGCCGCGTGGAAGACAGCCCATTCCACAGCGCCGTCCGGGCGCGGCATGGGCCGCACCCGCAGGTCGCCGAGGGCGTGGCCGCCCGCGCCGGGCAGCAGCAGGTCAGCGCCGCCCGGCCGCGCATCGCCACGAGCCCCCGCCGCTATCTGGGTGACCAGGTGGGCCACCGGCCGCCCGACCACCTCCTCGGCGCTGCACCCAACCAGCTTCTCCGCCTGGCGGCTCCATCGCACCACCACGCCGTTGCCGTCTATGACCATCACAAATGCATCAACAGCCACTGTGATCCCCCTGTTGCTCACTCTCTACCCCACTCGCTGAGTTATCACCCGCCGCAGCGCCCAACCGTCCCAACGTGCAGAATTCAACATGCATCCGTGGCCCAGAACCGGCCGATCCCAGCGGGCGTGCCGGTGGGAGCAGCCGTCCACCACGACGTTCAATTAAAAAGAAAGCCCTTTCGATAATTGAGTGAACCGCGCCTGTCGCGAAACAGGGAGAACCCGCGCTCGTCCTGGAACTAACCAGGCGCGCGCCGGGGCGCCGGGCGTTTCTGCCGGCTCTGCGCGTTGTTTCCGTGCGTATCAGCCGGCGCCCGGCGTGTCGTTAGCTGGGCTGGGGCGGACGCCTGCGATGGGTGACGATGATCCTGCCAGCCGCGCCTACGTTCTTGGAGTGCCTCGATGAACGCGTTCCTTGCCAACATACGCAAAACGATCGTGCCGGATCCCCACGGCCGGCATGGCCCGCTGCCGCCACTGCTGATCTCCATGACGCTGGTAACGGGACTGGTCGATGCGTTCAGCTACCTCGTTCTCGGGCACGTGTTCGTGGCCAACATGACCGGCAACATCGTGCTGCTGGGCTTTGCGCTGGCTGGCGCCCCCGGATTCTCGATCAGCGCATCAGCGACCGCCCTGGCGTCGTTCTTTGCCGGGGCGCTGATCGGTGGCAGGATCGCCTCGTGGCACGGCGCCCACCGTGGCCGGCTGCACAGTTTGGCCGCGGCGACCCAGGCGCTGTTCCTCGCGGCCTCGGTCATCCTCGCCGCCCTCAGCGCCATCCCGGTCACGGCCGGCTACCGGTACCCGCTTATCGTGGCGCTTGGCGCCGCGATGGGAATCCAGAACGCCGCCGCCCGCAAGATCGCGGTGCCCGACCTCACTACTACCGTGCTGACGCTGACCATCACCGGGATCGCCGCCGACAGCGCCCTGGCCGGTGGCCCGGGCTCGAAAGCGGGCACTCGGCTGGTCCCCGTCGCCACCATGCTCGCCGGCGCGGTTATCGGGGCCGAGCTCGTCCGCCACGCCCCGATCGGCTATCCGCTCGCCATCGCCCTCGTCACGATCGTTTTCGGCTCCGTGACCAGCCACATTCTCGGAAGGTCGGACCCGGCGTGGGTTCGCGCCGGCGCTTAGAACGGGCCTCAGCGCCGGAAGGCCGCGTGACCGCCTGGGCAAAGCCCCGGCGGGCACACCCCGTGCGGCGTTCGCCTTGCTGCTCACCCTGTCGATGGCGCAGTTCATGGTCGTGCTGCATACCGCTAGGTCAGGTTTCCAGCCAACCAGGCGGACGTCCCGGCGTTGCGATCATCGCTGGACCTCGCCTGAAGGCCATCCCGAGCCCTGATTTCAATAACGCCAGTCTGGTAGGGCCACGGCGACAGCCGGTGAAGGAAGGCAACCGACCGATAGCGTGAATGACCCACACGGTTGCAAGCCGCCGCCGTGACCCACGTATGTAGAACATCGAAACTATTAGTTTCGATTGCCGGGATCCTGTGACCTACGACACGCCGGATCAGCGGCGCTTCACACGCCGCATACGTGCGAGATCGAACGCGTGCGCGAAACCTCGATGTGACCACCCTGCAATCCCGACGCCTTCGATAGGGAAGGATTGCGACTCTAGAGCGTAAACCGGGATAGACATGTGATTCTTATCACAGACCAACAGGTAAACCGTTTGACAACACCCCTGCTCATGAGAATTTTCGAGTCCTCCAGTTTAGAAATGCCTGAGTGTTTGCCCACGTCACGCTGAGCCGCAGGCTGGCCGCTGTCGAAAGTACCGGCTAAGGTCCGGCCTGACCTGCCACGAAGCAGGACCACTCCTCAGCCCAGGAAAGCGGGAGCTGTGATCAAGAAACTGGCCGTGGCCGTCATCAGCACCGCCGGCGTGATCCTTCTCGGCAGTACCGCACAACGGACCACGTAGCGCCCTCACAGCCGCACACAAACAACGTGCCGGCAATGCCGGCAGTCGGGGTGGCCTGGCGCTCGTGATCGTCGCGAGCTTCACCGTGGTGCGCCATAGGGCACGCGCCACGTCCCAAAGGAAAACATTCAGGATGAAATCTCGCCGGGGGGCGCACGCAGCCTCCGCGTGGCAGGGGCACCGGTGGGTCAAGAAATGGCTGATCCTCGGCGGTGTCGCAGGCCTCGCGCTCGTGATCGCCTTGATCGTGCGCGTCACCGGTTCCGGCACGCCGCCGACTTATCAGCAGGGCTACAGCTACGCCACGAAGTACATGGCCACGCCCGGCGCGGGCAGCCTGGCTGTGCCGGTCTCTTTCCTGTCCCACGTGTGCGGCAGCAGCGGCATCAACAACGGCAACCCTTACGGGGTTCCCGGTGCGCCCGGTGCCAATCCAGGCGCCGCCTGGATTCGAGGCTGCATAGCAGGCATCGAGGCATCGCCCAACTTCAAGCCATGACGGCAGGGAGAATCGCGCTCGACCGAGACGGAATCGTGCTCCTGGTTCCCGCAAGGCGATCAGGTTGTCGGTCCGGAAGAAGTGAGTGAGGGCCTGCCGGACCCTGTCCTTCGAGTAGATGCTGCCGTGCAGCATCCGGCGGCGCAGCCGCTCCGGCGAGGAGTCGGCCAGCTCAATCTGGCCGGCCCTTGCGCACCACCCAGTCCGGCACCGGCTCGCGGACCTTCGCCCCCGGTCATCTGCTCGACCTCATCGGTACAACAGGGGCATGACCTGGTTCGGGCCGCCGCCGGGACTGGCAGCTACCCAGGTGGCCGCGACGACCGCGCTGTGACAATGTGCACGCATGCCCGCATGGATTCAGCGATGACCAGCGGCGCTCTGCCCGGCGTTGAGGACAGGCCGGATCTGGTCGCCCAGGATTGCGCAGCTGACGCGATGGAGCCGCTGGCCGGCCGGGGCAGGCTGCGCACCTACCTGGGGATCGCCCCCGGGGTGGGGAAGACGTACGCGATGCTGCGGGACGGACGCGCTCAGCGGCGCGCGGGCGTCGAGGTGGTCGTGGCTTACCGGGAGCGACACGGGCGGGCAGCGACCGCTGCGCAGCTGGCCGATCTCGAAGTGCTCCCTGCCCGCACCGTCACCTACCGGGGCGCCAGTTTTGCGGAGCTGGACGTCACCGCAGTCCTGGACCGTCGCCCGGAGCTGGCCCTGGTGGACGAACTGGCGCACGCGAACCTGCCCGGTGAGCGGCACGCGAAACGCTGGCAGGATGTTGGCGAACTGCTCGCCAGCGGCATCGACGTCTATACGACCCTCAACGTCGCCAATATCGAATCGCTGGGCGCGCTGGTCTCCCAGATCACAGGCGTGCACCCGGCCGAACCGGTGCCGGATACGTTCGTGCGGGCTGGCGAGATCAAGCTCGTCGACTTGATGCCGGCGGTGCTTCGCCGCCGGCTGGCCCAGGGCCTTGTTGTTCCCCAGGAGCGGGTGGATGCGGCCTTGTCGAGCTATTTCCGCTTCGCGAACCTCGCTGCCCTGCGGGAGCTGACGCAGCTCTGGCTGGATGACACTGTTCCCGATCCGGTCACGGCGTTCCTGGCCGCCCGCGGTGTCAGCGAGCCTGTGCAGCCCTCGGTAATCGTGGTCGGCCTGGAGGGGTCGCCCGCCGACGAATGGCTCATCCGCTATGCCGCCTGTCTCGCCGGGCTGTCCGATGCCAGGCTCCAGGGGGTGCATGTCCGGGACATCGACAACCTCGGCCGGCCACCGGCGGCCCGGCTGGAGCAGGACCGCCGGCTGCTGAGCGAGCTGCACGGGACTTTGGCCGAGGTCAGGGCCGGCGACATTGCTTCGGGGCTGATCCGGGCCGCGCGCCAGGCCCGCGCCTGCCAGCTGGTGATCGGATCGCGCCGCCGCTCGCAGTGGTCGCGTCTGCTGAACGGGTCGACGCTGGCGGACCAGGTGCTCCGCGCGGCTGGTGACCTGCCCGTCCAGGTCGTGAACGTCGGGCGGCCCGACAAGACCAGCGCCGAGTGGCGCTCCTTACCAGTGCCTATCTCGAGGCGGCGGCGCGCTGATCGGCGGGCTGGAAGGTCTGGCTCAGCGCGTTGCGCTGATGGTTATTGAGGTGCGCGGGCTGCGAAGGCGATGACATCCGTGCTCCTGTCCGCTCCGCCCAGCTGGGCGGAGCTGTACGACGAGGCCGGCGGTGGCCTCGGCAAGCGCCGTCAGGGCCAGGGCGTCGGCCCAGATGGG
>Ga0335075_10002545_pt1 | contig 29225 bp, 27 predicted proteins | sample Lox_Sample_24_FD_206723 | JGI IMG/M metagenome (GOLD analysis project Ga0335075, IMG submission 206723) | Soil microbial communities from Loxahatchee National Wildlife Refuge, Florida, United States - Lox_Sample_2.4 | ecosystem: Environmental > Terrestrial > Soil > Wetlands | place: USA...
CCGGACCGCTCGGCGGAGTTCATCGGTCAGGTCGCGAAGAGCATGACGTGACCAGGACGAAAGGAGACGAGATGCACACGCCCGACCTGTCCCACGTCACATGGCGCAAGAGCAGCTACAGCAACGGAATGGGCGGAAGCTGTGTCGAGATTGCCCTCCTGAACGGCATCCCCGGCACCCTAGACGACGTCGCCGTCCGCGACTCCAAAGACCCACACGGCCCGGCGCTGACGTTCACTGCCCACCAATGGCGCGAGCTCGCGACTGCGATCAGGGCTCACGAGTTCGACGTATGACCGGCCCAGAAGACGTCCGGGAGTGGCTCCCGTAGCTTGAGGCGAGGCCGTCATGGCCGCTGGTCAATGCAGGTACGCCTGCAGGAGCGCAACGATCCGCTCAGTAGCCTTACCGTCGCCGAATGGGCAGGGGATCGCGGCCAGCCGCTCGCCCAGCCCTTCGTCACTGATCAGTTTCCTACCGAGTTCGCCGATGGCGGGGCCAGGCTGCACAAGATGAGCGAAGCCTGCCTCGATCGACTCTGGTCGCTCGGTTGAGTTCCTGACCACGATCAGTGGCTTCTTGAGGACCGTGCATTCCTCTTGGACGCCGCCGGAGTCTGAAACCAGCAGGCGGGCATGGCGGGCCAGGCCCAGGAAAGTGCGGTGGTCGGCCGGGGGGATTGGTCGCAGCCGGTCGAGCGCAGCGGTCAGTCCGTGTCGGGTGGCGGCAGCGCGGGTGCGGGGGTGCAGCGGTAGCAGCACGGGCAGCCCGAGCTTGCTCAACTCGTCGAGGATCACTCGTAGCCGCTGCGGGTCGTCGGTGTTCTCCGGCCGGTGGATCGTGGCCAAGGCAAACTCACAGGGCTCAGCGCCTAATCCAGCTACGATCTCGCTGGCGGTGGCCTCGTCGGGCAGCATGCTGACAGTTGCCTCGACCACAGTGTTGCCGGTGAGGACAATCTTTTCTCCGGGTACCCCATCGCGGCGCAGGTTGGCTACGGCGCGCTTGGTCGGAGCACAGTGCAGGTCGGCTAGGACGCCGGTGACACACCGATTGATCTCTTCAGGCATGGCTCGATCTAACGAGCGCAGCCCGGCCTCAATGTGGACGACGGGCACGCCCGAGTAGTTCGCCGCCTGCGCAGCAGCACAGACGGTGTTGGTATCGCCCTGGACCACGACGGCCGCTGGCGGGCGCTCGGTGAACATGCCACCGAGTCGCTCCACCATCGCGCCGATCTGAACGTGCCGTGGCTGTCCGCAGATGCCGGAAAGCGTCTCCGGCTCGGGCAGCCGGGCGCCCGTCAGGAAGACACCCGACAGTTCTTCATCGCTGTGCTGCCGCGTGTGGATCAACCTCGCCTGCTTGCCCAGAAGACGGACAATCGCTGCAACTTTGACGATTTCCGGGCGAGTGCCTATGACGACCGCGATACGAGAATTGCCGTCGTCCCTTGACATTAATGTCCTTTCACGCGGAGATATCCAACGGATTTCCGGATCTCCTGGTCGGGCGCCTAACCATTTCGGCCGCGGACGATTGCCATGGTAAGGCAGCGCATCATCGAGCCCGGTTAATTCGCCGAGCTTCACGTTCTGGGATAGCCACGAGCAACTCGCATTCCGTACAAGATGGGCGATTTCTGCCTCGGCCCGAGCGGAAGCAGTGCGAGCGTTTGGGTTACTGCGCCTGGCAACGTGTGAAGCGCGCCGTCGGCCACGTCGCCTCCCTGCACGACCGCCGTGATTACTGTCAGCGTTGCACCTCCGTCCAACAGTTCTGTAGGCGGTCATGAGAGCAGTTGGCGGAAGCGGCTGCAGAGCCTTCCTTCTCCATTCCAAGGCGACCGTCGCTGTGCCCAAGAAGAGCGTGACCTTCATCTGGACACATTCTGCAAACGAGGGCGAACGGGTCCGGGCACCGCTGCGCGCCGCAAGTGTCCAGGTTCCGGCCAGGCTGCTGCGCCGATGAACGTTCGCCGCCTTGGTGATAGCTCGAAGATATGGGCCGATTTGCATCGCACGGCGGCCTCGAAGGTGGTGTACACTAAGCAGCCGGATCATCCGGAAATGCTCACCTGGCGACAGGTTCTTCGGCCCGGCGACCTATTTATTGACGTAGGGGCCGATATCGGTAACTACACGATCTGGGCGGCCGAATTAGGCGCAGAGGTTATCGCCTTACAATCGGCGAAAGATACCTTTGTTCTGCTGATGGATTTCACGGCTGCGAGCAGGCGCTGTCGGAGCCTCGCATCCCCTTGATCCAGCTCGAACGGAACGCAAGCTCAAGGACAGCCGTCGGGGCAGATCGTCGGCCCGTGGCCGACTTGCTCGCGAGGCATGGCTACAGTCTCTGTCGGCCCGACCGCAACGGCATGCTGGTGCTACTCACCGACATCAGCTTCGGTCCCGATGTCTTCGCATGTCGCAGTCGGTGATCCCAAACTCCAACCTACGGACTGAGGTTTTCGCGAGGCTGAGCGCCTGCACTCGATTATCCGACGGCTAGGCCTGCGCGTCGGTCATGCTCGGCTACCAGGTCGAGGGTGGCCCGGTCGTCGATCTCGGCCTCGGTCCGACCGGTCCGAAGGCGGTGTGGGCGTGGGCGGCGGCGCTGCGGCCGATCAAGACGAGGCGCGTACCGGTGGAGACGATCAGTCAACTGATCGGCGTCGTTGCGTTCCAAAGTGCCACGCCAGCCGCATCGGTCAGGTCCCCCGGAAAGAAATGCAGCACCGCAGCCGACGCGATGCGGCTCAACTCGCGGAGCTGTGGCCGTGTCCGCGCAGAGATCGCCGCTGCTCGTGGCCGCGCCAAGCATGCGACCGGACGAACCTATGCGGCGTGATCACACAGCGCGCTAACATGATGCACCCTGCGTAAGCAGCGAGGAGGGGGCTGTGGTCGCGTTTACCGGTTCGGAGGCGATCGTCGGCGTCCGGCAGGTTCCTCGGCTAGTGGTCCCGGGCCTGGCGTTCATGGCCGGTGCCGCAGTGCTGCTGGCGCTGACGCTGGCTGACGCTGACCACCCGGCGGTGGCCGTCGTGTGGGGCGGCATCGGCCTCGCCGCGTGGTGCTCTGGGTTGCTGTGCGTGCTCAGCGGTCCCCTCTACGGGGACCTGGGGCTGGCTCGATGGAAGACCGGGCCGTGGATGTTGGCGTGGTGCGCGCTGACGTCTGGGATCGCTACTGTGACGTGGAATCAGCCGCAGCAGGGTGCGGCGGCGCAGATCGCCCTGGACAGTGTTCTGCGGGCGCTGTGGCTCGTGGCTGTGGCGATGACCGCGCTGGCGGCCGGGTACGCCGCCGGGCCGGGGCGCCTCTTGCGCAGGCTCGCGGAACGGGGGATGGCGGCGGTCAGGCGCCGTTCCGGCGAGGACGTGCGGTCCCCGGCGGCGCCGTGGCTACTGTATGGGATCGCAACCGCCGCGCGCCTGGCGACGCTGGCCACGGCCGGCCGGTTTGGCTACATCGGGAATGCCGGGGCGGCGTTCACCGGGGCGACAGGCTACGGACAGGTGTTCGCCGATCTTGCCCTGCTCGCCCCGCTGGCTGTTGCCGCCGCCGCCCTCCAGGCGTTCCGCGAGCGCCGCAAGGGCGCGCGGGTGACCCTGGTAGTCCTGTTCCTCGCCGAGCTCGCCGTCGGCACCGCGGCAGGCGGGAAGCAGAACTTCATCATTACGGTCCTCGCCGTCGCTGTCCCGCTCAGCGCGGTCCGGTTCCGGCTGCCAAAGACGGCGCTACTAGCTGCCGGGGCAGTGTTCCTGCTGGTCATCGTCCCGTTCAACTCCGCCTACCGGGACGCCGCCCGGGGAGGTCCGGTGACGCTGACGGCGTCGCAGGCCGCGAGCGAGGCGCCGGGGCTGCTACGGCAGGCCGCAGGATCAGGCGCGCTCGCCGCCGTGCCCGCGTCGGTCTCGTACCTGCTGGTGCGGCTGAGGGCTATCGACACGCCAGCAGTCATCATGCAGCGGACGCCGGGCCAGGTCCCCTTCATCAGCGCTGCCCAGCTCGCCGAAGCCCCGGTCGCCAACTTGGTGCCGCGCGCTCTGTGGCCAGGCAAGCCGCTGCTGACCGCGGGGTACCAGTTCGGGCAGCAGTACCTCGGGGCGTCTTCGTCGGCTTACTCGACGGATGCCATCACAGCGCCAGGTGACCTGTACCGGCACGGGGGGTGGGTGCCTGTGCTGGCCGGCATGTTCTTGCTCGGCTGCGCGGTACGGCTGCTCGACCTCGCTGCTGACATCCGCGCCAGCCCGCACGCCGTCTTCCTGGTTCTCCTGTTCCTCCCTGGGATCGCCAAGGGCGAGGTTGACTGGGTGACACTGGTTGCGGGCATTCCCTCCGGTGTGGCCGTGTGGTGGCTCGCCGTGGCCCTCACGTTCCGCCGGAAGTGTTCGATCGCGATCTTGTGATTCTGGCCATTGGTGGTGCCGTTGACGGGCCGCCTTGGAGTGCTCACGAGCAGATTGCCCAGCTTCCAGTCGACCGCGGCGGAACATCGAGCAGATGGAGCCGTTCGCGAGCAGGATCTCGCCAACCCGGTCGGTGACGACGCTGTCAACTGGGCAGATCGCTAGTAGCGCGCCAGACCTTGACGAGGCGGTGCGCCTTGGGGCAATGCCGAGCCACACAGCGGTCAACGCACCGCCGCACGCAGCCGAGCTCGAATATTGCCTCGCGACCGGGTACCGCCGATAGACGCCTCGTCGGCACTCACTGTGAGCCCTGCACTGGGAACTCGCGGGCAGCCATCCGACGACGAGAGCCGCTTTGAGGAGCGCGCGGACAGGCATGTGCGGAAGCTGCCAGTTGTCCGCGATCGGAACCGTCGGAAGGCCTTCGCCTCGTTGGTGTTGGCCCGTCTGCCCGGCGAGCGGATAGCGAGGGCCTTTTGGGAAGTCAGCGTCGCCGATCATCGGCTGGGAGGTGGCTACCTACCGCCCAGGGACGCGGCCTTCATCTGGTCTCCTCCTCGGTCTCGCCGTCCTCCTCGGTCTCGCCGTCCTCCTCGGTCTCGCCGTCCGCGGCGGTCTCGCCGTCCGCGGCGGTCTCGCCGTCCGCGGCGCGGTCAACCTAGGCGCCGAGCACTTCCGCCTCCCTGTCGATGATGATCCGGTACCGGATCGACTGTTTCCCAAGTACGAACCCAGTGGATGCCGAAGCCAACCCACCCACACGGGACACGCCTCGTGCGGCAAGCCAATCCAGCCATGCCATCGCGCCAGCCAGGTCCGCCCTCTGACACAAGTCTGAACTGTGGTACTGGCCTATGTTCGGGAAGGCTCCTCGTGACTAATCGTAATTGCGTATGCTCTCATCGTGACGGAGCCAGCGGATAGGACTTCGCTACGGAATCGGCGGCGCCAAGCCCACGCGTCCGAGCGCGCCGGAGGCAGCAGACGTGGGCCACTTCCAACCGAGTTGCGTGCAGATGAGGTTCTCGCGTTACTACGGGATGTCGATCCAATCAAATCGCCGTTGCCTTGGCCGCCTAGTCGACCTAGCGCAAAAGTGTCCATACGAGGCCTCTGCAATGGATGCGGTAGGTGATGTCGCCTTGCTGACTGAATGGCGAGAGAACTCCGAAACGTGCGGTGATTCTTAGGGAAAGCTTGGCGCTTGTTTCGTCAATCTTATGCGAATGAGAGGAACTGGTATGGCCCCTGCATCTTTGTCATACGAAAACGAAACGACTGTAGCAGAAAAAGAACTCACTCGGGCCGACCGCGTGCTTCTCCTGACCCCATCCTGCGGGCGTGGTGGCGGTATTGAACGCTACGTCGAGACTCTAGAGTGGTCCATCGTTGCGCAAGGGGCATCCTGCGAGCGGATTGATCTGACCCGAGCAGGCATCCGAGCGCATGCGATGATGCTCACGCACGGCCGCACGTTGTTGCGCGCGAGTTCGGAACCGGTCCGTCTCGTTGTCGGCCATCCGGCTTTAATGCCGGTCGCGTCGCTTCTCGCCCGTAATCCCGCCGTATGCGGGATCTGGGCACTGTGCTACGGCGACGACGTGTGGAGCGCCAAACTCCACCCGCGCAGAATACTCGAACGCGGCCTTATGCGACGGCGGGGTGTGCATGTGGTCGCAATTAGCAGCTTCACAGCAGGTACTCTCGGAGTCGACTGCCATGCAACGATCTTGCCCCCAGCTCTGTCTCAGAAGTGGTTTGACACACTTGTCGCTTCGGCTTCCTCGGCACGTCCGAACCCGGGATTTCAGCTTGTCACTGCATTTCGTCTCGCTGCCTGGCGCGAGAAGGGGCTCCCTCAACTAATCGATGCAGTAGTCGCCACGGGGCGTGAGATACACCTCACAATCTGTGGGAGCGGTGACCCACCCGGGGATCTGCTGCGGCTTCTGAAGCACCACAGTTGGTGCACCCTGCGGCCGGGGCTGACCGACGGTGAACTGGCCCACCAACTCGCCACCGCTGACGCCTTCGTTCTGGCCACCCGGACCAGTCGCGGTCGGCATCCGTCCGGAGAGGGTTTCGGCCTAGTGCTGTTGGAAGCACAGGTTGCCGGTACACCAGTGATAGCACCGGCACACGGCGGGTCATCGGATGCCTATGTGGAGGGAGTCACGGGCGTCGCTCCAGCGGATGAGACGACTGAAGCGCTCGCCAGAGTTCTCGACGAATTGCTGGGAAACCCAGCTCAGTTGGCCTGGATGGGGAAGCGCGCCGCAGAATGGTCGCGCGAATTGTTTACGCCCGAGCGCTACACGCAACTTGTTGCCAGGAGGCTGCTATGAGCGTGAGTCTAAGCTCAATTCGTCAGAGGCTTTAAGTGATCATTTCTGAGACGCGTCTCTACGATTATGATCTCGCAGTTCACGCGGTAGTGGCTTTCATTGCTCGCCGTTTTCCTGGCGTGTCCGCGACTCTAGCCCTGATCAGCGGTGGCCTGATCTGGGCTTATGGGTCGGAGGCATGTGGTGATCGGCTCCGGAATTGTTTGCGAAGTTTTGGCCCTGTAGCGAGCCGCAGTCAAATCGATGAGGGTTGCTCTCGATCTCGACGGTGCCAGCGATTATGTAACTCGGGGTCAGATTCGGCAGCCACGCAGGATGAAGCGAACGACGATGTCGATCACGTCGCGGCGGATGCTGGCGACCTAGGCTCCCAGTTAAGGAGGCAATCTCGTGCCACGTGCGCTTATCACTGGTATCACTGGTCAGGATGGGCTTTACCTGTCCGAACTATTGCTGAAGAAAGGCTACGATGTCTACGGTCTGATCCGTGGTCAAAACAACCCGAAAGCCGGGCTGGTTGCGGAGACGGTACCGGATGTGAAGGTCCTTGCCGGAGATCTAACCGATCTCTCAAGCGTGCTGCGGGCACTGCAAACATCCCAGCCGGACGAAGTATATAACTTAGGTGCGATCAGTTTCGTCGCATATTCCTGGGAGCAGGCGGCGCTGACGAGCGATGTCACTGGCAAAGGCGTACTGAACGTGCTCGAGGCCGTCCGGATATATGCGGGCTCCGACGTGAGCAAGGTTCGGTTCTACCAGGCATCAAGCTCAGAAATGTTCGGCAAGGCGCAACAGACACCCCAAAACGAAACGACGTTGTTGTGGCCTCGCTCGCCATACGGTGTGTCAAAGGTTTTCGGTCACTACATGACGATCAACTACCGCGAGTCGTACGGCATGCATGCGTCGAGCGGTATGCTCTTCAATCACGAATCACCGCGACGCGGCATCGAGTTTGTCACGAGAAAGGTGTCGCTGGGCGTCGCGGCCATCAAACTCGGGTTGACGGACAAACTCGTCATGGGCAATCTTGAGGCGAGGCGCGACTGGGGCTACGCCGGTGACTACGTCGATGCGATGTGGCGAATGCTGCAGCAATCTGAGGGTGACGACTATGTTGTAGCCACCGGAGAAACTCATTCCGTTCGCGATCTGCTCGAGGCTGCCTTCGACGTTGTCGGGATCGAGAACTGGACGGACTACGTGAAGCATGACGCCTTGCTCTTGCGCCCGGCGGAGGTCGATGCGCTGGTTGGTGATGCAAGCAAGGCGCATCAGAGGCTCGGCTGGACTCCGAAGGTCGGCTTCGCCGAACTCGTGCGCATGATGGTCGAGTCGGACCTCGAGCAAATACAGTCCAGGAAGGTCGAGGTACCGGGGCTGGGAATCACCATCCGATGACCGGTCCGCCGAGGGCGCTGATAACTGGTGTCACGGGGCAGGATGGCTGGTACCTGTCCCGGCTTCTTCTTGCCGACGGATATCAGGTGTTCGGGCTGGTGCGCAGCGACGACGGCCTGCCGGCCCATGACGGTGTCGTCGCCGTGAGTGGTGATCTCGCTGATTCGCTTCAGATCCAGGCTGCGATCGACTACGCCGAGCCGGACGAGGTGTACAACCTGGCCGGCGTGTCATCGGTCGGGCTCTCGTGGCAGGAACCGATGCTGACAGCGGAAGTGAGCGGGATCGGACTGCTGCGAGTGATCACCGCTGTCATCGCGCTTGACGAGCGTCGTGGCCGGCAGAGCCGGATCGTACAGGCGTCCAGCGCCGAGATATTCGGCGAAGCCTCAGGTCTCCAAACCGAACGCAGCCCGATCTCGCCGGTCACTCCCTACGGCGCGGCCAAGGCATTCGCCCAGCAGCTCGCCCGTGTGTACCGCGGCAGCGGTGCGTCGATATCGACGGCCATCTTGTACAACCACGAGTCGCCCAGACGCCCGGATACCTTCGTGACACGCAAGATCACCCGCACCGTGGCGAAGATCGCCCGGGGGGAAGCCGATCGACTGCGCATCGGCAATCTCGGAGCGCGCCGTGACTGGGGTTTTGCCGGCGATTACGCACGTGCGCTGCAGCTGATCGGACGCCATCCGGCCGCCGATGACTTCGTCGTCGCGAGCGGTGAGAGCCGCACGGTCGCGGACTTCGTGGCGACCGCTTTCCGCCGCATAGGGATCACCGACTGGCGCGCTATGGTCGACATTGATCCCGGGCTCCAGCGTCCCGTGGACCCGCCCGAGCAGCGAGGTGATTCCAGCAAGGCCCGGCGCGAGCTCGGTTGGCGTCCCTCGAAGAGTTTCGAGGAGATGGTCAACGAGATGGTCGACGCCGATCTGCGGCTCGTCGGTTCCGAGTCGTTCTCATCTGGCTGACGATCGATGTCCAGTGGTCGCGGCGGGCGAACTGATCGCAGGCGCTGGTATAGCGGCGTCGGAGCGTGCGGCATGCGCGGGTGGCGAGACGGCTACGGCGGAGGTGCCGGCCACCCTCGCGGAAATCGTCGGCGCTCATTGCGATAGCGGCGCCATGCTGATTAGCGGTGGGCCGCTAGCCAGGACGTGCGAGCCCGCGCACAGCACCCTCGCCCGGCGAGCCCCGGCCGAGTTAGGCCAGGGCTCATACGAAGTCGGCTGTCCGGCTGCGGTGACGGTCCCGGCGTCTGCAGGGCCGCGGTTCCGCATATCGAGGTGACGGCAGCGATGGCGACGCCTGCCTGCTCGTGCCCGGAATGATCAGCTCAGCGGGAGCGGCTCGAGGTCCGGAGCCAGACCGCGCCTGCGGACACGTACCGCCTCGATCGCCCTGACGGCTGCGGCGATGACGGCGGCGGCCCGGAGGTCAAGCAGCATTGCCGGGAGGCCGCCCTGGTATCCGAGTGCCGCAGTGACCGCCCCTGCAAGCAGCACGAGCCGCGCCGGGGTGCATTCGCGGAGTAGCCATCGCTCGGCTCGGCCGAAGAGTGCGCCGAGGCAAGCCATGAGAAGGCCGAGCCACGGCGGTGACAGGAATCCGGCGTACAAGCCGGGTAGTCCTGGTAAAAAGTTGATCTGCTGGAGGCCGAAGTCATCCGTTTCGAGGATGGCGGGATCGAGAGCATACCCGCGGGCGAGCTTGGATGGCCACAGGGCGCTTGGCACGGTCACCAGAAGGGATTCCGGAACGTACGCGGCGCTAAGCCGGGGCTGTCCGAGAGCCTCTGACTGGAGAATGCCGCCCGTGAACGCGTCTGCGTCCAGTCGGCTGGCCAGCTGCGCCGCTAAGCCGGGGCTGTCGGGCTGCGATGAGGTGCCGCCGAGTGCTGCTGCGCCGAGTGCGGCCGAGCGGGCGCCCAGGCCGCTGTTGGAATAGAACAATGTCCGGCCCTGGTTTGCCCTGGCCCCCGTGACGGCGACGATGGCAAGCAAGGTCAGGGCAGCGGCGGCGCAGCCCTGGGCGCGGGAGGGGCGCAGACCCGCGCGAGTTGCCATGATGGCAAGTGCGACGGCACCTGTGAGGACCGGCGTCCGCTCACCGGCCGCGGCGAGGCTGGCGGACTGGCCGATGAGGATGGGCAGGAACCATCGCGGCCCTGTGCGCAAGAGGACGCTGAACGCGGTGATGATGACGAGAATGGTGAAGAACGTAGCGGCTAGGTCGGTGCCGAGGGACGCGCCAACGATGATGCCAGTCCCGTTGTTGTAGCCCTTCCCCTCATAGGTCAGGACGGCTAGGGGGACGCACGATAGGGCCAGCAGGCGCCAATCCAACGCCGTGATTGCTGCGGTGCGGTGTTGCGTACCCGCTGCTGGGATGACCCGCTGCGGCCGGGTGAGTAGGTACCCGACGGCCAGGGCCAGCATGGCAGCTGACGTCAGCAGTGCCGCCTCACCGGCATAGCCCGGCGTGATCCCGGAGCGGAATGTGTCCCACTGGCGGACAGAGGGGAAGGCCAGCAGCACGGCGGGCAGGCCCTGGCTGGCTACGGCCGCCAAGTACAGCAGTGTTACCGGGCGTCGCAGCCAGCAGCGGCCGAGGCCGACACGCAGGAGCATGATCCCGGCGGCCTGCAGGAGGAGAGCTAAGGCCACGGTGACGGTCATGCTCGGAAGGCTACGCGTTACACAGTAGTAACGATACGTGATCGAGCAGGATGTTCCTTATAGTCGGCGCAGCGGAGGATGACGCCACACGAGGTTTGCCGTTCCCCTCGGCAACTTCATCCCTCCAAAACGGGCATCTGGGCGTCGGGTCTATGACGGCCGCAGCACAAGTCGTACGCAATAGGCTAACGGCTACTATTCCGTCCGCAAGGCGCATTTCACGATAATGGCCGCAGAAACTCGGTTGCCGAAGGGCCCTTGTTGCCATTAGCATGCGGTTGTTCGCAGAAAGTCCCGTGCGTAACTAGCGGTTCGGCGCCACAGTTTCCCGGTCGCGAGTTAAGATCGGGCTATGTCGATCACGAAGATCGCGCGGGACCTGGGAAATGTGGCGGTCACCCGTGCGACCTGGGGCGGAAGTCAGAATTTTCTGGGAGCGCGCTGGGTCGAGCGCCTAGTTAGCGGTTCTCCGGCGCACATTCGGGAGGGTGTGGCGCTGCGTCTTTTGTCGCTTTCTCCCCACTACTTCTACGATCACGACATCCGCGCCGAGGCTGAGCGAAATCGCGAGTCACGCCAGGCCTTGATGGACGCGTTGATAGCACCACATCTCAATGAGGCGATGCGAGTCCTTGACTATGGGTGCGGGCCCGGATACATGGCATATGCGGTAGCAGGGAAGGCCGCTTATGTTGATGCGGTCGACATCTCGCGTGGCGTTCTAGCGTGCGCGAAGGTGCTGAACGCTCGGCCAAATATTAGTTACTTGAGACCAGACGAGCTTAAGTGGAAAAATGAGACAGTCGAACTTGCTTATTCATTTGCCGTAGCGCAGCACCTTACTCGACCGATTCTCCTTAACGTGCTCAGCTTACTTTCAAGCAAGATCTGCAAGAACGGGACTTTACTGCTGCATTTCTCCGTGCCTGACCAGGATGGCTGGCGCACCGAAGCCGAATGCGTAGCGCACCCATCCATTGTCGGCCGCGCGAAGCTGCACTACGGACTGAACTGCTTCGGTCGATCAGTTGGCGAGATGGAGGCACTTGTCTCAGGCGGCGGATTTACCGATGTGACCGTCCGGCCACTAGACGGAACCATCAATGTGCCTGGTGAAGACGACATCACTAGGCAACACATTTTAACTGCCCGCCGTGCATGAGATTCCTATTGCGCAGGACCGAAGTCCTTGCGGATAACAGACGGAATACCTCCAAGACGCACGGGCTGCACGGCACGCAGCGTCCATCAGCCTGACGCGACTGGTTTCGACTTGGCGGACGCTAAGTCGTGTTCGTCGTTGCAATGGCCGGAGAAGGATTGCACATGTAGCGGTGTGGAGACAGATTGGCCGAGATTGATGCAGACTTCTGAGGCGGCTCGTATTCGAACCGCCGGTGCCCATCGATCTCCGCGGAATCGGCGATCGGGTCGTGCGACTTTCGCGCGGAATCCGTCGCCTCTGGGGGCACCTGCTAGGCGCAGAGCTAAGAAGTCGGCAGCACATGCCGCTCCAGGACGGCTGCAAGATCTCGCAACGAGGCTGCGCTGGCGTGGCATGGGACAAGCTGTAGCGCGTACAGCGGGATTCAATGTCGCCTCTACGATCGCCGCTGGCCTTGGCGGCGTCATTCTCGCGCGCGTGACTGGGCCGACGGTGCGCGGTGAATATGCTGCTATCACTGCATGGTTCGGTGTCGCAGTAATGGTCGGCGGTATGGGGCAGCCCGCAGCTCTGTGTTTCTACGTAGCCCGGCATCCGCTAAATGCACGCGAGTACGTTGCGACATCTCGAGCAATGATGCTGATGACCGGGGGGCTAACTCTCGTGGCTGGCGTGCTGCTCGCTCCCGTGCTCGCTCATGGACAAGCAGACGTAATAGTCGGCTATCGGATCGCATTCGGCACTTCCATCGTCGCGTTCGTCGGATCTAGCTATATATTCTCTTTGCAAGCTCGAGATTTGCCGCGCTGGAACGTTGTGCGGTTGAGTCAGCCAGTTCTCAGCCTAGCGGCGTTCGGCATACTATGGCGGCTTCGACTTCTAACTTTAGACGTCGCACTCCTAATCCTCCTCGGAACGATGCTGCTGCAGCTCATATGGGCCCACCGGTGTTGTCGGCACGTTGGACTGGCGCCAGGAAGAGCGCGTGTAAGCTTTGTCCGACCACTTGCCGCCTACGGCGTGGCACAAATTGCCGCGCTGACGCCAACAAATATCAACGCCTTTCTTGACCAGCTCGTGCTTTCACAGACTGTGCCGTCAGCGGATCTAGGGCGTTATGCAGTCGCTGTCTCGCTCACATCCCTTCCGGTTCCCTTGGTTGCGGCGATCGGCAACGTCGCCTTCCCACGGCTTGCATCGCAGCGGGCGGTGACGGGCGGCACCTCTCAGTTGCAACGGGTCGCTGTGCTCGGCAGCGCAGGCATTGCGATTGGTATCCTTGTGCCGTTAGCCGTTGTCGCACATTGGCTCGTGCCCCTTGCCTTCGGGGCTGATTACGCGGCTGCAGTGCCGCTGCTGTGGATCTTGACTCCTGGGGCAGTCTTCCTCTCCTGTGGGCAAGTTGTCGGCGACCTACTCCGAGGTCGGAATCGTCCGATCTTCGTGGCTTGGGCACAGGGGCTGGCAGCTGTTTTCACGGTTGTCCTCCTCCTTATCTTGCTGCCGTTTGTGGGCGTATCTGGCGCCGCTATTGCATCAACGGTCGCATATGGTGTGGCGCTTGCCGCGATGCTTCGCTGCCTCCGGCGGTTGCCCAACGATTTCGAAAGAATGGAGACGAGTCCGCCGATCGCGGATAATCGCCTGGTGGCTGAACCATAAGCAGAACGCGATGATCGACACAGCGAAGGCTGCTGATCTTTGGGCAGCGCCCGACTGCGCCTGAGGCTCCGGGGCGTTGAGGTTGGCCTAGTCTCCGCTGGTCCTTAATTCGGTATAAAACACAGCGTGCCTGCATACAGAGATAGCCCCGGTGGCGTTAGATCAAGACAGTCAGCATTAACGCGTTCGGCTTACCGCGAGTGCTGCCTGTTCGAAGCCGACGGCCGTGTTGTCGAGGCTGTATCGGGCGGCATGGCGTTTGACACGGCTGCGGGTCTCGGGATCTCCGACCCGTGCAAGAGCCCTGTTAAGCGCCGAAGCCAGGCTGGGGATGTCCCCGCACGGATAGACCTCGCCCACGCCACTGACTAGGTCACGGGCGGCACCGACTCGATCTGAGACAACTGGGAGTACGCCGGCGGCCATTGCCTCGTTGATGACGAGGCCCCAAGTCTCCACCTCGCTCGGAAGCACAAGAATGTCGGCCGCATGATAGTAAGCCGGAAGCTCAGACTGATTGACAAAGCCCGTAACCGTTCCGCATCCGGGATTCATGGCGGCTCGTATACTTTCGGCTAGCACTCCGTCTCCCACGAAGATTGTGGTCACTTCATGCGGCAGGAGCTTAACTGCCGCGGCGAGATCCAGCGGACGCTTTCCGGGGTAAAGTTTGCCACAGTAGATAATTACTGGCCTATTGTCGTCCATTCCCCATCGCGCCAACAGCTCCGAACGTCCAGTCGTTGGCGTAGCAGCAAATCGCTCATCGTCCACCGAGTTTGGCGCAAAGATAATACGTCGCGCACAGTATTTACGATAGAATTCTTCATTCAATGTGCCCATGGAAAGACCGGCCGAACAAGCATAGACCACCATATGCGCGAGAGCATGCCGTAGGTGGCGGCGAGGGCCGGTTGATATGCCCTGCGGATGCGATGAGGCGCGTAGAAGATATGGAATTCTGCGGACGCGACATATCGCCATGGCGAGCAACATCCATGGATTGGAGTAGCCGTTGATTACGATCGCATCGTGGGATGGTATCCATCGCATTAGCATTTGGGTTGCCTGAAAATGACTCTTAGGCTGCGCGGCCGTCGTCAAAAAACTATGTTCATAGCCCGAGAGAAGGTCGATGTCCCAGGCGACGGAGACGCCGAACAAATCATTGACAACGGGATGATAGCCGGCATCCGAAAGAAAGAGGACGTCCAGCTCTAGCTTTTCGCGCTTGGCCAGGAGCTGGTAGAGCGGCGTGTGATATTGAATTGGTCCGTACGCGAGTACGCCTAGCCTGGGGTTTTGAGAATTGTCGCTCATTGCGGTGCTCCCAACATCCAGCTGAAGTACGCGTCGGCGTCGAAGGGTCCCGGATCCGGTTCCACGTTCTTTGCTAGAGCCGATACGGTAGCATTTCGCAGCGATGCAGCATCGCGTAGAGTAAATCCGCACAAAGCTCGGCCAGCGATCTCGCGGTTTTGCGCGGTGTCGCGGGCTATAGCGGGCAGGCCATTAGCTCTGGCTTCAGCAAGCGGAAAGCCGAATGACTCCAAGCCGGTCGGAAAAAAGATGGCGCGACTACGTGCCCAAAGCTGGTCCAGCTCATGCTGCTTCAGTCGTCCTACAAACTTAATCCATGGGTTATTCGCGAGTGAAGTAGGCACCTCGGCAGGTGCTGCTGTCACCAATAGTTGAACTTTAGGATGGATCTTGCCCTGAATTGCGTCCACCCATTCTTCTAGCCTGTCAACCATATTTTTATAAACCTCGAATATGATTGGGCAAAGGATGATCCGTTCAGTGGCCCGTCGCGGGATGAACTCAGGCGATACCGGATGCATACGAACGAGCAGACGGTCTCTGACGCTCGGAAGGGCGCTGGCCACGCGTTCAGCCATGGCTGAGCAGGGAGCGATCAACACGTCAGATCGTCTGGCGGCCAAGCGCACTATAAGGGCTTGTTGCCTGGCGACTGGGCGCAGAGAAGGATTCAGGCTGGACATTTCGGCGTCGTTCAAGAAGTGCAGAGCATTTCCAAGTAATGTCCACCGTTCACCACCGGGAGCGATAAACCCAACGTTGTTCAGTGCCACTCGACGGACCCGAGTCGCTCCCGCCAGCTCTCTCCGCAGCAGCCACGCTGGATCGAGACGCCTTTCTGTGCCGATAATTCTGACGTCCCTGCGACCGGTGCGCTCGAGGTATCGGTATAGCTCGGACCGAAAGCGAGCCGCTCCTCCAAACGGGCCTCCGGCCACATCCACGGTTACGTCTGCAGTCACTGTCAGTCCTCTTGCAGTCGGGAAGTTGGAATGCGAGCAGGCGCAACGCTGCGCCTTTTGCCGTCGAGTTCGGCAACTAGGCTCTCACTGAGATCGCACTAGAGAGGTCACGCGTTGGACTGTTGCGCCGGGCAGGGCCACAATGTCGCCGCCGACAGCCGGTAGGGCACGCAAGCGGTTCAGCCCTAGCCCGCCTCGGCCGGTTACGGCGTTGCGTTGCTGCCGCATTCCGAACAACTCGTAGCCGTGCTCGGCGAACCATCCGAAGGGGCTATGCGCCTTGCCATCAAGCAAATTAGGTGCATATTCGAAGATGACGGCGGGTTGGTGGTGAGCGATCGTGCTGACGGCTCCCTCGACCACGGCCTGCTCAAAACCTTCGACGTCTATCTTAATCAAGGCGACCGGGCCGGGGCAGATGTCGTCGATGGCTACCGTTTGAACCTCAACCGTCGAGCCAGTCAGATAGGAATGGTGGAGCATGCTGGCCCGTGCCTTGTTGGAGTCAAGGTTGTCGGGACGATACAGTATGACCTTGCCGCCGCTGCGACGATCGGCAGCCGCTTCGATCACGCGGACGTTTGACAGGCCGTTCAGGCGGAGGTTGTTTCCGGCGCGGTGCGCTAGCTCGGTGTCGGGCTCGATCGCGATTACTTCTCCTCGTGAGCCGACTAATTTGGCAAGCCGAATAGTGTGAACACCAACATTGGCGCCAACGTCGATGCATCGGTCACCAGGTAGAACCAGTCGCTCGAACAGCTCAGCGAAGTGAGCTTCGAAAGATCCGAAGGCCCAGATATGCCACTCCAGGAAGCTGGCCACGTCGATTTCGAAGTTGTCGCCGTTCCTGGTTGTCGTCTTCTTCTGGGCGTTGCCTGAATGGTGCGCCTTGGCGTACGAGCGGAAGAGCAGTCTTGCGGGCCCACGCAACGGCACGTGCTGGCCGAGGATAGGGGCTATGGGATTTGTAGCTAGTCTGACCATGTTTCCTATTCCTGGTTCTCTCCGCGATGAGGGTCCGATTCATATCTCATACGATCGTCTGTTTGCTGAAGGGTGAGCAGACGAAGTCGGGACGGCACTTCTGCGTCGGCCATTCCTTCGGCCACGACCAGACCGGCTCGCCGAGCGGCTGCGTTCCACCACCGAGACGAGTAACGATGCCGCGAGATCTGCAGGTAGGTTAGGTAGCCCTCTAGCCGGGGCCATCGGCGGCCCGCTGCTCTGATCGCGGGTACGCGGCCTGCAAGCCCAAGGAGCCACTCCGCCCAACGGACGGGGTGACGTGGGTCCGGTACGGTGCACAGCACAACGCCCGGTGGTCGGAGCACACGGCAGCAGTCACGCAGCACGGCCACCGGGTCATCGACGTATTCGAGGACACTTGAGGCAACCACTGCGTCAAAGGTCCGGGATTCGAATGGGAGACTGCGCCAGCCCGTGTCGAGCTGGATCCAGTCGACTGTGCCGGACGGATCGGCTGACGCAGCGCCGTGCAGCATCTCCGGCGAAATGTCGCAGCCGGTCACGCGCAGCCCGGCTGCTGCGAGTGCCCTGGCGAGCTCACCGGTACCGCAGCCGATGTCCAGCACGCTGCTCGCAGGGAGTACGCGATACGTAACCGCTCCGGCAAGGCGGGTCAGCCGGTTTGTGAGGCGTCCGCCCGGCGTGTACTTCGACGGCCAGGCCACGGCCTTGGCATCGAAAAGCTGCCGCACCGCTGATTCTGCGGTCCGCTCAGCCACGTTCGTTCCCTGATGCACAGGCAGCGCGGATGGTGGCGTGGGTGGTGGCCAGCATCGTCCTCGTAGGCAACACCTCGGTGCTGGTGATTGCGCATTTGAACGCATAGGCACAGCCGTGGTGGCCCTTGTCTTGGCGACCACGCCAGAGGGTCTTGCCGTCGAGCTTCGCGGATCTGAAGTCGTTGATGACTAGGCGTCGAGAACCGGACGTGACCTCGATCCATTCCTTGCCCGCCGTCGGCAGCGCGCTGCCGTAGCAGATGGTGGCCAGCGAGCCGTCCGCGAAACGCAGGGACACGACCGCGTCGTTGCCAGGCACCACACGGCCGTCGCCTCCGTCCTTTCCGTGCCCGTCGCCGGCCAATACAGACGTGGTTTCTTCGATGTCTGTGCCGATCAGTGCCTGGGCGGTGTCGACGAAATGGCATACTTCGCCGAGCACGCGGCCACCTTGGCGCCGGTCGGTGTACCAGTGACCATCAGGAACCGGACCGGCCGCCACCCGATAGACGAGGAACTTCGGCCCGGTCATTTCGGCGAGCCAATTACGGGAGGTCATGACCGCCGGAGACCAGCGGCGGTTGAACCCCACCATGAGCTGGCGGCCGGACGCCTCCCATGCGGCCTCGATCTCGGCGAGCTCGTCCAAGGTCAGAGCGAGCGGTTTTTCGCACCAGACGTGCCGGCCGTCTTTCAAGGCCAGCTTGGTGAGTTCGGCGTGCGTGTCGTGCGGCGTAGCGATCACTACGATTCCGACATCCGGGTCGTCGACAACCGGGAAGGCGCCGGAGACTGCTTTCTCGAAGTTGTGGCGTTCCGCCATCCGGCGCGCGGTGATTCCACTCGCCGAGGTCACCGAGACTAGGCGCCTGAATCCGGCCCGACGGAACGCGGGTAGTAGCGTCCCGGTAGAAAACGTTCCGGCGCCAATCCAGCCGACGCCGGGCAGCGAGCCAGCGGGCTGGGAGTCGCGGGACGAAGCCCGCTGCTGGATCAGGACGGGGGCATCGGCGGTCGGGCTCGTCGGATAGGTGATCTGCACCGCCAGATAAGGCTCGGCTCGCTTCTCGATCAGTTCATACGCCGCTGAAGCATCGTCGATGTCGAAACGGTGGGTCACCAGATCGGAAACCTGAAGGCGGCCAGAGGCCAGCAGGTCGAGTACCGCCTCGAAGTTCCGGCCCTCAGTCCAGCGGACCTGGCCGGCCGGGTAATCGACGCCCCACGCCTCATATGACGGGTCGTAGCGTCCTGGGCCGTAGGAGCGGGCGAACCGCAGCGAGAGTTCGCGCTCGTAGAAGGGTGTGCGGTCAAGTTGCAGGCCAACGTCGCCGACGATGACGATCGTGGCACGCTCCCGGCACAGCGCGGGCGCCCGCGTAACCGGGCCCGAAGACGAACTCGCCGCGCAGATCAGTACCGCGTCGGCGCCGCGCCCACGTGACCAGGCCAGGACGCGGTTCGTCGTCGGGTTGCCAAGCTCGTCCAAAGCCAGGATCCCGGATTGCGCGGCAACGACGCGAGCATGACCAGACGGGTCGATGCCCGCCACGTCGCAGCCGGCTGCCATCGCGAGTCGGCCCGCCATTTGTCCGACCAGGCCCAGGCCGATTACAACGACCTTCGCTCCCGGGCTCACTTCAGCCAGCCGAAGGCCGTGCAGCGCGATCGATGCCAGGGTCGTGAATGCGGCATCCTGCGGCGACACCCCATGCGGCACGGCTGCGCAGAGTAGGCCGGGAACCGCCTGATACTCGGCGTGGCTGGCCTTGCCCGCCCCGCCGGTTGCCACCACCTGCCCGGCCCGCAGGCCACTGACCGCGGATCCGACCTCGACCACCTGGCCTGCGGCGGAATACCCAAGCGGTAGGTCCTCGGCTAGGCGGCCGCGGACCGCTTGCGTGGTAGCCGCGATGCCTTCGGTGCGGGCCTTGCGCACCACCTGCCGGACCAGGTCCGGCCGAGCCCGCGCCTTGGCTAGCAAGGTGGATTGGGCCAGCGCGGTCACGGCGCGCTCGGTACCCGGCGAGATCACCGAGGCGATGGTGCGCACCAGGACCTCGGTGGACGACACGGTTGGGCGGGGCACGTCCAGTACGGACACCGGCCCACCGCTCACTGGCTGGATAACACTCCTCATGCATTCCTCCGGATCTGGCCGGGGATCCGGCTCCAGCAGGTGCTGATTTGCAGCGGTAGGGCCGAATCGGCCTGGCAGGTCAGCACTGGCGAGACGGTGGTGTGCTGGAAGCCGGTGGCCACTGAAACCTCTTGGGCATCCATCCGGAACGCGCACGACGCGCCCACCCGGACCGCGAACGCGCCGGTCGTAGCCGTGGTGACTGCTGCCCCGTCGTTGTGCAACCGCACCGCCGAGCCCGGGGACAGATGCCAGCGGACGATAATCGAGTGGCGACCCTTGCCGGTCACCTCGTCGTCCACCCGTAGACCTGCATCGGTCAGGCGCCATTGGCGGCGGTGCACCGGGCGTCCCGGCAGCCGTCGGTACCCGTCGTGAGCCGCCTCCGCGGTCACGCAGCCGTCGGCGCCGCAGGCGGTCGCGACGCGGCGTACCCTGGCGCGTCGGCCGGCCCGAAAGGCCGCCCATACCTCGGTCGAGTCGGTGCCGTCGACTTCTGCCGTATTGTGCGCGGCCGTCGACCGCTCGTAGTTGCGCACGTCTCCGGGTGCGTACGTGGAGGTGCCGGTGTCTACGAGCAGCGGTGCCCCGTCGACGTAGAGCAAGCAGCCGAGCGTGTCGGCATGGGCGTGCGCGGGCAACTCGTCCGGGCATGGCGCGCCGACATCGGCGATCAGCTGCCAGCCTCCAGCCGTGGCCCTGACCAGCCCGGTGTCTGGCAGCGACAGCAGCGGCTCGGTCGGTGCCGGATCCGGTCGCAACGCAGCGACCAAAGATTGCGCCACCGGATAGCCGTCGTTCAACAGCGGGACGACCCCGTCCGGCCCCAGGACCGCTCCGAGCCAGCGCCGCATGCGGCGGATGGTCCGGGTCAGCGGCGAAGGTGGGGGTTTCCCGGCCGCGCCGAGGAGATCCGCCAGGTCGATAAGGTCGGCAAGCACCTGGCAGTGATAGGCCGGGGCGCGCTCAAAGTGGCCGCCATCGGGCAGAACCTGGACCTCAAGCTGATCCTCCAGCCGTTGCAGCGCCCGGGCCAGCAGTCGTTCGTCAGCGAGGAAGACTGCCAGCCCGGCCAGCGCCTTGAGATCCTTGATCAGGTGATTGCCGCCGACGTCACTCTCGAGATGCCGACGCAGAAATCCTGCGTGCGCCGTGAGCTCTTGCAGAAAACGAGCCTCCAGGTCGCCGCCGGCGACCAGGTCGCGATACAGCCCGCACCAGGACCAGGCGCGCAATGCGGCGGGGTAGGGCAACCAGGCATCGCCGCGCCCGAAGGCGCAGGCCGCCTGCCAGGACTGCCAAAGCCGGGCGAACACGGTCCGGGCGGCGGCTCGGTCGGTATCCGCGGCCAGACCCCACGCCCAGTCCCAATAGTGCAGGTGGAATCGCCACAACTGCGGCGCGTCGGAGTGCTGCCATTGGGGCGGATCGCCGAGATCTCGCGTCATCCCGAGCAGTCCGATCGTGCCGGAATTCAACTCGGCCAGTTTTGGCCAGCGCTGTGGCGCAATCGCGTCTAGCGGAATGAATCCCGTCGGCCATCCCGGTACGACGCCCGGCGCGGCCTCGACCAGGAGCCGGTATCCCAGGTCTGGCCAGCGGCGGAGAGCGGCGCGCTGAGTGTGCAGCCGCAGCCGATGCGCGACCTGGGACAGCTGGAGGTGCGCCGCCGTTCGGCCGATCAGCGCGAGCTCTTCGCCCCTCACGCTGCGAGTCCCATGGCGCGGGCCTCGGCCAGGATTCCTTCGCCAAACGTACGTGGTGCGTAACCGAGGTCGCGGATCGCGTCATCGATCGCGAACGCCTTGTCTTCCGCGAGACGGCGCAGTTGCTCGGTACGGATCCTGGGGTTGCTTCTCAGCAGCTCGTATCCGCGCGCAGTGAAGATGACTGGGGCTAGCGGCACCGGTACGAACCGCGTCCGGCTCGACACCGCCCTGGCCGCGGTGCGCAACAGTTCGGTGAACGTAAGCGGCTCGGGACCGGCGACGTCATAAATGCGCCCCACCGCTGCCAGGCGCTCGGCAGCGGCCAACACCGCGTTGGCTACATCGGCGGCGTGCACGGGCTGCTGGAGGTGCCTGGCGCCAGGCACCGGCAGGACCGGGACGCGGCAAAGTAGAGGGAGCAGGCGCGAGAGGTTGCGGTCACCGGGATCGCCGTAGATCATGGTCGGCCGCAGGATCGTCCAGTTCAGGTCGGACGCGGCAATCCGTTCCTCGGCATCGAGACGCACCCGCTTCGAGGTGACGGGCAGCCTGGTTGTGACCGCCGTGGTCGAGATGAATATCGCGCGGTCGATGCCAGCCAGCTCTGCTGCGGACACAATGGCTGGGGCGTGGCCGAAGCCCAGTGATGCCAGGTTGACCAGGACGTCATGCTTTCTGCCGGAGAACGCCTCGATCAGGGAGCGCGGGTCGTTCAGGTCGCCCCTGACCGGCGTTGCATCGAGCGCAGCCAGCGCCGCGGCCGCCGCGTCGCTGCGGGCGAGTGCCACGGTCTCGTGGCCCTGCTTCGCGGCCTCGCGGAGCACGTATCCGCCGAGGAAGCCACTGCCCCCGGTGATCAGCATCCTCACCGGCGGCCGCCGGGAACCTCGAGGAGTTTCCGGTACTCCCGGGCCAGCTCTGCGCGGTCGAAGAACCGCGCCACGTAGGCCCGCCCTTGCCGACCCATCGCCGCGCGCCGGGCCGGGCTGGCGGCGAGCTCGCCGATCGCGTCCGCTAGGGCCTGGCTGTCCTCCGGGGGCACGACGATCGCGCCTGCCTCGCGCAGGATCTGCGCCGCCTCGCCGGCCACCGAGCCTATGACGGGCTTGGCCGCCGCCAGGTACTCGAAAATCTTCGATGGGATGAAGGTCGCGAACAGCGGCACGTCGCGCAACGGCACCAGGCAGATGTCGGCGGCTTCCAGCAGGCCGGGAACGTCGTCGGGCGGCACGGCAGGCGCGAGCGTAACGTTGTCGAGACCGAGCTCGGCGACGCGGCGCTGCAGCCGCGGCTTGTCAGCGCCGCTGCCGACGAATGCCAGGTGGATCGGCGTCCCCGATAGCCGCGCGGCCGCGTCGGCCACGGCTGGAAGCGCGTGCGAGATTCCATGCGTGCCGGCGTACAGGACAAGGCAGGTGCCTGGCGCGGCGCCGAGGCGGGCGCGCACCTCGGGGAGACCAGGGGAGGGAGCACCAGCACCGAACCGGCTCAGCGAGACGCCGTTGCGGACCGTGTGCACCTTATCGGCTGGGACGCCGCGCCCGATCAGGTTGGTGCGGAAGCCGTCGCTGACTACGACCACCTCGTCGGCGGCGGCGTAAGCGGCCAGTTCGAGCCGCTCCAGCAGCTGGATCGCGCGCCGGTTGGTCAGCACGCCGAGTTCCACGAAGATCGCTGGCCACAGATCCCGGACCTCTATGACCAGCCGGGCTTTTTGCAGCCTGGCGAGTAGCCATGCGGATCCGATGGAAAAGAACGTTGGCGACGATACAACGACGGTGTCGGCCCGGCCGCAAACGAGGCTGCCCAAAAGCACGCTGCTGATCATGAAGCTGAGATGGCACAGGGTCTTGCGTACGATGCCCTCGTTTGGCGTCGCGTACAGCCAGGTGCGTATTACGCGGTAACCGTCTCGAAGTTCGCGGCGCAGGATCGCTCGGCGATACTCGGGGGGCACGACCCCCGTGGGGTGGTTTGGCATCCCGGTCAGAACGGTGACGTTGTCGCCGCTGGCGGTCCAGGCCGCAGCGAGCGCCGACAAGCGGGCCTGTGGCGCCCCCGCCTCCGGGGGGAAGTAGTGGGTCACGAGCAGAATGCGTTGCTGGGGGGTGGCAGACATGGGTCAGGCGACCTCTGGAACGGCCCGCGCCCGACGGATCAGGACGGGAGAGCGCAGGTACGCGCCGAGTAAGCCGAGCGCGATCAGGTCGGAGCCAGCTCGTAGGCCGGGATGGCCGGTGAGGCTGGCCGCGCCGAGAACGCAGAGCATGGCGGTCACGGCAGCCGTGATCACGGTGACGCGCTGATGGGACCAGCCCGCATCGCATAGTTGCTGGTAGGTGTGCGTCCGATGCGCTTCGAAGATTCGCTCGCCGGCCCGGACGCGCCGCTGCAGCGTCCATGCGGTGTCGGCGAGGTATAGGCCAAGCGGGGCGAGCGCGGCCTCGAGCGGGATGTGCCTGGTCACTGAGTAGGCCGCAAGCACGGCCAGCGCGGCCCCGAGCCCGTAGCTGCCCGCGTCGCCGAGGAAGACCCGAGCGCGCAGCGCGTTCCAGGGCAGGAACGCGAGCGCCCCGGCCGCGACGGCGGTCCCGGCTACGGCCAGGAAGGGATCCGGGCGCAGCCAGCCGAGGCACGCGTAAGCCGCGCCTCCGATCAGGGCGTGAGCACCGGAAATGCCGTTGACGCCGTCCATGAAGTTGAACGCGTTGACGAAACTTATGATCCAGACGGCGAAGACGATCACGGCAGCGACTAGGACCGCGGACGGCAGGTGCAGACGCCAGACCAGGACGCCGGCTACCGCGAGGCTGGCCAGCCCTTGTAGCAGCAGGCGCCGCCCGGCGGGAAGCCCGGTCAGATCGTCGGCGAAGCCCACTGCGGCGAACGCGCCCACCGCGCCCGCGAACGTCACAGCGACGGTGCCGTGCATCAGCAGCAGCGCTGCCAGTATCAGGCTGGCGGCCACCGGCGCGCCTCCGCCGCGCGGGGTCGGGACGCTGTGCGACGACCGCCCGTTCGGCACATCGACGGCCGCCCGGCGCAGTACTGGGATCAGTACCGGCTCAGCTGCCGTTACGAAGGCGGCGCATGTCAGCGCGGCAAGCACGCTGGTGAGGTCCCCTGACACGACGCACGATCCTAGCGGCGGAAACGACTGTGCGTAGCGTTTTGCTTACGGTGAGTTGTTCAGCCGACCCCGTCCGCGATGTCTGCGCCCAATGGCCAGAATTAAGTGCCATTGGGCGCCATCTGACCTGATAGTCCATGAGGCTACTGGCGAGCGGATAAGGAAACACCGAATTAGAGTTTCTGGCTGCCTGATCGACTGATCGTGTTATACCGTTCCAGCTCGATGGCGGTTTTTTAGCAATTACCCGGTGCCATTATTTATGGCGTGTTGTCCGAAGTGAGTGACCTTCAGCGTTATTGAGGGCTTGTACGACCAAGAGTCTCCACCAACCGGAAAGGCCGAGCTGTATGAGGATGTTCATTGCGGGGATGGACGGTTACCTTGGATGGTCGCTGGCGCAGCATCTGGCTCGGCGTGGTCACGAGATCGCAGGCGCCGACGCGCTGATGCGCAGGTCCTGGGTCGAGGGGATGGGGTCGGTCAGCGCCATTCCCATCGCGGGGATCACGGATCGTCTGCAGGCTCTGCGGGAGCATACCGGGCAGGCGGTGCCATTCTGGCAGGGTGATCTGCGCGAGTATGACTTAGTCGAGCGCATCTTCAGAGAGTTCGAGCCTGAGGCGGTCATTCACCTTGGTGAGTGCCCATCGGCACCGTATTCGATGATTGATCGCGAGCGGACGATGTTCGTCCAGATGAACAATCTCACTACCACTTTCAACCTTCTATTCGCTATTCGTGACCTCGCGCCGGGAGTGCACCTGCTCAAGCTCGGGACAATGGGTGAATACGGCACCCCCAACGTCGATATCCCAGAGGGTTTTTTCGAAATGGAGTTCCGGGGTCGCAAGGACCGGGTTCCGTTCCCACGGCAGGCGCCCAGCTGGTACCACTGGTCCAAGGTGCACGGCTCGAACAACATCATGTTCGCCTCGAAGATCTGGGGGTTGCGGGCGACCGACGTGATGCAGGGCGTCGTTTTTGGTACCCGAATCGAGGACATGGATGACGACCCGAGGCTGCGGACTCGACTGGACTTCGACCAGGCTTTCGGCACGGCGATAAACCGATTCGCCTGCCAGGCAGTCATGGGGCATCCCTTGACGCCGTACGGTCCAGGGGGGCAGAGGCGCGGGTTCTTGCCGCTGCGTGACTCTATGCAGTGCCTGACTCTCGCGCTGGAGAACCCGCCGCAGGCGGGTGAGTACCGCGTGTTCAACCAGTTCGAGGAGGTCTATAAGATCCGCGATCTGGCCAGGATCGTCCGGGACGCAGCCCGCGATATCGGCCTCAAGGCCGAAGTCATGCCGGTCGAGAACCCGAGAGCACCGGTCGAGCGGCACGACCACCACTACGCCCCCGACCACCGGCTGCTCAGCGACCTCGGCTACCAGCCCACCCATGACGTGGCGAAAGAGGTGCGGATCATGCTCGAGGACCTGCTGCCGCACCGCGATCGGGTCGCCCAGCATCAAGAGGCGCTGCTGCCCGACGTTCACTGGAGCGGCGCGCGGCACCGCGTCAGCGAGTGGAACCGGTCACCGGTGCCAGGCAGTCGGCAGCCAGACGATGAAATCCAAGGGGCGCGATCCGGCGTGTGAACGCCGAGCGCCCACGGGTTGGCGAATACTGCCGCTCGCCGTGAGACAGGCAGCTGCGGGTGATCAGTCCGCGGGAGATGGGGCCGATCTGGCCGGCTCGAAAACCAGGTAAGCCGGCTCGATAACCAGGCGTGCCCGCTGGACGGGTCGGCTGGCCGGGGCGGGATGAATGAGTCCGGGCGCGTGTCGCCAGGCCAGGAAGGCGGCCGCGCCGAGGGGAATGGGCGGCAGGTAGGTGACGGCTCGGTAGAGCAGCACGGCGGCGGTTACCGGCACCGTCGCCCGAGGCCCTGCCCCCGTGGCCAGCACGCTCACCAGGCCGAGTTCGGTGATTCCGAGACCGCCCGGGGTGATGGGCAGCACGGTAAGCAGCCGGACGAACGCGAATGCGGCCAGCGAGGTCTGCCACGGCACCTGCGCCTGCGAAAGGCCGGTGCCGCGTAGACAGGCCAGCAGCACGAGCCACAAGATGACATTGGCCGCTGCCGTTGTGACGGTGATCCGCCAGCCCCGCGCGGCCGCGAGTCCGGCGGCGCGGCCGCGGAAACTGGCCAGCGACCCGGCGATGTTGGTCGGAGGCGGGCGCCGGGCGAGCCGGAAGCCGATGGCGGCTGCCCGCTGCAGGGCCTGGCCGGCCTGGAGGGCGAAGCGCTCGCTGCGGAGTAGCAGGCCGAGCCCGGCTGCCGCGGCCGCGAGCAGTCCTAGTCCCACCGCAGCGGATGTGATCAGGATGGCATCGGGCCTGGTGACCATCAGCAGCGCCAGCAGCGCGAGGACCGGCAGGCCTAGCCGGGCAAACACATTCCAGATGCCCGACACCAGGGTGTACACCACGTATTCTTCCGTGCCGACATCCCAGCTCGACAGCATCGCCCAGCTGACCCCCATGCTGAGGGCGCACCCCGCGGGCAGTGCGTTGGCTACGGCGTTCGAGCCAAGGTTGAGCGTTGCCGCTTGGCGCAGCCCGAGCGACGGCAGTACCGCGCAGATCCCGAACCAGTACGAGGCCATGCTGGCCAGGGCCGCGACCGCGATCAGCAGCGCGGAGAGCCAGGTCATCTGCTGCAGGCTGCCCCACACGCTGTGGTAGGACGCGAGACGGGGGAGTGCGAACCCGAAGGCAGCCGCAATCACGGCAGCCGACACCACGGTCCGCAGGATCTTCCGGCCGCGCCGAGACGGAGGGGACGCGGCCGTCACGGATGTCGGCGCGTCGTGCAATGCAGTTCGTTAGGCAAAATTGCCCCAGGATTCGGCGGCGCTTCGGGCATGGCGGGTGCAGCTGCCGGGGTCCTGGGCAGCGCCCTCACGTTACGCCCCCGCGCCCGCAAAATGGTCCAAATCGGCAAACCGGACCTCGAGCAAGCGGCCGAAACATCGGTCCGTAGCGGTTTGCCTACGATAGGTTTCAGTACATGCTGCAATACTGTGAGTACCGTCCGTGACCGGTTTATCGAGCGTCGCGGTCGTCGGGCTCGGCTACATCGGGCTGCCGACCGCGGTGTCGCTGGCCACCGGCGGGCTAGAGGTCATCGGTGTCGACGTAAACTCCGACATTGTCGAGCGGGTCAACCTGGGCGAGGCCCCGTTCGCCGAGCCGGACTTGTCCGTCGCGGTCAGTGGCGCGGTAGCCATGGGTCGGCTGCAGGCGCAGCGCGAGATGCCGCAGGCCGACGCCTACGTGATCGCTGTACCTACCCCGTTCACCGGCAACCACGAGGCGGACCTCAGCTACATCACCGCGGGGGCCGAGGCGATCGCGGACGTGCTGCGCGGCGGCGAGGTCATCGTGCTGGAGTCGACCGCCCCGCCGGGTACGACCCGAAGGGTCAGCGAGCTGATCGCGGCGCGGCGCCCCGATCTGCACCTGCCGCACATCCCTGACGTGCCCCCGGACGTGCATGTCGCTCACTGCCCGGAGCGCGTGTTGCCCGGCCGGATCATGATTGAGATCGCCACCAACGACCGGGTGATCGGCGGGCTGACCCCGGCCTGCGCCGCGCGCGCCGCTGAGTTGTACCAGACCTTCTGCCGCGGCGAGCTAATCGTCACCGACGCCGCGAGCGCCGAGATGGCCAAACTCGCCGAGAACGCTTACCGTGACGTGAATATCGCCTTTGCCAACGAGCTGTCGCTGATCTGCCAGCGTCTCGGCCTGGACGTCTGGGAGATCCGCCAGATGGCCAACCACCATCCGCGGGTCGAAATCCTGCGGCCGGGGCCCGGCGTCGGGGGGCATTGCATCGCGGTCGACCCCTGGTTCATCGTGGAATCTGCCCCCGACCTGGCCCAGCTCATCCGCACCGCGCGCGCCGTCAACGACCACATGCCGGCGCACACCGCGGAGCAGGTTGTCGCCACCTCGCGCCGATTTCGCGATCCGCGGATCGCCTGCCTCGGGCTGTCCTTTAAGGCCGACGTTGGTGACCTGAGAGAAAGCCCCGCGGTCGACATCACGGCCCGGATTGCTGCGGCCCTGCCAGACGTCAAGATCCTTGCCGTGGAACCGCATGTGCCATCGCTGCCGGGCCGGTTTGACGACCTGGACAACGTGGTACTGACCGATGCCGAACACGCGATCGCCGAATCCGACGTAATCGCGCTGCTGGTCGACCACAACTGCTTCCGCACGATCAAGAAGTCCCAACTGGCTGGCAAGGTCGTCTACGACACCCGCGGGATGTGGGGATAAGCGGCCGAGCTAGGAGGCCGACGCGTCATCCTTGTGCATCTCTGGTGGGTTGACGAAGGTGCCAAGGCCGTGGGTGACGGTGACCCAGCCCGTTTCTCTCAGCACTTTGATGGCTGCACGCACCGTGTCTCTGGAGTAACCCGATTCCTGCATGAGCGTCACTTCGGGCGGGAGTTGCTCGCCGGTCAGGTAGGTGCCGTGAAGTATGCGCTGGCGGATTAGCTCCGCTAGCTGCTGATATTTCGG
>Ga0335075_10002546_pt1 | contig 29224 bp, 26 predicted proteins | sample Lox_Sample_24_FD_206723 | JGI IMG/M metagenome (GOLD analysis project Ga0335075, IMG submission 206723) | Soil microbial communities from Loxahatchee National Wildlife Refuge, Florida, United States - Lox_Sample_2.4 | ecosystem: Environmental > Terrestrial > Soil > Wetlands | place: USA...
CTCCCAAGCGTGCGCACAACCTGCGCCGCCAGCTGACCCTCCCCGAGCCGATCCGCGAACGCATCGCCGAGCGCCCGAGCGGCCAGCAGCTCTCGGTCACGATGGCAAACCGCCTCGCCGACATGCACGAGATCGCCCCCGACCTCACCCAGGCCGTCGCCAAGCGCATCACAAGCACCGACCTGCACGACAGCGCACTGCGGGATCTCGGCGCGTTCGTGCACCGAACCATCGTCGAAGACGAGCACACCTACGCTGTGCGCATCGACGACGGCGCCATGCTCGACGCCGCCGAGCACATCGAGCGTGCCCGCACGCACCTCAGCGCCACCGAGCGAGAAGAGCTCGCCCACATCCTCGGCTGCGAACCGGACAAGGTCGACCGCGAGCTCGACACGCTCACCGCCCGCGCGAAGACCAAGGCGCTCAAGCTCACGATCACACCGCAGACCCGCGACCGCGCCCGCGCCGGACGCTTCGCCTACGTCCACCAGCGCGGACAGGACTTCGCCGACGGCATCTGGGTCGTCAACCCCCTGTTCATCATCGACCTCGCCCACGAGCAACTCGCCAACCACGAGAACGACCAGCCCGCCCGAGAAGAGGCGTTCTTCGCCGGCGCCGGCCTCGACGACAACGAACTGCGTGCCGCCGGACAGGAAGACCGCGCGCAAAGACAAGCAATCCGGTTGCGCCAGGCCGAGGCAACCAACAGCAACCTGGGGCTCGGCCACGACCTGCGCGCCGGACTCATGGACCCCACACCCGGCCAGCTGCACGCGCTCAAAACGATCATCTGCCACCTCCTCGCCCGCCACTACCGCGACGTGATCGCCTACGGCGCCGGCTGGACAGACCAGGACCGCCAGCAGCCAATCGGCGACACCGGCCGCCACGAACCCCGCCAATCCGACGCGATCCTCGACGCGGAACTCGAGCGCGCGCTCAACGACCCCGACCCCCTCCGCGGGATCGCCCAACTCACCGCCAGCTGGGCCGCCGCGTTCGCACTCGACCCAGACGGACCCACCCGCACCAAAACGCTCGGCACCGACCGCATGGCGCGCAAGCTCGCCGACGCGCTACCGGGCGGACACAGCCCGCTACGCACCGCGGTCTGGGAGTTCCTGCGACCCATGCTCTCCCCACGCCTCGCGATCCTCCACCGCGACACATTCGTGTTCGAACAGCCACTAGAGACCACCGTCGAACTCGCCGCCCACCGCGGAGAGTCCGACCTCGCGCACCTCGACCTCGGAGACGACACCGAGCCGGCAGCGGCATAACCAGCGACTAGAACGCCGACCTCCCGTCCCGCCACCAACACGCGGGACGGAGTTCGGCGCGTCCCTTTTTTTGCGCGCTCAGACTGTCCAGCACGTCCGGTACCCCCCCTGCCGCCGCTCTCCTGCTTGACGCCACCATGGCGTGCGCGCTAGGGCACTGCAACGCCGTCCGCGCCGTGCTGAGCGCAGCGACCAAGTGCTCGTGCTCAGCGCTCGTTAGCTCTGCGTAACGCCGGTTATCGGGCGCTGGCGCGACGTCCGGTGAGCGAGCCAGTCGACGTCCATCCAGCCCAACGCCAGGAGCTCGCCCTGGCGCATCCCGGTCATCGCGTGAGGTAGAGCGTGTAGAGCGCCCGCTCGACCCGCCCGAACGCGTCGTCGGGCTCCTGTTCACCTGGTTCACGGCGGTAGAGGTGGGTGACGGTCGACTCCGCTGTCCCAACTTCGGCCGCAATCGCCTTTCAGGTCATCCCGTGTTGGTCTCTGAGGTCCCTGACGCGTCCGGCCCTCCCCGCGGTCCCTGCTCTGCGCCGGCCGTGGGGGTTGACCGCGGCGGCGACGAGCGCGTCGAGCTCCGCCTGGTCGAGGAAGCGAATGTCCTGATCGGTGTCGGCTGCCGACGGCTTCTCGGCCGTCCGACACAGGTTTTCGACCACCCGGCCGTGTCGAAGCGCGAACTCGAAGATGCTGTGCAGGAGGCCGAGATAGTCACGTGTGCTCTTGACCGATTGACCGCGCACGAGACAGGCAAGCAAACGGCCGCTCATCCCCTCGACCGCAACGCCGCCGCAAGCCAGGACGCCTCCATCCGCACGCGAGCGAGAGTCAGCGCGTTCGCCGAGGATCGGCTGAACGCCGAGCGAGCAGGCGTGGCGGTTGCGGCCCGGCGGCAGAAATGGCTCCAGCGGCGTGCCACGATCGGCGTGGCTCAGTTACAGGCTGGCTGATCTGGTGCCGGCTCTCGCCGACCACCAGCACTGTCATCGGCATCGGGAGATGGCTGCTCGGGTCCGACGAGCCGCAAGTCCGCGGCAGAGCCCCGAAGGGATGGTGTCGCCCGCGCCGCGAGGGAGCCACGCTGTGGCTCGTCGTTCCCCTCGCCGTTTCTCGCAGCTTCGACCTGCGCGCCGGGAGAAACTCTGTGCGCGGGCGTGACTCGGATTACTGGCGTTGATGCGATCGGGACGTAGGGATCCTCGGTCCCATAGGCCGCGCCCCTGACAATATGAGGAAGACCGCTATATCCCGGATCTGGCCGAGCGCGACTGGCCGGGCCACCCGGGCATTCCGTCAGGTCACTCACCCGCGCACCCTTACTGGGGGCCCTGCTCGAGTGCACCCAGAATGAAGGCTTCCATGACCTCGGCGTAGTCTCCGCCGCCGGCCACCTGGTCGCGCACCGCCTCGGCGCCCTCCCGGATCCATGCGAGTCGCGCGCGGCGCTCCACGTCGTATTTGGCCAGTGCGTCGCCCACGTCAGCGGTCGCCAGGTGCTGGGCGAGCACCACGGCGTGTTCGATGCCGAATGACGCGCCGCTGGTCGTGTGCGGGGGACATCGCGTGTGCCGCATCACCGGCGAGCGCCACGCGCCTCGAGACCCATGTGTCGAGTCAGGGCACCACGCTCACGGGGTCGCGCTGGGGCCCACCCACGACCAGCCACGCCAGATAGACGGCCAGCAAACCACCCATGACACCGAACACGATCGCGCCCGCCTCGAGTTCGTGATTGTTCAAGCAACGACGAACCCCCGTTCGAGCGCTTCGACGGCACTCGGCAACCTCAGCGCGGTTCCCCCGCGTGCCTCGTTCTCGCCTTGCTGGGAATCAATCTTCTGACCTTTCCCCATGACCCCAGACATCGATCTTCGAGTATTTCAGGACGAACCCGCCGGCTCAAGGCGAGCTTCATCGACCGGCGTGGGCGGCCTGGTTTTCGACCGGTCTTGGCGGTCCTGGGCCAGGGGATGCGCGTGCCCGCGTTTTTCCCCTCCCACGAGAACTGACCGGCTGGCGAATTCGCGCAGGTAGCCGAGCACCGCAAGCATCCCGGGGTGTTCGATCTGGGCACGGGTAAGCTCGTCACGGCGGACCGCGAGCCACTTGCCGACGCAGTCCCACCAGGTTAGGGCCGTGTGAATTGGTAATGAGCTGACGCTGCGGCTTGCGCCTCAGTGCAAGCGACGCGACACCCACGGAGCGAGCGACGAACAACGGGCGAGTGTAGAGCCGCGGTTCGCGAGGCGCGGATCGTCCGCCCTCGTCCGGTTCTCACCGTAACAGCGGCCACGCACATTAGCCGGTGTTGAGCCCCGCTTGTGGTTGGTGGCTGGGGCTTGCGGCGGACCCAAGGTAGGCGCTGTTCGCGGGCTGGTATTCCTCGTCGGTTAGCGGACTTGACAGGATGAAGTCGGCGGTCGCCCGGTTGCAGGCGGTTGGTACGTTGCACACGACCGCGATCCGCAGCAGAGCCTTGACATCGACGTCGTGGGGTTGTGGCTCCAGCGGGTCCCAGAAGAACACCAAGAAATCGATTCGTCCTTCAGCAATTGCCGCGCCGACCTGCTGGTCTCCACCCAGCGGCCCGCTGAAAAACCGGACAACCGACAAGCCAAGTTCGTGGGCCAGCAACGCGCCCGTTGTGCCAGTGGCGTAAAGCTCATGTGCGGCCAACGTCTTAACGTTAAACCGCGCCCACTCGAGCATCTCCGCCTTGCAATTGTCGTGCGCGATCAACGCTATCCGCTTACGGCGGGGCATCAAATGTACGACATCACCCACAGCACACCTCGTACCAGCTCGGATTCCCACGCTGACGACTACCGGCGCAGGCGACACCTAGGGTTAGTGTCTCTCCAAGCACGTCCGGGGGAAATCCCTGACCACCGTCGTTGCAATACGCGTACGTTATGCACCCGAGGGGTTGCGACGAGCACTGCGCGTCGCGCCTCCGCACACGCAATCAGCTCAACTCCGTGGTGGTGATTCCCCAGGCCACCATCGCCGGAATTCCGGCGCGGACATCGGGGGTGGCGCTGGAGAGCCAGGGACGCTGGCCGCTCGTGGGGGCGGCGCGGCGAGGATTTTGGAATCAGCGACCGCGGGGAAGCGATCGCAGCGGAGGGTTGCCGACCGCGGACGCCTCGAGCCGTAGACGCTTCGTTCGGCCGCGAGCCTCGTGGCGCTGCGGACCACGAAGCTGCTCGGCGCGCGGCAGGCAGGGCGGGGCACCTGATTCGCCTGCGCGAGCGAAAGCTAAGCCGGCGCTCCACACGTGCTCGCAAAGGACGGGTAGGCCCGGCACATTGCTGTGCCGGGCCCCCCTCAGAACCAGGGCGTGCCCGTTTCCGAGCACCCGACTCAAGCAGGCCCCAAGGCCCGTAGGCGGGCAGAAGTGCCGGACCGCCGCGGTCGCGGCAGTGAGCGTGTGTCAGAGGGGTTCGTTGTTGTCCGGGTTGCCGTCCTCCCGAATGACAACCTTGATGATCGTCTTGCCGGTGGTCGCCAACCATCGTTCCCAGTCGCGCGGGTTCTGTGGCCGGTCGTCGTCGGACACGAGCGCGTCCCGGCAGATCGCGCAGCGACCGTCCTGGGCTTTGCGGAGCCACCGGCTGGTGTTATCGATCGGCAGGGGGCGGGTCCGTAGGACAAATGCAATCATCGACGCCTCAAGATCGCTCACAACCGGATGTTGCACCTAGCGCTCACGGTCGGCTGGTCTTAGCGTCTGCGAATCCGGCCGGCGCGCTTCACTCGCCGTCGAGCAAGAGCCTGTCGAGCCCTCGGGTGAGTCCGACGAGCTCGGGGGCCCGTCGTGCCGCGATCAACGTCCCCGCGACGTATGGCTCGGGCGTTCCGCCGGCGTCGTGGCGGATCGTCAGACGCTCATCGGGCAGTCCGAAGATCACCTCCGTCGAGACCACGAAGCTGGGGAGCCGGATCGAATGCACCTGAGTGCCGCCGATTGTCGCGCCTCGCGCCTCCTGTGGCCCGTCAAGGTCTTTGATCGGATAGCCGACCGCGGGTGCCCGGACCCCTCCCAGGCGTTCGGCCAGTTCTCGCGCTGTCCCGCTCGGAACATCGGGCTTGTCCGCGTTCGCGTAGTCGATCACCTCCCAGCGCGGCAGATGCCGCGCTGCAAGCAAGGCACCGGCCTGACACATGGCGGCCGTGAGCGAGAAGTTCCCCGAGGCGATGACGCCGACGGAGTGACCGCGAGCCGCGCGGTCGACCTCCTCGTAATCCGATCCGGTGAGTCCCGACGCACCGATGACGACGGCCACGCCGGCGTTGACCGCTGTCAGCGTGTTGGCCTTGACCACCGTTGGCGACGTGTAGTCGATCAAGACGTCTACGCCGTCGAGCGCCTCGCTCACGGCTCCGTACACGGGCACGCCACGCGCATCCCGGCCGAGGGACTGGCCGAGGTCTTGGCCGGCGCCCGAACGGCTCACGGCGGTAGCGAGTGTGAGGTCGGCGGCCTCCAGAACGCCTTGGGCGATGGCCCGGCCTGCCCAGCCAGTCACCCCTGCGATGCACACCGACAACACTTTGCCACGCTGCATGTCCGGCCTCCTCTTCCCACGAATCGTGATGACCCGCACCATCATGCCGTCCCCCGACGGAATGTGGCCGACCCTGGCGGTCCGCCGGCGAGCACGTCAACGAGTCGGCTGAAGCTCTCATCCGGGGATAGGGGGATGCCGAAGCCACTCTCGGCCTCGAGCGAGACGAACCCGTGGAGCGCCGCTCTCAACGTGCGCGTCGCGTGGATGGCCTCGTCGCCTTCGAGGCCGTAGCCGCGCAGGACGGCCAGTACGACGTCGACCACGGCCGCCTGGGCTGCGGCGGATGCCTCGTCGTCCGCTTCGACGGTGAGCGGCTGCTGGAGCGCTGCGTACGTGCCGGGGTGCTCGCGCGCATAGGCGCCGTAGGCCTTGGCGACGGCGTCGAGGGCGTCTCTGCGGGCGCGTCCCGCTGCGGCTGCCTGGAGCCGGGCGGCCAGCTCGCGCGCGCGTGCCCGATCCAACGCCGGACCCGGGTTGAAACGGCCGGACCGTGGCCGACGACGAGTAGGGCTGGATCGAGCGTCCTCAGGGAGCGCGCCGACTCGGGGTTCATCGGCTTGTCGAAAGTTGCCATCGCGGCCAGAGGAAAGCGCAGGTAGAAGTGAGTGGCGACTGCGACGCTGCCGTAGGAGGTGTAAAGGTCGCCGGCGATCAGCGTGTTGTCACGTGTGTCCAGGAACGCAACGCGGCCTGGGTGTATCCTCGGCCCGAGATCGCCTCGATGCTGCCCACGCGGTCGCCGCCGTTGATCCGTACGTCTGGGATGGTCTCGAGCTTCGGCCGGCTGCCGGTTGCTCGCCGGCATGAATGCGCGCGTCGACCCCCGGCATCAGCACCTCGACCCGATCGCCGAGACACTGCTTGAGCGCTTCGAGCGAGCCGATCTGGTCGTCGTGGCCGTGGGTGAGCGCGCTCCGGCGGATCGTGCGACCCGCGGCCTGTGCCGCCGCGATCAGGTCATCGGCGCAACCTCGGTAGTCGTGTCGAGGAGCGTGAAGCCGTCTTCCTCGCGCACGAGGTAGGCGTTGACGAAGGGCAGGCGGCTGATCTGAGTGAGGTTGTCGTTGAGCTTGTGGGATCGAGCCGCTTGCGATCGGCATCGCGCAGGCTGAACGACGCCCCGAAAGAGGTCTCCGACAGCGCGTGGCTCTGCCAGCCACGGCATAACTGGCACGGCTAGCCGGCGCGCGAAGCGAGTCTTGTGTTTCCTCGATCTGGCGGCCCAACGTGGCCACAGGATGTGGACGCGCGAAACCCTCCTCGTGGCCTCGGACGCCGACCGTGATCCGCACCGTCAGGCGCGACCCCACGGTCACCCGAAGGGATCCCTCCAATCCGATGGCACGGCAAGCGATTAGCCCTGAGGGACGATCCGCGACCGAACCGGCGAAGCGTGCGACGAGTGCGCGCCCGCCCGCCGAGGCGCGACTGGTGCGCCTGGCTGCGCCATCGCTCGGCGGAGTGGTCAAAACGGTCTTGACGGTGGCCGCATGCGCAATCGTCCTGTACCTCACGTGGCGGGTCCGCGTGGTCATCCGCCTGGCAGGAATCAGCCTGTTCTTCGCGCTGGCCCTGATGCCAGTCGTGGACGCGATCGACAATCGCGTCCGAGGTCCGCGGGCACTCATCATCCTGATCGTCTACGTCATCCTGATCGCCAGCGTCGCGCTGATCGGCTACGTCGTTGTGCCGAGCCTGGCCAAGCAGGTACAGCAGATCGCTCACGATGCGCCGCGCTACGCCGCCGATCTGCGCCACAACGGGACGTTCCGGCACTACGACAACCGCTACCACATAACCACGAAGCTTGTGCGGGACGCGCACCGGCTGCCGCAGATGCTCGGACACCTAGCAGGGCCGCTGAAAGATGTGACCGTCCAGGCCGCGAGCTTCATCGGCCAGGTCACAACGGTCCTGGCGATCTCGTTCCTGCTCGTTCTCCACGGGCGGGAGTACGTGAATCTCGGGCTCAAGCTCACCGGGCGCCGAGAGCGGCGCTACCGCCAACTCATCATCGACGTGAAAAAGGCGGTCGCGGAATATGTGCTCGGCAACATCGCGATCAGCGGCCTCGCCACCATTGCAACGTGGATCGTGCTCACGATCCTGGGGGTACCGTACGCGCTGTCCCTCGGTTTCATGGTCGGGTTCTTCGACCTGATCCCGCTCGTCGGCGCGACGCTCGGCGCGATCTTCGTCGGTGTGGCAACCGTGACGGTCGACTTCCCCACTGCCACGATCGTGTGGTTGGCCTTCATCATCGTGTGGCAGCGGTTTGAGGACTACGTCGTGCAGCCGCTCGTCTATGGCAAGGCGCTGCGGGTGAACCCGATCGTCACGATCGTCTCGGTGTTGGTGGGCGCGTCGTTGCTCGGGATCCTCGGAGCTCTGCTGGCCATCCCAACCGCCGCGGCGATCCAGATCATCTTGCGCGATTGGTGGGCCAACCGTCAGCGCGCGACGCCGGCCGCCGGGCCGTAACCCGCTTGTATGGCAGTCGACTCGATCGTTATCGGAGCCGCGGAGCGCCGGTCCCAATATGCCCTCGAACCCGATTGCAAAGGAGCGGCCGCATGGCCACTGACGTCAGTATCGAAACCGCAGTTCTGGACGAGCTGCGTTCCGACCCGCGCATCCCGCATCCCGAAGAGGTCGCTGTCAGTGTCGACGAAGACGGGGTCACGTTGCGCGGAACCGTCGGCAGCTTCAGCCAGCGCCGCGCGGCTGTGAGGGATACTCGCAAGGTCGACGGCGTTGACTACGTCTACGACGACCTCTCAGTCCGGCTCCTGGATGCCGCCCAGCGCTCAGATGCCGAGCTGCGCGGGATGGCGTTGCAGGCCATCGCCTGGGACACCGAGGCCCCTGCAGAGCTGATCGACGTCAAGGTCACGGACGGCTGGGTCACCCTCAGAGGGACGGTCAGCTGGCAATTCGAGAGCGACGCCGCCTACGAGGACGTAGCCAATCTATTCGGCGTGATTGGCATCACAAACGCCATCAGGGTGGTCAATCCCTGACTGCGCACGAGCAGTACCAGTCCGATTTAGAAAGGAAAGGCTATGCCAGACGAAATGTTCACTCGGGACAACGTGATCGCAGTCTCTTTCCCGGAAGAGGCCAATGCATATGAGGCGCTCGCCCGCCTCAAGGAGCTCGACTCACAAGGCTCCGTCGGTGTGCGTGGTGCCGCCGTCGTGGCCCGGGAGGAGGACGGCCGGATCACGATCAAGGATCGCTACGGCGATGACAGCTTTGAGGACACCGCCGGTGGAGGGCTCCTCGGCCTGCTGGTCGGGGTTCTCGGCGGCCCGCTTGGAGTCCTCATTGGTGGGGCGACGGGGCTCCTGGTTGGCTCGCTGTTCGACGAGGACGACGATGACGACACCCGGTCGGTGTTGGCCGACATATCAAAGTCGATCCGGGTCGGACCTCCCGGCCTGCTCGCCGAGGTGTCCGAGCCCGGTCCCGAGGCCATCGACGCGATCATGGCGCACCTGAACGGGACCGTCGTGCGACGGTCGGTTGCGGACGTCGAGCTGGAGATCGCCGCCGCCGAGGACGCCCAACGCGAGGCCAAGAAGAAGGCCCGCAAGGAGCTCCGCGAGGCGCGCCACAAGAAGCACAAGGACAAGGTCGACGCGAAGGTGGCGGAGTTGAAGTCGAAGCTCCCCGGTCACAAGCAGGTGGCCCACACCAGTTCGTGATACGGGAGGCCCTCCGGTGTCCAAAGACAGCCCTCCGTCGGCGACCGCCACCGACGAGAGCGCTGCGCCGGAGCGGCAGCCCACCGAATCCCGCTTCCTGGGACGGCACCGGCGCGCGGCTACCAACGTGCTCAGCGCCGTCCCAGTCGCAGGTTTCGTCTACTAGTGACTCCTCAGATCGCCGGCTTCAGGCCAACCCTCGAGCGTCTGCGCGCGGACGATCTGTGGCGGCCGGCGCTCGGATGCTGCTAGCGGCGATCTCGTACCTCGGCGAGACAGCGCTGTTCCGCGGCGTGTTCTCCACCCCGGGAAGCCGATGGGATTGCGAACCAGCTCCCAGATAGGCCTCGCGGGCGATGGGGCCACCAAGACTCCCGCCACCGCCGGCAAGTTTCCGCCCACGGAAATGACGCTGTCCGCACCGACGGGCCGGTTTCGTGCAGGAAATCCCGGGGTGCTAGCGCAACCTGCACTAGCTGCCGAGAAGGGCGGCGACGGAGCTGACCGTGATCGCCACAATCACAGTCCCAAAGACGTAGGAGCTAAGCGCGTGGCGCAGCGCGGTACGACGAACGCGCTTCCCGATCAGATCGGTGTCAGAGACCTGGAACGTCATCCCGATCGTGAGCGCGAGGTAGGCGAAGTCGACGTAGTCCGGGCGGTCCCCATGGAAGTCGATCCCCCCGACCGGCGGGCTGTAGTACAGCCTGGCATAGCGAAGGGCGTAAACGGTGTGCACCGATGACCAGGCCACCGCGACGCTGGCCAGGGTGAGCGCGGTCAACAGCCCGCGCGCCGGGGCGTGGGCGTGGCGAGCCTGCGCGAGCGTGAACGCAACCGCCAGCAGGCTGGCGGCGCCGGCGCCGATGAGGACGGCTTCCGCTGCAGCCCGTGAGGCATCCTCAGCGCGGGCGAGCCTGGCCGTCGCCGCGGGATCGGCGCCCCGGACACTGGCCCAAACCCAGACGACGAACACGAGCGAGGCGACGTTCGTGGCGCACAAGGCCGCGACCGACCATGAGGTTCCCGCGCCGAGCGCAATCCCGGCCGCTGCGAGACCACCGGCGCCACCGACGAGCACGCGCTTAGCCGCCAGTCCGGAGTGGTCGGCTGGGGCGGCGGGTGCGTCTGAGTCGAGCGGGCCGTCGATGAGGGCATCTTCCCTTCGGTGTCGGTCGGTACCGCGCTCGCCGGATCGGGGACGACGCGCCCGGCCCTCCATCACAACGATCCTGATCGCAGCCGGCTCTGTTGCGCTCGGCGCCGTGTCGGCGGGCATGCTCATGCGCCAGATCAGCCCCACCGATGCGGCAGTCGCCTAACCGCGAGCATCGCCGGCACCACAGGATGAGGATGCGATCGCTCGGTCAGACGTGGTCGACGAACATGTCCACCTGCGGTGTCGCGCCTGGGACGTACGCGTAGGCGTCGAAGTCGGTGACACCCTCCTCGGCGAGCACGTCCTCGCACAGGAACATGTTGCCGGTGCAGTCGCGGCTTGGGCGGGTAACGACCGCGTAGGCGGCGTCCGCGTACAGCGCCGGCTTGCGCGAGGCAGCCATCGCCTCTTCGCCGCCGAGCAGGTTCTGCACAGCCGCAGTCGCGATCAGTGTGCGTGGCCACAATGCGTTGGAAGCGATCCCGGCGTCGCGGAACTCCTCGGCGAAGCCGAGCGCGCAGAGGCTCATGCCGTACTTGGCGATCGTGTAGGCGATGTGCGGGCCGAGCCAGCGCGGCTCGAGGCTGATCGGCGGCGACAGCGTGAGGATGTGGGGGTTTGTCGCCCGCTTCAGGTACGGGATGCACGCGCGCGTCACGACGAAGGTACCGCGCGTGTTGATGCCCTGCATGAGGTCGTAGCGCTTCATCTCCAGCGCCTCGGTACCCGACAGATTGATCGCCGAAGCGTTGTTGATGCATACGTCGATCCCGCCAAAGCGCTCCACGGTCGCGCCAACCGCGTCCTCGACCGCCGTCACATCACGGATATCGCCGACGATCGGCAGCGCGCTACCGCCAGCGGCCTCGATCTGCTCGGCCGCCTTGAACACGGTTCCGGGGAGCCGGGGATTTGGCTCGGCCGTCTTCGCGATCAGCCCAACGTTGGCGCCGTCGCGGGCCGCGCGCAAGGCGATTTCCAGGCCGATCCCCCGGCTGCCGCCGGAAATGAAGAGCGTCTTGTCGGTCAGGCTCATTGTGTTACTCCGATCTCAGCTTCCGATAGGGGTGAACCCCAATCTCGCGTTTGAGGACCTTGCCGGTCGGGCCCTTGAGGAGTTCGCCGGCAGCCCCAGCCCGCGCGGGTGCCGGTAGGCGAACCCGTTCGCATCGCGCGGGATGCGAGATGCCGATCACCGCGCTCCATCTCTCCTCGGCCCCAGCCTACCGCGTCCGGGTCGATCATCTCACGAGCTGGAGGACCGCGCACGCTCCAATCGCCCAGCGATGCTGCGACGGTAAGCCGGAGAGCTACCGCTTCATGTACGCCATGAGGTCTTGAGCCAGGTGATAGACGTCCGGGGAGCCGAGACCGGTGGCGAAGTCCCACCCCTTGGTGGCCGGGTAATAGCGGTTGGTTCCCTTCGTGAGATCGTGAAAAGCTGGCGCGCGCTGCGGCGTCGCGGCGATCGCGTAGAGCATCGGATCGACGAACCCGAGTCGACTGACCCCATGCTGGCGCGCATACTGAGCGATCAAGGCAGTCGTGGCGGCCCAGAACGGCGCCGCCGCGCTGGTGCCGCCGGCCACGGTGAGAGCGCCGGCGGCGTACGTATCCCAGCCTGACCACGGGTCGGCGTCAGCGGCGACGTCGGGAAGCTGCCGCTTGCCGTCGGAGAACTGGTTGGCGACCCCGGGGCCGATTTGCCAGCTCGGCCGCGGGAACTCGAGGCTCAGGCCGCCGCCCCCGCCGCTCTGCTCGAGGGTGTCCTGCCACGCCGTCTCTCCTTGATACACACCGGCCGTCGTCGTCGACAGCGAGGTGCCTCCCACGCTAAGCACGAACGGGCTCGAGCTCGGCCAGCTCACCGATAGGCGGTGGTCGCTGCCGTTGTCCTCCTGGCATGTGTACGCGCCGGTGTCTCCGGAGGCCGCAACGATGGTGATGCCGCGTGCCGCGGCCGCTTCAAGCGCCTGCTCGTCGCGGCGGAGGTCCGCCGCCGATGTCGCCGCCTCGCAGGTGCCCCAGCTGACCGAGGCGACGCTGGCCTGACCGTCGGCAACGATCTGATCCACGACGGCGCCGAACGCGTCCGCGCCTGACGGGGTGGCCTCAGGGGCGTTGTAGTCAAGCAGTTGGGCGGCCGGTGCGATTTCGTGCGCGACCTCGAGGTCGAGGTCGGCCTCCGCCACCGCCGAGGCGCTGCCGTTGGTTGTTCCGCCGTCGACCGCCACGTTGCGAGGCGTCACCGCTGGCAGATCGAACTGTTGGTCGAAACCATCCAGGTCGGACTGCTGGTACGTGCCGAACTCGATCAGCGCGATCTTCTCGCCCTGGCCGGTGATATGGCGGCTCGTCAGAGGGTTGATGTCGTAGGCCGTCTTCGCGCTCGGCGGCGCCATGCCCTCGATCGCTTTGACGGCATCCGTCTCGTTCGCTTTGGCGCTATCCGACTCGATCGTGGCGTTGTCCAGCCCGGCGACGGCGACGACCGCATCCCGGAGGTCGCGCGGAACGATCGCCCGTCCGGTCGGAGCATGAAAGTGCCGCCCGTCGGCGCCCTGGTAATCCCTCAGGCGCAGACCGAACAGCCGGTCGATCGTGCCCGCGGTGGCGCGAACCTCGAGCGCGGTCCGCTGGGGATAGCTCCCGGTCACCCGGACCGCGTCCCGCGCCAGCCGGGCGGTCGCGCGGTCGAGCAGCGTCCGCGGTAGGCCAAAGCGCGCACCGAACGCGGCCGCATCGATGAAGTGGTGGTAAGTGGCCGAGGCGGGATTCTCGAGGTTGTCGAGGAACCGCGCCAGGCGGCGCTGGCCTGGCAGCCGCAGGACCAGCGAGAACTCGATCGGCGTGCGCGGGTCGGTGGTTCCCACCAGCGCCGGCCTGCCGGGACGGTTCTGCGCCGCTGGAGCGAGCGGCCGGGCGCACCACCACGCCATCGCAGCGGCGAGCACGCCGACCGGGGCGAGGTATCGCCACGTGAGCGACCGCCGAAGGGACGCAAATCGCGCCTGGCTCATCGCCCAGCGCCTCATCCGGGCCACTGCACGCTGTTGATGATCAGGTCAGCCAGGGCATACAGGTCAGTGTGGGGACCGCTTTCGCTGGTGGTGCCCACCACGGTTGCGGTCACCGTCACATGGCCATCGGACGCCGCCTCGGAGACGAGGCTGGCCGGCTGACTCCCCTGCGGCGAGGTGAGGTCGCCGACGTACGCCCTGCCCGCACCCGACAGATAACCGACACCCGCCCCGAGGAGCTGATGGGCAGGGTTACTATCCCGGGCCAGCTGCGAGAGCCCCTTGAGTCCGCTGACCTGGTCGGCGATGGCCTGCGCCGGAGCGGTCCCGCCTGAGAACCCCTGGATCGCCACCGTCCCGCTGTGTCCTCCGACATTGGTAACCAGGACCAGCCTGGCGGGCGACTGCTGCGAGACCCTCGCCACCGACCCGGGGTAATCGAGGCTGAAGCCGTACTGCGAGCTGCGCCATGCGGTCTGCCGTATGACCGGTGGGACGCTCGGCGGTGCCCCGCATGGCTGACCGCTGGAACACGGCGCGCTCGTGCCTGGCGCGACCAGGACCGTCGTCAGAATCGAAAATCCGATCAGCAGCAAGAACAGGAACAAGAAGGCGTGGACGATCTTCCCCCCAAGGCTCCCGGTGCTGCCGCGTGTGGCGACCCGTTCGGCAAACACGCTCACGACCCGGTCTCCGGCGACGGTCCAAGGAGAGGGCCACCGGTCTCGCCGCCGTAGGGCTGCGTGAGGCCGAGAAGCTTCGGCAGCGCCTGGAGCGAGATGCCACAGTGACCGCAGAACGTGTGGCGTGCGGTCAGGTGGCCGCAGTTGGGGCAGGTGAACGCACCGCCGATCGGGTTGCCGGACGACTCCTCGAGCAAGCCGACGTGGATCGTCCGCCGTAGCAGCGAGATCGCCACCACGTCGAAGGCCGCCAGCCAGGCGAGCCAGCCGCCGGCGGGCAGGAACGTCTCACCCACCGCACCACCCATGACCAGCAGCCCGGCAAACGGCAGTGCCACGGCCGGATGGCCGAGTGCTCCGAGCGCGTTGGCGTCACGTGCCGGGGCGCGATATCGCAGCCACAGTGCTGCGCACGCAGCCGCCGCAGATCCCATGGTCAGGACCGGCATGCCAACTGCCAGCGACAACAGGCGCCAGATCCACGGCAGGACCGCTCCGCCTGGCCGCAGCCCTGCGCCAATCAGGTGGATTCCATACGTGATGGCCTGCGCGCCGCTAAACCACGCCGCCGCGCTCGCGCCGAAGGCGACGCCGTCGAGGACGTCGTTGAAACGCTGATAGCGAAGCAGGATGAGCGGCCCCATGAGGAGAACGAAGAACCCACAAACGGGAAGGACCAGTCCCTGGACGACCAGGTACTGAGACGTGCCGTTCACGATCACCGATCCCACCGACGGCTCGACGGCAAGTGCGATCAGACCGAACCCGATGCCCGCCACGGCGCCCCAGCCGATCGTCAATCCAATCACCCAAATCGGCTCGTCCTCGTAGACGTTCACATCGACGAAATACAGGACGACCAGCGTTGGAAACAGCAGTGCGGCCGCGATCAGCGCAACGGGGAAGAGTTGGAGGGCAGCCAGCACGATGACGGCGGTAGTGCCGAGCCCTAGCGCCAGCCGAAAGCCTGCACGTGAGTCCCGCGGAAGACGCGGGAACAGAGTCGACACCAGCGCCGGCACGGCCACGTGCTCGTGCGGAGCCGCGGCAAACTGCGACCGCCCATGCGACCGCACCGAGAAGCCCGCCCCCAACGGGGCGCCGCAGCGGACGCAGAAGTTCCCCTCCGGAGTCTGCCCGCCACAACTGGAGCAGGTCGTCATCCCGACGCCTGCCGCTCGCTCGAGGCCACCGCGCTGCCGTCCCGCACGATCATCGAGCGCACAGCCGGTGAATGGCGTTTACCCGATTCGGCCCGCCGCCATCCTCGTCGCCCAGACCGGACCCGAGGCCGGTGGAAGGCGCACGGCTCCTGGCGGTCAAGTTCGGGCAGGTGAGGATCATCTACGGAACGGGTCATCCGACGGTCGGCGGCGGCTCAGGACGATCCGATGCCTGCCGGTCCTGCGAGCTTATGAACAGCGACGATAAGAACCCATTCTCAAACGCCGTCCCGAGCTACAAAAGAATCTATAGCCACGGCGTGGGCCGCCCGATCCACACACTGAGCCTCTGCGTTGGCACGAGCCCCGCCGCGCTCGCACGCGAAACCATCGAAGCCCCGCCTGCGTAATACGCGACTGGGAAGCGGCCCGCGGCATCGCGACAAGCCGCCCGTTGGCCATCGGCCCTGCGCGTCTGACGTAACCACGCGGTATGCAATCGACGCCGGATCGGTGTGGGGAGGTGTCCATCAGCGTCGCAGCCTCGGAAGATGCTCTCCCTCTCCGACGCCATCCCCGGCAATTTCGATGCGCGATGGCTAGTCGCCGGCGCAGTCCTCGAGGTCGCGTCCATGGCGGTGAGATCCCGCGGCTGGTTCAACATCCTGCGCGCGTCGTTTCCGGAGGCCCAAGGGCTTCGGGGTCGGGATGTGATGGCCGCGTCGTTTGCGGGGGCCGGGGTCAATGGCTTTCTGCCGGCACGCGGCGGCGACCTTGTCAAGCTCGCTTTCGTCCGGCGCCGGATCGACAGCGCGCGCTATTCGTCGCTGATCGCCACCGCCGTTCCCGAGACGGCCTTCGAGTCGCTGTGCGGCGCGGCGCTGGTGGTGTGGATGCTGGTCCAGGGAGCCCTGCCCGTGCCGAGCATCCCAGGAGAACTGCGACAGGCCGCCTCGACGTGCCACAGTCATGCGCTGATCGCCGTGCCCCTCGTGATGGCCGCTTCAGTGGTCGCGTTCGCGTTGCTGCGCCCGCTGCGGCGACGATGCATCCGGTCCGGGCCGGGAATGCGCCAAGGGCTCGCGATCTTCTCGACTCCGACGAGGTTCCTGGCGAGGGTGGCGAGTTGGCAGGCTCTGGCGCGCATGATCCGGCTTGGCTCGATCGCGTGCTTCCTCGCGGCCTTCGCGCTTCCGGCGACGCTTGGTACGGCGGTGCTGGTTATGGCCGCCCAGGGAGGCGGCCGGGTGCTTCCTGCCGGCCCGGTGAATATTGGACTGCGAATCGCAATGCTCAGCTACGGACTTGCCGAGGTCACCGGGCGCCCGGTGAACCTCGCCGCGATCACTGCATTCAGCATCGGGCAAAGCGCGATCATGCTCGCCGTCATGTTCGCGATCGCCGCCGTCCTAATCGCGCGCGAGTTCGGAACGCGTTCGCCGCGGCGGGTGGTGCAACGTGCCCGATTGCGCCTGCATGGCTCGCCATTCCCGTTGGGTGAAGCGCCTGGGGTCGCTCGCTGAGCCCCCGTTGGCCCGCTCATCGGCAGTAATCCGACGGCCGTAAGCGCCGCGCCGATCGATCCTCGGCTTGGTGCGTGGTCCCAACGCGGTAGCAGAGTCCCTGCGCGATCCTGGCGCCGGGATCGCGAACGACAGAGCCAGAATGGGCGGTGATGGCGGCGGGCGGGCTTCGGTCCAGGCCGTCCGGCATTCCGCAACAGACTTCGATCCCGAACCTCAAGCCGAGCGACCGCCGCGCGTGATCGCGGAGCCTTTCGACAGGAGGTGCCAGCCCATGACCATCGCTCACGTCCCCCACCCGAATGTAAGCCGGCCCACCGTCGAGCCGTCGAGAGCAACGCCGAGGCTGCCAGCGTGCATGCCGGCCCGCTTGTCCGAGGCCGCGTCCCGCTTTGCGCAGCGGTCGCCGCCCCAGTGAATCCGTCACCGCAGTCTTGCCCCGATCAAAGCGACCAGAAAGGACGCCAGCGATGACCTCCATCGACACCGGCCAGCGCAGTGTCGACCTGGTGCGTACACGCGGGCGGGAACGCGATCACGCGGACGCCTCGCCCGAGCGCTCCCTGCCGGGCGGTAGCGGATGCTGCCCCGGCGCTTTAGGTCGCCGTCACGCCGGCGGATCTGCGCGCACCTGCGCAATCGTGTCCCCAGGGCGGCGGAGCTCCGAGTTGCCGCTGCGACACAGCTGCGAGCTCGTGGCAATCGGCCCCGGGAGTGAAGACCGCGGCGGGCGTCTTGGGTGTGGCGAGCTCGCGCATCGGTGTGATTGCGATCTCAGCGGCGGTTGAGGGGGAAGCTCGGCGGGCGTTCGCTCAGCGCGATCAGGACCCTCCGCCGAGCGTCAGGCTGTCACGCTGGCAGCGCTTCTGTCCAGCCAGGAACGCCGGCGAGTTGGGGTTGATCCCACTCGAGGGGCTGAACGTCAGGCCTTTCGAGGTCGGATCGGGGAAGTTCGGGACGCCGTGCGCGCGCATGCACTTGGCCAAGCGCAGCATCAGCGCCAAGTTCTCCGCGTTCTGGGCTGCCGACGGGGCTTGGTACCAGCCCGTGGTCACCAGCGCCTTGCAGTCGCGCTCGGCGGCGTCGGGCCTGCGGCGACCTGGGTCCAGGCACGCCCGGGGCCGCCTCCCACACCAACCCGCTTGTGCGCCCCGCCGCCTCGACCTGGACTCCATGCTCGTTCAGGCAGGCGGCGTAGGCGACGTAGCTCGAAACCTTCTGCTGTTGAGTGATCGGCGCCGAGCTCCCGCCGCAGCCGGCGGCGAGCAGGCCAAGGCAGCCGAGCAGCGCGACAAGCACCGGGCACGCAGCACGCAACGGGCGCGCCGACCTGCCTCGCTCGAGGCGCTCTTGACGGGACTGGTGGGTTTCGATGAAGCCGCAGGCGGCGAGGATGACGGCGCAGGCCCCCGCGGGAAACGACAGCCCCGTTACTACCGGGACCTTCTAAGCCGCACAGCTCGGCGCTCAGTCCGCTCGCAGCTGCGGATGCAAGGCCACTCGTGGCGTCTTCTGGCTTCGCTCCGCGGGACTGGGACCGATCGGGGGCCGCGGCGGTGCTCGCTGGATCTGCGCCGCCGACGCTAGCTCGAGTAAATAACCGGAGGCTCGGAGCTTGCGTGGCGGCGATCGCGGATGAGAGGATCGATCAGGATGCTGGTCGACCGCGAGGCGGAGAAGCAGGAGCTCGATGATCTGCTTGCCGCGGTGCGCGAGGGGTTCAGCGGAGTGCTTGTGCTGCGGGGTGAGGCGGGGATCGGCAAGACCGCTTTGCTCGAGTACGCGCTCAAGTCGGCCGCGGATATGCGGATCGCCCGTGCCGTGGGGATCGAGTCTGAGATGGAGCTCGGGTTCGCGGGCTTGCACCAGCTGCTGGTGCCATTCGTGGGGCGGTTGGAGCGGCTGCCGGGTCGGCAGCGTGAGGCGCTGGGGTCGGCGTTCGCGCTGATCGACGGTCCGGCCCCCAACCTGTTTTTGGTTGGCCTGGCTACGTTGACGCTACTGGCTGATGCGGCAGCGAAGCGGCCGGTGTTGTGTGTGTTCGACGATGTGCAGTGGATCGACCAGGCTTCGGCTCACACGCTTGGTTTTGTGGCCCGGCGTTTGTTCGCCGATCGGATCGGGATGTTGTTCGCGGTGCGAGAGCCGGGAGAGCGGCTGGCCGCCTTTGAGGGGCTGACCGAGATGCCGGTTGGCGGGTTGCCCGAGGAGTACGCGCGGGAACTGTTGGCCTCAGTCGCGGTGGGCGACTTGGATCAGAGGACGGCCGACCGGATCGTCTCGGAAACCGGCGGGAATCCGCTCGCGTTGGTCGAGCTGGGCGGTGAGCTGTCGGCGGAGGAACTCGCGGGTCGCTCGCCGTTGCCGCAGCCGCTCCCGCTCGGCCGCAGGCTGGAAGAGCGCTTCCTGGCCCGCGTCAGAACGTTCCCGCACGAGACGCAGACGCTGTTGCTGCTCGCGTCGGCCCAGCAGCACGACGACCCTGAACAGCTGTGGCGCGCCGCCGCGAGCCTCGGGGTCGGTCGGGAGGCCGCGGGCCTCCCCGAGCTGGATCGCTTGATCACGTTCGCGCCGCGGGTGACGTTCGGCCACCCGTTGGTGCGTTCAGCGGTTTACCAGGGCGCCACGAGGCGAGCGCGGCGTCGGGCGCACCAGGCGCTTGCGGCAGCCTGCGACCCTGAGCGCGATCCCGATCGCCGCGCCTGGCACCTCGGGTCGGCCGCAGTGGGCCCTGACGAGGAGGTCGCGGCCGAGCTCGAACGGTCGGCCGAACGAGCACGTGGTCGCGGTGGCTGGGCCAGCAACGCCGCGTTCCTCCGTCGGGCGGCCGAGCTCACACCCGACTCGCGATGCCGCGCTGAACGAGAGCTCGCGGCGGCGACCGCGAGGCTGATGGCCGGCGATCCGGCCGGCGCCCGGGCGCTGCTCAAAGACGCCGAGCCTCAGCTCGGCGACCCGCTGGCCCGCGCGAAGGCGGGGCGACTGGACGGCGCGATCCGCCTCGGAACTGGTCACCTCGGTGAAAGTGCAGCAATTCTGCTCGAGGCGGCGCGCGCGTTTGAGCCGCTCGACAGCCGATTCACCCGCGATACGCTCCTTGAGGCGCTCCAGGCGGCGACCTTCGCTGGTCGGTTTGCCAGCGGAGCGGGCGTTCTCGAGGTCCTGCACGCCGCCCGAGATGTGCCGTTCCCCGCCGAGTCTCGGGCGACGATCGCCGACCTTCTCCTCGACGGATCCGCCCACCGCGCTGAAGGCCGCTCGCGCGAAGCTGCTGTGCTTTTCCGCCGTGCGATCGAGGCGCTCGGCGGTGCCGATGATCTGCGTTGGTTTGCGCTAGCCGGCTTCGCCGCGGCCGAGTTGCTCGATGACGAGGCGGACCGTTCGCTGGCAAATCGATGGGTGAAGCTGGCGCGCGATCAGGGCGCGCTCACCTCCCTGGCGCTGGCCCTGACGTTCCAAGGAGCTGACGATGTGCGGGCCGGTCGCTTCCGCTCGGCCGACGCGAGTCACGCAGAGTGTCAAGAGATCTCCGCCGCGACAGGCGATGAGCGAATGACCCGCCGGGCGAGGTCGGCCGACCTGCAGACACTCGCCTGGCGCGGCCGCGAGGCAGACGCACGTGCAGCGGCCGCAGCGGCCACGCGCGACTACGCGGAACGCCGATCGGGTTTAGGGCTCAGCTCTGTCAACCTGGCGCTCACCACGCTCGAGATGGGGCTCGGCAGCTATGAATCGGCGCTGAGCTCCGCGCTTGGCATATACGAGGAGGATGTGCTCGCCGTGGGAACGTTGATCCTGCCTGAGATCGTCGAGGCCGGAGCACGCTGTGGCAACCACCAGGCCGCTGCCGCGGCTCTCGATCGGCTATCGGATCGAGCGCTGGCGGGGGGCGCCGCCTTGGGGCTGGGCCTGCTCGCGCGCTCTCGTGCGTTGCTTGCAGAGGACACGCGCGCCGAGGGCTTCTACATGGAGGCGATCGAGCACCTTGAGCGATGCGACACCGCACCCCACCTCGCCCGCGCCCACCTCTTGTACGGGGAATGGCTGCGGCGCCAAAAACGTCGAAGCGACGCCCGCGACCAACTCAGGGCCGCGCATGAGATGTTCTATTCGATGGGCGCCGAAGCTTTCGCCAGGCGTGCGCGGATTGAGCTGCTCGCGACCGGCGAGCACCCTCGTCAGAGAACCGAGCAGACACGTGACGAGCTCACCCCGCACGAGGAACGGATCGCCCTGCTCGCCAGCGAGGGCGCCTCAAACCGGGAGATCGCCGCACAGCTGTTCATCAGCCCAAGCACGGTCGCGTATCACCTGCGCAAGATCTTTCTCAAGCTGAACGTTCGCAGCCGCGCGCAGCTCGCCCGCGCGATCCCCGACCGGACGACACACGTGCCTCACGGTGACGGCGGGCTGGTCGACGGCCGGCGACAAGCTCCGCCTGGATGACGGCAGCCGCACGTCTCCGGTACCGGGAGCTGTCCGCTGGCAAACCGAGCCAAGCCTCACAACTCTAGTCCGCCCGGTCATTGCCGCTGGTACCCGTTCGCGTATCAGTGCCGCCATTTGCCCCTTCTTCGCGCACGACATAGGTGAAGTAGCGGATTCGGCCGTCGTCGCCTCGGCGCGGGAACACCCCCTGCATCTCGCTCTCGAAGCCTGGGAAGAGGTTGTCGCTCTCCTCGAACAGCCGCAGGTAGGCGGTTGCCGCCGAGCCTTCGGTGAAGCGCTCGCCTGGGACCATGACGGCGATCCCGGGCGGGTACACGACGATCAAAGTGGCCGCGATCCGCCCGCTGAGCTCATCAAGCGAAATCAGGTCGACCGCATCACCGAGGAGCTGGACGTGTCCTTGGGCGGGCGGCAGCACCAGCTCGGGCTCGTGCTCGGCGTTATATGCGGCACGCTGGAGAACGTCGGCGTGGCGGTCGCGCAGGAACTGGTGCATCTCGTCGCACAGCTCGGTCAGGGTCATCGCGCCGTAACGCTCCGGGTGTGAGGACACGAGCTCGGGCAGCACCTCAGACAAGGCGGCGGCCTCGTCGTAGAGGCGTTTGATCTCTAGCAGCTCCGACAGTACGGTCGCGGACTTGCCGCGCTCGATGGCGGCCGTCACGAGCAGCAGGATCGTGTAGAAGCTCGTTTTTTCGTTCACGATCCCCTTGGAGCGCAAGATCGCGGCGGGAATCGCGGCCGGAATTCCCCATTCGTCGAACGCGCGCCCTTGACGGATTCCAGGCGTCGTGATCGAGCATTTCGTCGGGTCGAGCATGATGTAGCCGGGGACGAGGCCGTTCAGGTCGTGCCAGTCGTCGCCCTCGTGGAACATCCAGCACTCGGGAACGCTGGCCAGCAGGTCGTCGTTGACCTCGCTCCATCGGACACGGGACAGGCCGGCACCGGCGATTGCCCGCCCGATGGACGCGCGGGTCTCCGGGGTGAGCTCGGGTGCGGCAAGGGCCGCGTCGAGCTGCTCCGGGGTGATCGTCAAGGTGTGTGGTCCGAAGATGTCGAAGAACCATTGCCTGCGCGAAGTGGTCCCGAGAGCGCTGAGCTCGTCGCGGTACCGCTCGATCTGCTTGCGAAGCGCGATCGACTCGCGCACCGCGTCGTCCATGAGCAGAAAACCCTGCCTCCCTCGCATGATCTCGGCCCCGACGTCGAGTGACGCGATAATGTTGTACTGAGGGGAGGTCGAGGTGTGCATCATGAACACCTCGTTGAATCGATCGTGCTCGAGGTGGCGCGCCTGTCCCTTGATGTGAGTGTCTCGAACGTGGATCTGCGAGGCCTGGGACATGCCGGCGAGGCACTTGTGCGTCGACTGGGTAGTGTAGATACCGGGGTCGTCCGGGCGGAGATCGGTGAGGCCCATGCCGAAGCGATCGACGTAGAGGGGGTGGAACTTCGCGTAGGCCATCCACGCCTCGTCATAAACGAGGTAGTCACACAGGTGACCGAGCTTCTCGAACAGTAGGCGGGCGTTGTAGCAGACGCCGTCGTAGGTCGTGTTGGTGACGATCGCCAGGCGGAACGGCCGCTCGCGCCGCCAGGCCTCGGGATCGGAAATCAGTGGGTTTCGACGGATCTGATCGCGAATGTATTCCTCGTCGAGGTACTGCCAATCGATCGGTCCGATGATGCCATTGGCGTCTCGAGTGGGATTGAGATAGACCGGGATCGCCCCGGCGAGCATCAGCGCCCCATGGTGCATCGACTTGTGACAGTTGCGGTCGAACAGGACGAGATCGCCCGGTTGCAGCAGGCTCATCGTGACCATCTTGTTCGATGTCGACGTGCCGTTCAGAACGAAGTAGGTCCGCTCCGCGCCGAAGATCCTCGCGGCGCGCCGTTCCGCGTCGAGCACTGGGCCTTGGTGCTGGAGGATCGATCCGAGCTCGGGCGAGGCGTTACACAGATCGCCGCGCAAGAAGTCCTCGCCCACGAAATCGAAGAAGATCCGGCCGAGCGGTGTCTTGCGGTAGAACATTCCACCGTTGTGTCCGGGGCAGCACCAAACCCAGTTGTAGTCATCGACGTAGCGCTTCAGCGCACCGAAGAACGGCGAGAGGAGCTGCGCGGTGTAGTCGACGACGAGCCGCTCGACCCGACCTGCCACGAACGACGCCGTGTCTTCCTGCAGCCAGAAAGCGCCCTCGGTGTGCTCGGCGACTCCGAGCGTCAGTTGCTCGACGCCGTCGCGGTCAGCCAGCATCAGGACCGGGATCTTGTCGCTGCGCCGGTGCAGACGATCGACGGCGCCGAGCAACGCGCTCTCGCCGTCGAACACGTCTGGGTCTAACAGCGCAGCGCCGATGCCTGCGTTGCGGGAGATCGCGAAGTCGACGTCGGATGCGGAACGGGCGAGCGTGACGCTCAGCCCGCGCGCCTCGAGCGCGGCGGCCAGTTCGCCGACCGCGGCGGCGATGACCGAGCCGGTGCCGAGCTCGTGGTGCGCTACCAGGACAGGGTAGTTCTCGTAATGCTCCATCAGGCGTCGATCTGCTTCACGAATGTCTCGTCCTTCCACCCGGGCTTGCGGAAACGGGCGAACAGGAACGGGGGGATCGCCAGCAGGGCGGTGAACAGCACCATCATGCAGACGTAGAGCGCGTGATTCCCGGTGGCGATCTGCGACGGCGGAACGAAACCGAGGAAGAACGCGAACGAGCACCCGGTGATGCCGAAGCCGCCCACGAGCCACACGCCAAGCTTGCCTCCCGGGATCTGGTAGGGGCGCGGCGTGTCGGGCTGCGTGTAGCGCAGCCGGATCAACGCGGCGAGCATCAGCACATACATGATCACCAGCAGCTGCGTGGTAAGCGCGGACAGGATCCAGTACGACGTCGAGATCGTTGGTTCGAACAGGAACAGCAGCGAGAACAGCGTGCCGATGCCGGCCTGGATGAGAAGGACTCCCGTCGGCGCCAGCTTGTTGTTGTGGCGCTGGAAGACCTTCGGGTAGTCACCCTGCGCGGAGGCGCGCATGAACCCCCTCGCCGGTCCGTCGATCCAGGTGCTGAGCAGCGCGATCCCTCCGACGAAAACCAGGAGCGACATCGGCCGCAGCAGCCAGCCGACGCCGAACTTGTCGAAGAAGACCTGGAAGGCCTGGAACACGCCCGCGTGGAGGTCGATCTGATTTGCCGGGACGACGAACGCGATCGCGAGAGTGCCGAGCACGTAGATAACCACGAGCACGACGCAGGCGAGCAGTGTCGCGCGCGGAATGTCCTTGCTCGGGTTCCGGGCCGAGTCCGCCGAGAAGCCGGCCATCTCCATGCCGGAGAAGGCGAGCAGGACGCCCGAGAAGAAGACGAGGTTCGTGAGGTTCAAGCTCGGCACCAGCGAGTGAGCGCCCGAATACGGCGCCGCGAGCGAGCGGCCGCTGAGCAACCACCCGAGACCGAGCAGGATCAGCACGGCTCCGGGAAAGATCGAGCCGGCGAGCGAGCCCCATGTACTGATCCGAGCCGAGTCTCGGGCGCCGAGGAAGTTCGCCAGCGTCGTCGCCCAGAAGACGACCATCATCACGGCGAACAGCCACCACTTGTTGTTCGCCCAGGATGGCACGATCACATAGGCCAACGCCGCGCCGATGAAGGCCAGTACAGTCGGGTACCAGACCAGGGACTGGGCCCAATCGGCCCAGATGGCAAGCGAACCCTGCGTCTCGCCGAACGCTTCCCTGACCCAGGTGTACACACCGCCGGCCTTGGGCCACCCGCTGCCAAGCTCGGCCGCGGCAAACGAGATCGGGAGCATGAAACCCAGAAGTGCCAGCGCGAAGATGAAGATCGATCCCCATCCGTACTCGGCGATCGTCGGCAGATTCCGTAGGCTGATCACCGCCGCCACATCGATCATCGCGAGGCTGAACATCCCCAGGACCCGCTTTTTCTGGGCCAGCACCCGTGCCGCAGGGTGCCGCGAAACGCCAGCCGTGGCCTGGCCGTTCCGCGCTGGGTAACCCGTGTGCGCCGTGGGGTCACCCCCCGGTTTCCGTGGCGCGATCGGCCGAGCGGTCGCTCTTACCGGTGCGTCAGGCATGGCCGTCGCGGTGCGGCGACTCGCCGAAGTAACGCTGTGCTAGGCGGAGCAGTTGTCGTTCGTCAATGTGGTCGATGTCGATTCGGACGTCGGCGACCAATTTGGCCGAGATGTCTGGGCGGTGCTTCTCGACGTAGCTCACCCAGTGATGCGACGCGTTGGCTTTGCCTCCGCCATGACCGAACACGAGAATTGCACCGGCGGGAGCCACCGCCTCGGTGATCGCCTGCCAGTACTCCAGACTGTCATCCTCGTAGGTCCCGGATGGATTCCCGGCATGATGCCCGACCTTGTGAAATCGCCCGCGGGGGTCGGTGGCCACAATGCGCGTTGGGCGCTCACCCGGGACCGCATCGGTGGCGTAGATGTTGCTCTGGCGGAATGCGATTACGGCGACCACGTTCTTGTTGCGGATGGGCTCAGCGATCTGGTCCATGATCGGCATCCCGTCACTCGGGCAGCTGGTCCGCCGCGTGTACGTCGCGGTATCCGTTCACGACTGCGTTGGCTTCTCTGATGGCTCTGCCTTCATCGCCATGCTCGGCCAGCTGCTGGTTGGCTACGGCGATCCACAACCGCTTTTCGGCATCGCTCAAGCCCTTGTGATGTCTGTCGACGTCTTCTGCAGTCCAGGGCATGCGCGGTTCACCAGGTGGGAAGTGATCGCTTTACTCGAGTCCGACCTGCAGGTCGGGGCTGAGCATCTCCACTACGAGATCCTGGTCAGCGCCCACGTTCATGGCTGGCTCGTGGCTACAAACCGGACAGGGATAGCCGCTCTCACATGAACACGTGGCGAAGGCGGAGCCGCCCGTGCAGTTGCAGTCTTTGGCAGTCCTGCAGTTGGCACACATGGAAACCTCTCTTCTCAGCGGTGGAAAGCATTTGGTCAAGCAAGGCTAGGTCGGCCGCCGCCCAAGGCCGATATCGAGGCGGCCCGCCCCCCACAGCCGGTGCTTATAGAGAGGCCCGGCTTGGAAGGGCCGCTTTATCTCGTCGTCATGCGGGCGATGGGTAGGCCACTGCCCGGCGAGAGCGGACGTGCAGCACCAGAGCGTTGCCGACGAACATGCCCAATCCGATCAGAATGAAGGTGACCAGAGCGTTGACGATGTTGCCCAGCCCCGCCGGGTCGTCCGAGCCGAAGAACTGTGCGACGCCGATCAAGCCCACGGAGCCCGGCACGAGCAGCCAGAACGCCGGCATGAGGGTCGCGAGCGAAGGTGGACCTGAGGGACGTCCCTCGACCCACGCCGCAACCGGGGTCATCGCGAACGCGCCGACAAATGCGCCCAACTCGCCAGACAGAAGCTTGGCCCCGAGCTGCTCGCCGATCCATGCCGTGAGCAGCACGAGCAGCAGCCAGCCGAGGCTGCGCGGCGGCCCCGAGAAGTGCACGTAGCAGCCGACCCCAAACACGAGCGCGCCGAGCCACGGCGCCCATGCTCCAAGCGTGTTGATCGGCGTGTCGGTGCTGACGCCGTGGACATCGATGCCGGCCAGCTGTGCGCCAATGGCAATACCCAAGGTCAAGAGCACGAACTGCATCGTCCCTGCGACCAGCCGGCTCGCCCCACTGATGAGGTGACCCGCCGTCAGGTCGAGCGTGGCGCTCGTGAGGAGCCCTCCGGGCAAGAACGTGACGAGAGGCGGGATCAACGCGCGCAGCGATTCCTGCGTAGTCGTGCCCGGTGCGACGGCGAACGCGATCAGGCTGACGAGCGTCGCGGCGCTGATCGGCAGCAGCACTCGTAGCGTCGAGTCATTGCGCGCGTGGAGCTTCATCAGTCCTACCAGTGCGCCGAAGATCGCCGAAGCCAACAGGACGACCGCGGTTGGCTGCAGGATCAGGCACAGCCCCAGCGTGATCACCACGTGACCGCCAACGACCCCGGCCGGCCCGAACCGATGGGGCAGAGCCTTCGCCGCGGTCAACTCGCGCAAGCCGTCTTCAGGCTGGACCGCGCCGCGGTCCGCGAGACGCGCCACGTTCTCGACAGCCGCCATCTGGTCAAGCCGAAGACTTGCCGCGGTCGGCGCCGTGGAATCGAGCGCCACTGGGGCGCCACTTTCCTGCGCGGCCAACGTGAAGTTTGGTAGCACCACCACGCGCGCGCGTGGCACGCCATACACCTCGGCTATCCGCGCCGCTCGCGGTTGTACCAACCCCTCTGGCGTACCGGCCCGCGTCAGAGCTTCGGCGAGCCCCACCACGAACTCGAGCGCGTGGGTGTCCGCCACCGGCCCGGGCGGTCGTTCCGCCGGCCTTAGGCGTGACTGCGCTTGTCGGTCCTGCGGCGGTGTCATCGCTACTGCGATCGGGCCGAGAATCGATGGACGCCGTTTGACGGCCGCTCGAGCTAAGGCCCGTCGGCCTGGGAAGTTACGACGACCCGCTCGGGGCATCGAGCGTGCTCGACATATGCCGCGAACTGTCGCTCGAATTCCGGCCACCAGTCGGGTCCCGTCTCCGGTTGAGGTGGACCGCCGCCTGGTCCGGGCGGACCGCCGCCTCCGCCGCGACCCCAGCCAGAGTCCGGACCCTCGTCGTCTCTGGACCTCGGGCGCGGGGGGAGGCGAGTGCCGAACAACATGATCCCGCACGGCACGAGCAAGACCAGGAGGCTGCCCAAGATGGCGGTCATCACCGAGCCCCCGTTCCCCGCCGCACCGTGCGCAACGGACACAGCAGTATGGACATGCGCGACATAGGCCCCGTGCATGCGCGCTAATCCCGGAGGGAGCCCCCTGCCAGCCCGACTCGGCTCGGTGGTGAGTGCCTGTGAGCTGACATGAATCGGATATGTACCGGCCTCAGGTCAGAGACCCTATGCCACTGTGCGGCAGCCACCATAGGGCGGCGTTATGAGGTGTCCGCAGGCGAAAGCTAACGCCGCGTATGACCGCCGTGGGCGTCGGGTCTTGGTTGTCTAATGGGTGGTCGATTCGTTGGCGGACACGGGCGAAGTGACCGACCTCTCCCGGGCAGGCCGCGGCGAGCCTCCAGTGACGGACAAACCCGCCGTGAAGCGACTTTATGTTGGACATCGGGTGGTGGCCAACCGCGCCTGCCTGACAGTGACTCCCGCGATCACGTCTGCGCCGGCGAACGTCCCGCGATGACGACCGCCGGGTGCAATCCGCCCTCCGGGCCGGTCGGCGGATCGCCAGGTCCACGCCATAACTTACGCGGATTGGTCTGCATGCAGTTAGCACTAGTTCCGGCGGACGGTGCGACGCAGACTCCGGCCATGAGATCAGAAGACGCCCCCACTCCTATCCCGGGTAGCTCCCCCCCAGCAGCCGGCGGCTCCGCTCCTGCGGCCGGCAGGCGCACAGCCGGGGCCACAATGACCGCTGCCGGTCGATCTGGCTCCAAAACGGGAGCCACGCCCGTGTCGGCGCGTGGCAAGTACATGGCTTGGCCGACGCTCGCGCTGATGACCGTCAGCGTGGTCGCGAGCTTGCGTGCTGCGCCGTCGATGGCGATTTTCGGCCTGGCCTCGATCTTCCTCTACATCGTCCCCGCGATCTTCTTCTTCATCCCGACCTCGCTCATACCTGCCGA
>Ga0335075_10002547_pt1 | contig 29212 bp, 27 predicted proteins | sample Lox_Sample_24_FD_206723 | JGI IMG/M metagenome (GOLD analysis project Ga0335075, IMG submission 206723) | Soil microbial communities from Loxahatchee National Wildlife Refuge, Florida, United States - Lox_Sample_2.4 | ecosystem: Environmental > Terrestrial > Soil > Wetlands | place: USA...
CAGGCAGCCTCGCTGGCGAGCCGGGCCGGGCAGCTGGGCCTGCTGCCCTCGCGGGCCCATGACCGGTCGCGGAATATCACCGCCAGCCCGCTATCGGGCCTCGGCGGCCGGCGGCCGCTGCGCCGCGTGGTGCAGGCGCTCGACGCCGCAATCGTGGCCGAACCCATGCTCGCGGCACTGCCGGGCCGGTTCGTGTTCGCCGTCGACGACAGCACTGGGGGTGCTGCACTCTCGCGGTCTGATGTCGGGCTGCGCCGGACCGGGCGACAGGCCGAGCTGTTCATCACCGGACGCAGCGCAGGCATCGTCCTGCCGATCCGGGCCGCCGTACCCGCCGCGATTGCTGCGGCCCTGGCCGCGGTCAAGCTCGGCGTCGGCGAGCAGGTCGCGCGGATTGCCGGCCTGCCCGGTGGCGGGGCCGCGGTTGCCGCTGCCGTGGGCGGCTCAGTCGGCCGCGCCGCGCCGCGCGATGGCGGGCGACTGCCGCTCGGCCCGCTCGGCCCGGACAGCGCCGAAGCCCTGGTCGTCGCGCCACGGCTCGGCCGGCTGAGCGCCGCGGAGGCGGAGCTGGTCGGGTCGCTGCTGCACTCTGCGGACGTGCTGCGGCTAGCCTCCGCCGGCCGGATCGTGATCCCGCTGGCGGTCACGCCTGCCACCGCGGCTAATCGGCTGGCCGTGTCGGATCTGCTGACCAGCGACGACGACTCCATGTCCGGAGTCAGCGCCTGCAGCGGCATGGCCTGCAGCCGGTCGCTGGCCGACGTTCGCTCGCTCGCGCGGCCGCTGCCAGGGCGTCCGCGTATTCACTGGGCTGGGTGCGCCCGCGGCTGCGGCACTCCCGCGGATTCCGACCTGATCGTCGCGACCGCAGCGGACCGCTTCCTGATCGGCGGACAGCCCGCCAGCCTGTCGACTGCCGGAGCGCTATGACCACGACAGCCTCGCCGCGTCGCGGCGGCAGCAACGGAGCAGCGGGCGGACAGCCGCTGGACTACGAGCGTGACGGCGCGCGTATCTACCGCGAGTCGTTCGCGATCATCAGGGCCGAGGCCGACCTCAGCGCGATTCCCGCCGACCTGGAGCCCGCGGTCGTCCGGATGATCCACGCGTGCGGGATGACCGACCTGCCCGCCGACGTCGGCTTTTCACCGGGCGTGGGCACGGCGGCGCGCTCGGCACTGAGTGCCGGCGCGCCGGTCCTGTGCGATTCGGTGATGGTGGCCGGCGGGATTACCCGGTCGCGGCTGCGCTCCGGCAACCCGGTTGTGTGCACACTCCGCGACGTGCGGGTTCCCGGCCTGGCGGCACAGCTTGGCACGACCAGGTCGGCCGCGGCGCTCGGCCTATGGGGCGATCAGCTGGCCGGCGCCGTCGTAGCCATCGGCAACGCCCCGACCGCGTTGTTCCGGCTGCTGGAGCTGCTCGACGCCGGGGCGCCCGGGCCAGCGGCGATCATCGGCATCCCGGTCGGCTTCGTCGGTGCGGCGGAATCGAAGCGCGCGCTGGCGTCCTGGCCGGGCGGAGTGCCGTACCTGACCGTGCACGGCCGGCGCGGCGGCTCTGCGATAACTGCCGCCGCGGTGAACGCGCTAGCAGGCGATCCGGAGTGAGCACGCGGGCCGGCCAGATCACCGGCGTCGGAGTCGGCCCCGGTGACCCCGATCTGGTCACCGTCCGGGCCGCCCGGCTCATCTCAGCGGCGGATGTCGTCGCCTACCACTGCGCCGCGCACGGCCGCAGCATCGCGCGCGCCGCGGCTGAGCCGTACCTGCGCGACGGCCAGGCCGAGGAAGTGCTCCGCTACCCGGTCACCACCGAGGTCAGTGACCATCCGGGCGGCTACGACGGCGCAATGGCGGAGTTCTACGCCGAGGCGACCTCGCGGCTGGCGCGGCATTTGCAGGATGGCCGTGACGTCGTTGTCCTCTGCGAGGGTGATCCCTCGCTCTACGGGTCGTACCTGCACCTGCACGAGCGGCTCAGTGCCCGGTTCCGGTCGGTCATCGTGCCCGGTGTCTCGTCGGTGTCTGCTGCGGCGGCCGCCGCAGCCGTGCCGCTCGTGCAGCATGACGAGACGCTGACGGTGCTGCCGGGGACGCTGCCCGCCGATCAGCTCCGGGTCCGGCTGGCCGGCGCGGACGCGGCCGCTGTGCTCAAGCTCGGCCGCACGTTCGGGACTGTGCGCTCCGCGCTGGAGCAGGCAGGTCTGCTCGACCGCGCTTTGTACGTCGAGCGGGCCGGCACCGGGATAGAGCGGGTGGAGCCGCTTTCCGGCGTGGATCCGGCTGGTGTGCCGTACATGTCGCTGGCGCTCGTGCCCGGCCGCGGACACCGGGAAGTGATCCAACCGGGAGTTGTGATCGTCGGTCTCGGGCCAGGTGACCCGGCCTGGCTGACACCCGAAGCCGACGCCGCGATCGCGACGGCGACTGATCTGGTCGGCTACCGGGCGTATCTCGCTCGCATTCCGGTCCGTCCCGGCCAGGTCCGGCACGCGTCCGGCAACACCGTCGAAGCGGAGAGGTCGCAGCTAGCGCTGGACCTGGCCGCGGCCGGTCGCCGGGTCGCGGTGGTCTCCTCCGGCGACCCCGGCGTGTTCGCGATGGCGTCCGCGGTCCTCGAGCAGGCCGTGACCGGCGGCGACCGCTGGGCCGGTGTGCCGGTGACGGTGCTGCCCGGTGTCACCGCCGCGCAGGCGGTCGCCGCCAGGGCCGGCGCGCCGCTCGGACACGATTACTGCGTGCTCAGCCTGTCGGACCGGCTGAAACCGTGGTCGGTGATCGCGGACCGGGTCGAGCGCGCCGCGGCGGCAGACCTTGTGCTCGCCCTGTACAACCCCGCGTCCCGGTCGCGTACCTGGCAGCTGGCCGCGGTCGCGGAGCTGATTCAGCGCTGGCGCAGCCCGGAGACGCCCGTCGTCCTCGGCCGCTCCGTCGGGCGCGACGGCGAGCAGCTCCAGGTGATTACCCTCGCCGAACTCGGCGCCGCCGATGTCGACATGTCCACGCTGGTCATCGTCGGCTCCAGCACGACGAGGGTGGCGGAACGCGACGGGCGGCCGGTGGTATTCACGCCCCGGCACTACGGCGAAGCTGGCGCAGCAGCCAGCTCTCGGCATCTTCGGCCGAGGAGCAGCAGCCGGGCGCAACGGCCAGCTGGGGACGGCTGACCATCACGACCGGGATGCCGAGATCGCGGGCAGCAGCGAGCTTGCCGGCCGTCAGCTCGCCGCCGCTGTTCTTGGTGACGAGGACGTCGATGCGGTGCTCGCGCATGAGCGCCAGCTCGGCGTCGGCGTCGTAGGGGCCTCGGGCCAGGATGACCTGCCGCTGCGGCGGCATCGGCCCCGCGGGCGGGTCGACGCAGCGGATCAGGAACCACAGCTGGCTTAGCGGCGCGAACACGCCGAGGCCCTGGCGCCCGGTGGTGAGGAAGACGCGGCTGCCCATGTCCGGCAGCATGCTCGCGGCGTCGGCGAGGGTGCTCGCCACGTGCCAGTTGTCACCGTCGCCGGGCAGCCACGGCGGGCGTACCACCCGCAGCAGCGGGACGCCGGTCCGGTGGCATGCTTCGGTGGCATTGGCGGAGATGCGCGCGGCGAACGGGTGCGTGGCGTCGACGACGGCGCTGATGTCATGCTCGGTCAGCCAGTCCGCTAGACCGCCGACGCCGCCGAATCCGCCGATGCGGACCTCGCCGGCCGGCAAGGCGGGATCCTTGACCCGTCCGGCGAGCGAGGAGATGACGCGCAGGCACGGCCGGGCGGACAGTCGCGACGCCAGGTCGCGGGCCTCGCTGGTACCGCCGAGGATCAGGACTGAATGGACAGTCGATGTCATCCGGCCTCCTCCGCGCCGGCGGTCACGGGGGCTGCTGGCTGGTGCGGCGCAGCAGGTAGGTGTCCATGATCCAGCCGTGCCGCTGCCGCGCTGCCGCGCGCGCGGCGACGATGCGCGGTCCCGCCTCGGCGACGCGGCCGGCGATGAGGATCTCGTCCTCGGTGCCGACATAGGCGCCCCAGTAGATCTCGTCGGTGCCGGCGGCGACAGTGAACGCGTTCCTTGCGTCGAGCATCACGACGACGTCGTCGCTGTGCTCGGGAAAGCCCTCGGCCGCCAGCCGGCGGCCGGTGGTGATGTGCAGCGGACGGCCGGTCCTGGTGAGGCTGATCTGATGCTGGGCGGCCAGTGCCTGCACGCTGCTGATGCCGGGGATTACCCGCAGTTCGAACTGCACGGCGCCGCGTGCGAGCACTTCGCGCAGTACGTGCAGCGTGCTGTCGTAGAGCGCCGGGTCACCCCAGGCGAGGATCGCGCCGCGGCCGTCTTCGCCGAGCTCGCTGGTCAGGAGCTGTTCGTAGATGCCGGCCCGGCGGGCGCGCCAGTCCTCGACGGCGGCTTCGTACTCGGCGGCGCTGCGGTCACGCTGTGCGTCGGAAGCCGTCACGACGCGGCAGCTGCCGGTGATGTAGCGGTCGCAGATCTGCGCGCGGACGTCGGTCAGACTCGCCTTGTCGTCGCCCTTGTCGAGCATGAACACGACGTCGGCGGCGTTCAGCTCGTTAATCGCCTGGACGGTAATGTGCTCCGGGTTGCCTGACCCGATGCCGACGACGGAAACGGTTCTCATCACGTGCTCCGATCGGCGGATGGGCCGCGGTAACGCCCGGCCGAGTACAGGTGGCTGTCGTCGAAGCGGGACTCACTCAGCACGCGTCCGACGACGATGATGGCGGTGCGGCGGATGTCCCGAGCGCGAACCTGGCTGGCAAGGTCACCGAGACGGCAGCGGAGGATTTCCTCGTCCGGCCAGCTTGCCCGCGCCACGACCGCCGCCGGGCAGTCCGGCCCGTAGTGCGGCAGCAGGTCAGCGGCGACCTGGTCGATGTTCTGCACCGCCAGGTGCAGAACAAGCGTGGCGGCAGTGGCCGCGAGAGCGGGCAGTTCCTCGCTGGGCGGCATCGGCGTCGCGCGCGCGGCGGTCCTGGTGAGCACGACGGTCTGCCCGACACCGGGCAGGGTCAGCTCCTGGCGGAGGGCCGCCGCGGCGGCGGCGAAGGCGGGCACGCCCGGAACGATCTGCCACGGTACGCCCGCCACATCGAGCCGCCTGGTCTGCTCGCCGATCGCGCTGAAGATCGACGGATCGCCGCTGTGCAGGCGGGCGACGTCGTGCCCGGCCCGGTGCGCGGATACCAGTTCCGCGGTGATCGAGTCGAGGTCCAGGTCCTGGGTGTCGACGAGCCTTGCGTCCTCTCTCGCCTGGGCGACCACCTCTGGTGGCACCAGGCTGCCCGCATACACGACGACCGGTGCCGACGCGATGATCCGCTGCGCGCGGATGGTCAGCAGGTCTGCTGCGCCGGGTCCGGCGCCGATGAAGTGCACGGTCATGGCCTGGTCACCTGCCACTGCGTGACCGCCAGCGCGGGCCGCCATGCGGTGAACCCGCCTAGTGGCTCGCGGTGGCTGACGGCTACCTTGATCAGCTCGCCGCCGTGCTCGCGCTGCCAGTCCTGCAGCAGTGTCTCGGACTCGATCGTGACCGCGTGAGCCACCAGCGGGCCACCGGCCGGCAATCGGTCCCAGCACGCTGGCAGGACACCGTCGGCGGTCAGGCCGCCGCCGATGAAGACCGCGTCCGGGTCTGGCAGGCCGGTGAGCACGCCAGGAGCAGTGCCGGTAACAACTTGCAGGGCCGGCACGCCGAGGGATGCGGCGTTGCGAGCCACCCGGTCCGCCCGGTCCGGCCTTGCCTCGACCGCGATGGCGCGTGCGAGCGGCTCGGCGCGCATCCACTCGATGCCGATGCTGCCGCTGCCCGCGCCGACGTCCCACAGCAGCGCCCCCGGCCAGGGCCGCAGCACCGCCAGCGCCAGTGCCCGCAACTCACGCCGGGTGACCTGCCCATCTGTCTCATACATGCTGTCAGGCAGCCCGGGCGTGCGGCCAGATGCAATCCCTGGATCCTGCCTGGCGGTGACCGCGAGCACGCACAGATCGGCGCAGCCTGCCGTCGTCAGGCCCGCCGCCAGCTCCGGCGGGCTCACACGTTCGGAAGGTGCGCCCAGGTCCTGCAGCACGATCAGCTCACTGCCGCCCCAGCCGCGATCGGCCAGCACGCCCGCCACGGCAACCGGGGTCTGGCGATCCCGGCACAGCACAATCAGGCGGGCACCCGGCTGCAGCGCAGCCAGCGTGACCTCCGCCGGCTGACTCACCAGCGACACGACAGTAACCTCGTGCTGCGGCCAGCCCAGTCGCGCGCACGCCAGCGCCACAGAGGACACGCCCGGCACGATCCGCACGGCCGCGGCCCCGAGTCGGCGCGCCAGCGTCGCGCCGATGCCGTGCAATGTCGGGTCGCCGCTAGCCAGCACACACAGGCCGGGGTTCTCCCGGACGAACTCGTCGAGGCCGGCCAGCAGCGGGACCGGCAGCGGAACCCGCCGGGCCGGAAGCTCAGGCAGCAGGGCTAGCTGACGCGGGCTTCCCGCGATCGCCGTCGCTGCCGTGAGGACGGCGCGGGCATCCTCGGACAGCGACCGCCAGCCATCCGCGCCGATCCCCACGACGGTGACCTGGGCTGGGGGGCGCGGTGTGCTGGCAGGTGAGTTCATCGACGGCACGCTACCGCGGCCGCCAGAGCCGGATGGCCAGCGGCCCGAAGTGAGCCGCGGCGCTCCGGCTTGACGCCCGGTCAGCCCGGCGCCTACAGTGACGCTGCCCTCGGCTGTGTCTTTGCCGTCGGCAGATGCAGATTCAGCGAAGTCCGGTGAGATCCCGGCGCTGTCCCGCAACGGTAGTCCCCCAAGGGGGCGAGCCCGGTCGCCTGTGCTGCGTCGACGAAGTGGTCCTCGGAGGAAGGACGGCTCGCGTGCGGCCTCCGTGTCAGGGAGGGCGTGCGAGTGCGCGAGGACGATACCCGGCCCGGCCGGGCACAGCCCGGCCCTGGTCACGAGGGCTCGCCGTCGGCACTGTCCGCGGGCAGCCGGCCCCCGCCAGCGCGAGCGCAGGCCGCCGCCCGCCGCCGGGACCGCGTTCCGCTCTGGATCGTGCTCACGGTCTGCCTCGTCCTGCTGCTGGTCATCATGACGCTCGGCGTGGCTATCGGCTCGGTGCCGGTGAGCCCGGATCGGGTGTGGCACGTCGTCATCGCGGGCATCGCCGGGCACGCGCCGGGCACCGTGGCCGGGATCATCATCTGGCAGATCCGCCTGCCCAGGGTCTTGCTGGCCGCGGTCGTCGGCGCGGCCCTGACGACCTGCGGGTCGGTCGTCCAGGTCCTGGTCCGCAACGCGCTGGCTGACCCGTTCCTGCTCGGGGTGTCATCAGGCGCCAGCGTCGGCGCGACGGCGGTCCTGCTGCTGGGCGCGTTCGCCTCGCTCGGTATCTGGGCGATCTCGGTCGGCAGCGTGCTCGGTGCCCTCGCCGCGATGGCGGCGGTGTTCCTCGTGTCGCGCACCGGGTCGTCGCTGTCCCCGACCCAGCTGATCCTGTGCGGCGTGGTCATGTCAGCGCTGTTCGAGTCCGTGACCAGCTTCCTGATCTTCCGGGGCAATCCGCAGGCCACGCAGGCAGTGCTGTTCTGGCTGCTGGGCTCGTTCGGCCTGGCCAGCTGGAACCAGATCCCGATCCCCGCGCTGGCGCTCGCGGCGGCGATGGTCTACCTCCTCGCGCAGGGACGGGCCCTGAACGCGCTGGCTATGGGATCTGAGCCGGCAGCTTCGCTCGGGTTGGACGTGCCCCGGATGCGCCGGAACCTGTTCATCGTGACCTCGCTGATGGCCGGAGTAGCGGTGGCGGTGAGCGGAGTCATCGGGTTCGTCGGCCTGGTGGTCCCGCACATCGTGCGGCTGATCGTCGGGTCCGATCACCGCCGGGTGCTGCCGACCGGGGTGCTGTTCGGGGCCGGCTTCATGGTCCTCGGAGATCTGCTGGCGCGCACGATCGTGTCGCCGCAGGAAATGCCGATCGGGGTAATCACGGCGTTCATCGGCGCGCCGACCCTGATCGTCTTGATCCGGCGGCGGCCTTACCTGTACGGCGCGACTCAGTGAGCCTGGCCGTGGACGACCTGTCGGTCGACATCGGCGGCCGCCGGATCGTTGACGGCATCAGTCTGGCCGTCCGCGACCGGGAGTTCGCCGGGCTGGTCGGGCCCAACGGCAGCGGCAAGTCAACCATCCTCAAGGCGATCTACCGCGTGCACCGGCCTTCGGCAGGCCGGGTGCTGCTGGACGGGACCGACCTGCTCTCGCTCGGGCCCAGGGACAGCGCGCGGCGGATCGCGGTGGTTACACAGGAATCCGCCAGCGAGTTCGATTTCTCCGTGCGCGAGATGGTGATGATCGGCCGTACCCCGCACAAGCACTCGTTCGAGCGCGACACGGCCGCCGACCACGACATCGTCGATCACGCGATGGAGCGAGTGGGCTGCGGGCAGCTGGCCTCCCGCCGGTTCAATACTCTGTCGGGCGGCGAGAAGCAGCTCGTCCTCGTGGCCCGGGCGCTGGCCCAGCAGGCCGACCATCTCATCCTGGATGAGCCGACCAACCACCTCGATATCCACCATCAGGTGGAGATCCTCGAGATCGTCTCCGGCCTCGGCATCACCGTGCTGGCGGCGCTGCACGACCTCAGCCTCGCTGCGCTGTTCTGCCAGGCCATTCACGTGCTGCGGGCCGGCGAGATCGTGGCCGCCGGACCGCCGGCTGCCGTGCTCACCGCCGAGACCATCCGGCGGGCCTACGGCGCGGACGTGCTCGTCATCGACCACCCCGACACGGGAACCCCCCACCTGATACCGCGCCGCGTTCAGCCCGCCACCGGCGAGCCGCGCGGCGGCGGGGTGATCCCAGGCCCGCTCGCAGAGCCCGAACCCGGCAGATAAGCCCGAGAGGAACCCGATGCACAGCAACCGCAGATCACTACTCCCGCTCCGGCCTAACGCCTGGCGCTGCCTGGCGCTCTCGGCCGCGCTCATCGCCGGCGTGACCGGCATGGCCGCGTGCGGCAGCAGCAGCCCGCCCGGGTCGTCGTCCTCAGGACCGGCATCAGGTGGCTACCCAGTGACAGTGAGCAGCTGCGGCACCAGCGAGACCTTCACCAGGGCCCCGACCCGCGCGGTGTCCAACGACGTCAACACGACCGAGGACATGCTCGCCCTCGGCCTTGAATCGCACATGGTCGGCACGTTCGGCGTCACCGGTGACGGCCCGGTCGGCCAGCCAGTACCGCCGCCGCCCTATCAGGCCGGGTTCAAGCGGGTGCGCGACGTCTCTTCCAACTACTTCACCCTCGAGCAGCTCGTCGGGCTGCACCCTGACTTCCTGTTCGCCGGCTGGAACTACGGCCTGCAGCAGGGCACGAACCTGACGCCGGCCTACCTGGCGAAGTTCGGCATTAAGACGCTCGTGCTGACCGAGTCGTGCGCCCACGTGGAGAAGAGCAAGACCTCCGTCAGCATCAACGACACCTACACCGACATCAGCAACCTGGGCAAGATCTTCGGCGTCCAGGCCCGGGCTCAGAAGGTCATCGCGGGCATGAAGGCAGAGGTTGCCGCCGCGCAGTCGAAGATCGCCGGGCAGAAGCCGGTCACCGTGTTCGACTACGACAGCGGCCAGTCCGCGCCCTTCACCGGACCGGGCCTGGCAATGGTGAACGCGGAAATCAGCCTCGGCGGCGGGACGAACATCTTCGCCGGCCTCAAGCAGAGCTGGACGTCGGTGTCCTGGGAGCAGGTCGTCGCGGCCAGGCCGCAGTGCATCATCATCAACGACTACGGCACCCCCACGGCAGCGCAGAAGGAGAGGTTCCTGGAGACCTTCAGCGCCAGCAAGAATCTGCCGGCCGTGAAGAATCACTGCTTCCTGACGCTGGCCTACGACGAGGTCACGCCGAGCCCGCGCGACGCGGAAGCGGTCACGGCGATCGCCAGGTGGCTGCACCCGTCGGCCTACGGGCTGCCTGCCGACGGTTCCTGACCGCTGTTACCGGGGCGCGCCTCGGCGGACGCTGTTTGACCGCCGGGGTTCGCCCCCTATAACGTCCCTATTGCCTCGGTAATGGCGCCGGGGTTTACGGCCAGCAGCGAAGTCCGGTGTGAATCCGGCACTGTCCCGCAACGGTGAAGCCCCTCAGGGGGACGAGTCCGGTCGACTCAGCTGGCGCGTAGCGAACCAATGTCCTCGGATGAAGGGCCGTTCGCGCGACACCGGATTCTGACCGGTGTCTGCGAGCCTCTTCATCCTCCGCGCGTACGGAGGATGACTCATGCAGCAAGACCATGCCACTGCTCCAGGATCTGACGCGGCTCGATCACGCCTGCGTCAGATCGTCAGGGACCTGTCCGGCCGCGAGTGGGGCCGGCTCGGGCTGATGTTCCTGTTCATCATCGCGATCAACGTCGTCGGGTGGGGCATCTACGTGCTCGCCGTGATGCCGCACCACTTCGACTACAAGGGCGTCGGCGGCGCCCGCGGCCTCGGCGTCGGCTTCGGCGTCGCGATCACCGCCTGGTTCCTCGGATTCCGGCACGCGTTCGACGCCGACCACATCTCCTGCATCGACAACACCACCCGCAAGCTCATGGCAGACGGCAAGCGGCCGCTCGGCACCGGGTTCTTCTTCAGCTTCGGCCACTCCACGATCGTGGTCGCGGTCGGCGTCGGCATCACGATCGCCGCCCGGGCCGTGTTCGGCGCCGTCGTCAACCCGACATCCGCCTACGAGACAGCCGGCGGCGCCATCGGCACGGTCGTGTCCGCGAGCTTCCTGTACCTGATCGCGGTGCTCAACCTCATCGTCCTGTCGGGCATCTTCAAGGTGTTCCGCGACATGCGCCGCGGCGCCTACAGCGAGGACGAGCTGGAAGCCCAGCTGCAGGCCCGCGGGCTGATGTACCGGTTCTTCGGCCGGTTCATGAAGTCGATCACCCGCACCTGGCAGCTGTACTTCGTCGGCCTGGTCTTCGGCATCGGCTTCGACACCGCGACGGAGGTGGTGCTGCTCGCCGCCACCGCGTACGCAGCGATCCAGGGCCTGCCCTACTACGCCGTCCTGGCGCTGCCGCTTCTGTTCTCGGGCGGCATGATGCTGTTCGACACCATCGACGGGTGCTTCATGAACTTCGCCTACGGCTGGGCGTTCGCCCGGCCAGTGCGCAAGGTCTACTACAACCTCGTCATCACGGCCCTGTCGATCGGCGCCGCATTTATCATCGGCACGATCGAGATCCTCGGCATCCTCACCACCGAAGTCCACCTGAACGGCGCGTTCTGGAACCTCATGGCTAACTTCAACATCAACGTCGCCGGGTTCTGCATCGCCGGGCTGTTCATCGCCGTCTGGGCCGCCGCCCTGGCCTACTGGCGCTGGGGCAAGGTTGAAGCTCGGTGGAGCACCGGATTCACGGCCGAGACAGCAAAAGTCCCTGAGCCGTGACCGGCTGGAGTTGTCATGGATGATCTCCGACCAGGCGATCACGATCATGCCTACCAGCATGACCACAGCCGGCAGCATGACCACGACCATGAGCACCGAGACGGCCGGCAGGGCGGTAACAGTCTGGCGAGACTGCTGGCCGGAATCCGTCATCCCCATCGGCACAGCCACGTCGGCACGATCGACGGCGCTCTGCTGGCCGATCAGGCAGGGCTGCGCACCCTGGGCATCAGCCTGGCTGTGCTGCTGGGAACTGGCCTGATCCAGGTGTGCATCGTGGCAGTCAGCGGCTCGGTCGGCCTGCTGGCTGACACGATTCACAACATCGCCGACGCGCTGACCGCGGTGCCGATCGGGCTGGCGTTCCGGGCGGCCCGCCGCCCGCCGACCTGCCGCTACACCTACGGCTACGGCCGCACAGAGGACCTGGCCGGGCTCGCCGTCGTGGTCGTCATGGCCGCGTCCGCAGGCACGGCCGCGTGGCAGGCGGTCACCCGGCTCGTGCAGCCCGGTCCGCTGCACCACCTGCCCTGGGTGGCGGCAGCGGGCCTGATCGGCTTCGCCGGCAACGAGATCGCCGCGCGGTACCGGATCAGCACCGGCAAGCGCATCGGCTCCGCGGCGCTGATCGCAGACGGCCGGCATGCCAGCATCGACGGGCTGACCAGCCTGGCCGTGGTGGCCGGCGCGGCGGGCGTCGCAGCCGGGTGGCACACCGCCGACCCCGTGGCCGGGATCCTCATCACCGGCGCGATCCTGGCCGCCCTCGGCGGCGCGACGCGCGGAATCTGCCGCCGCCTCATGGACGCCGTCGACCCTGACCTCGTCGCCAGAATCGAGGACACCGCCGGCGTCATCACTGGCGTGGCAGGCTGCGGCAGCATCCGGGTGCGCTGGATCGGGCACGAGCTGTACGCCGAGCTCGACATCACTGTCAGCCCGGCGCTCACGGTCGCCCAGGCACACGAGCTGACAGAGATCACAAGGCATCGGCTGCTACACGAGATCTCGCGGCTAACCGATGCCACCATCCACGTCAACCCGCAAGCACACAGTGACGCGGGAGTGCACGCGCTGACCGCGCACCACTTCACTGCGGCGCTGAGGCCTGAGTAATGCCTGGCACTCCTCTCCACTCCTGCACACAGCAGATGACGGTCTTGCTGCCATATCAGTGGCTCAGCGACACCCGTCAACTGTCCGAGCCGCAGCGGGACTGGCTGGCGGCGTGGGACGCGCCTAGGTCCCCTTACCGCGGGACTGCGCCCGCCCCGCCGGACCGTACCGCTGCTGGCTTCTCGGCAGGCAACAGGAGGCACCAGTGACCAGCGCCCGGATCCCGCTCGCCGAGCTCGCCCGACTCGGCTCCTACTTCGCCCTCCGGGACGGCGCCACCGGCGGCGAAGCCGGATTCGAGCCGGTCGCCGGCCTGCTCGACGGCAGCGAAGAGAGCGAGGTCCGGCTTCGCGCCCGGATCGATGACATAGCCGCCCGGCTCGGTACCACACAACGGTGGATCGGCGCGTCGATCATGTTCCAGGGGTGGGCGGCACACCTCACGTCGATCTACACCGGGTCAGTCGTCCTGGCCGGCGCCGTACCAGACCTGTCGGCAGCCCGGCTCCAGTACCGGAGAACGCCGGACGGCCCGGTCGACCTGCTGGCTGCGCCGCTCACCGTCACCGACCCCGGCTCCGGCTGGCGGCTCCTGGCTGGCGGGCACATCGATCCGCTGGCAAACGCGATCCGGCGGCAGGTCCGCATCGGCCGGCATCTGCTGCTCGGCAACCTTGGCTCGGCACTTGCCGGATCGCTGATAGTGCTTGCCCAAGCCGGGCACGGCCGGCTGGATGAGCTGACAGCCGCTGCCTGGGCCCAGCCAGCCGAGCTTCGCCGGTACGGCCAGTGGCTCACCGCACGCGACGGGCCGCACTATGCCCGCACAACCTGCTGCGGATACATGCAGCTGCCCGGCGGGCGCCGCTGCGGCGACTGCGCGCTCAGCTGGCGACGGGCCGCGGCCACCGGTCCGCCGCAAAATCAGGCACGCGGAGACGCCTCGTGAAGATCAAGACGCGACGCGACACCGGCGAGACCACCCTGCGGGCCGGCCGCCGACTCCGCAAGAACCAGGCCCGCATTCGACGCGGTCGGCCACGCGTCGACGCGGGCAATGCCGGGCAGCCATACATCGCTGACCCGGTCTTCGGCATCGGCACCGCACCGCCACGGAGGTGGTGCAGCTCACCGCGACAGCCTACGCAGCGATATACGCCTGCGCTACATCCTCACCACCGAGGTACACCTGAATGGCGCGTTCTGGAACCTCATGCAAACTTCGATATCAACGTCGCCGCGCTTCTGCATCGCCGGGGCTCGTCTTCGCCGTCCGGGCCGTGGCCCTGGCCTACTGGCGGTGGGCAACGCTGAGCCAGGGTGGTCGGCCGCAGTGAGTTCAGCTCGGCCGGCAGCTCCGGCACCTAGCGGAAGGAAAGCTGCACTGTGACAGCGGGTTCGCTGCTGGTGGCCGGCACGACGTCGGATGCGGGGAAGTCGGTGCTGACCGCGGGTATCTGCCGGTGGCTGGCACGCCAGGGCGTGCGGGTGGCCCCGTTCAAAGCGCAGAACATGTCCAACAACTCGGTGGTGGCTCCTGACGGCGCCGAGATCGGCCGGGCTCAGGCCATGCAGGCGGCGGCGTGCGGAGTGCCCGCTGAGGCCGCGATGAACCCGGTGCTGCTCAAGCCAGGCAGCGATCTGACCAGCCAGATCGTGCTGCTCGGCCGCGCCGTCGGGGAAGCCACCGCCGACGGGTACTGGCGCGCCGGCGCGGGCCGCGAGGAGTTGCTGGCCACAGTTCTCACCGCCTACGACGACCTGCGCTCACGCTTCGACGTCATGATCTGCGAGGGCGCAGGCTCCCCGGCCGAGATCAACCTGCGGCGCGGCGACCTGGTCAACATGGGCCTGGCCCGCGCCCGGGACCTGCCAGTCATCGTCATCGGCGACATTGACCGCGGCGGAGTGTTCGCTGCCCTGTTCGGCACGCTCGCCCTGCTCGAGCCGGCCGACCAGGCACTGGTCAGCGCGTTCGTGATCAACAAGTTCCGCGGCCACCAGCCGCTGCTGGCACCCGGCCTGGACGAGCTGACGGCACGGACAGGACGGCCAGTGCTGGGCGTCGTGCCCTTTCTCACGCAGACGTGGATCGACGCCGAAGACGCGGTCGCGACCGAGGGACCGTACCGGCCGGAGACAGCCGCCGGAGCCCAGGACGACCTGCAAGTCGCCGTGATCCGGCTGCCGCGCATCTCGAACTTCACCGACGTGGACGCGCTCGCACTGGAGCCCGGCGTGAGCGTCCGGTTCGTCGCGTCGCCGGCCGCGCTCGACGGCGCGGATCTAGTGATCGTGCCGGGCACTAAGGCGACCGTCGCCGACCTGGCCTGGATGCGGGCCCGCGGGCTGGACACCGCCCTGGTCCGGCGGGCTGCTGCCGGGCAGCCGGTGCTGGGGATCTGCGGCGGCTACCAGATGCTGGGCACGGTCATCCACGACGAGGTCGAGAGCCGGTCCGGCACCGTTTCCGGGCTCGGGCTGCTGCCGGTGCAGACGCGGTTCGCTCCCGGCAAGACGCTCCGGCGCCCGTCCGGCTACGCCGGGACGGTCCCGGTGGCGGGCTATGAGATCCACCACGGCATCGTCGACGTCGCCGACGGCCAGCCCTGGTTCACCGCCAGGCCGGGCGACGAGACGACCGCGCTGGATGGCTGCTGTTCCGCCGCAGTAGCGGGCACCCTCTGGCACGGGATCTTCGAGAACGACGAGTTCCGCCGGGCGTACCTGACCGACACAGCCCGGATCGCCGGCCGCGGATTCGTCCCGGCCGAGGGCACCTGCTTCGCCGCGGCGCGGCAGGCCCAGTTCGACACGCTCGCCGACGCTATTGAGACCAGCCTCGACACCGATGCCCTGCTGCGCCTGATCGAGCACGGTCCGGCACGGGACCTGCCGACGCTACGGTCTCACCTGTGACCCGGAAAAACGCCCTGCGGGCTCGCGCCGCCGGCTGGCCCGGCTGGTCCGGAAGAGACTGGCCGCTGGCCACCGGCCTGATCGGCGGCGCGATCGCCGACGCAGTCCTCGGAGACCCGAAGCGCGGCCATCCGGTCGCGTTGTTCGGCCAGCTCATGACCACCCTGGAGCAGCGCCTCTACGCCGACCGCGCGGCACCGGGCCTCGGCTATGCGGCAGCCGGTCTTCTGCTCGGCGCGGCCCCGCAGCTCGTCGCTGCGCGGCTCACCCGTCGCAGCCAGGCCGGCCGAGCAGCGATCACTGCGACGACGGCCTGGACCACCACCGCGTCCCGGTCGCTGCAGGCGGCGGCACGCCAGATCGCGGCTGCCCTGGCCGCCGAAGACCTCGCGCAGGCCCGCGCCATGCTCCCGTCCCTGTGCGGCCGCGACCCCCAGGACCTGGACCACGCCCAAATCACCAGAGCCGTCATCGAGTCCGTCGCCGAGAACACCAGCGACGCGATCGTCGCACCGCTGATCTGGGGAGCGCTGGCAGGCCCGGCAGGCATGTCCGGCTACCGCGCCGTGAACACCCTCGACGCCATGGTCGGCCACCACTCACCCCGCTACGAACGGTTCGGCCGAACCTCGGCCCGCCTCGACGACGTCGCCAACTGGATCCCGGCACGGATCACCGCCCTGCTCGCGGCAGCGTGCTCGCCAGCAGTCGGCGGCAGACCACGACCCACCTGGCAGACCGCCTGCCACGACGGCCCGCTGCACCCCAGCCCCAACGCCGGCTGGTGCGAGGCAGCCTTCGCCGGCGCCCTCGCCATCCGGCTCGGCGGTACGCTCAGCTACTCAGGGCGCACCGAGCACAGACCACAGATGGGAACCGGCCGGACACCGCAGACCGGCGACATCCAGCGAGCGATCCGCCTCAGCCAAGCCGTCACTGCCACCGCAACCGCTATGGCGGCGGGGCTAGCAGCTGCAGGCACCGGTGCGGACCGCCGACTCCCGAGTCGATGTTGACAATGCCGCGCGCGAACCGGACTCGCCGACCCCAGGCCTTGGAGAACTCACGCGAGATGTCGACGCGGACCTCCTCCAGACGGGCACGACGGCCGGGGCGATGCCCCGACCGCCTGACCTGCAGACAAGGTGGTTTGAACGTGCCGAGCGCCATCTGCGCGTGCCCGGCGTCGTAGACGTACGCGAAAACAAGATCGCGAATCATGCGCTTGCTCTCTGACGTGCCCTCGAAGATGGTGCAGCTTCGTAGATGTGCTGGCAGTTACCACAGGTAGATGGCCTGATAGCCAATCACACGTCAGCACAAACTCAGCACCGCTGCACAGCATGACAGCAACCCCTCTGCCCTTATGTATTACGTCTGTCTAAGCTCGGCTTAATTGGTTGCCTCGAGCCCGCCTGGCTCTCAGGAGATTCCGGCCGCCCGGTAGAAGACCTTCGTGGTCAGCGACCTGGCACCGAGTGCCTGGTAGAAGGCCTGCGCGCCGGCATTGCCGGTGTCGGTCGTCCACTCTACGCGGGAGCAACCCGCGGCAGCGGCAATAGCGAACAGGCCCTCCATAAGAAGCCTGCCCGTGCCGGCCCGGCGGCAGCCCGGGCGACGTAGAGCTCCTTCAGGTACAGGCCAGCCGAGAGACCGTCGGCCGGCCAGAGAAATGAGTAGGAGGCCAGGCCGGCCAGCACGTGCCCGTCCCAGGCGAGGAGCGCGCGGGCCAACGGCGGATCTGCGAACAACGCCGCTCTCACGGCGGCAGCCCGCCCCTGTGCAGTGCCTGCCGTGAGCTGCCCTGGCCGGTCGGCTGCCGTGCTCGTCGACAGCATCGATGCAGCAGTACAAGTGGCTGACGCCTGGGCGGCCGAGCACCTGGAAGTGCTGACCCGCGACGCCGCCGCCGTGGCTGGCGCGGGTTCACAACGCCGGAGCGGTGTTCGTCGGGCCGTGGTCGCCCGTGACGCTCGGGGACTACCTGGCCGGGTCCAGCCATGTGCTGCCGATCGGCGGCACCGCGCGGTTTGCCAGCGGCCTGTCGGCCCGGGCCTTCCGGAAGATGATGTACGTCGTCTGCTACGACCGGCAGGCACTGGCCAGGGCCGCCGGGCACATAGACGCCATCGGCGCCGCTGAGGACCTGCCCGCGCATGTCGCGGCGGTGCGGGCACGGGTCCCGCGCTCGCAGTAGCCGGGCCGGCTCATCTGCCCGCGGGCGCGGGATCGCTGATCACGTCGAGGAACCTGCCCAGGCGGTCCCGGAAACCCCGCCTCGCCCCGGCCGTCACTGGCGTCTCTCCTGCGGCGAGGCTGACGAGGTGCTGGGCTATCTCGAAGGCCGCCTGCTGGTCATGCGGGACGATGACGCCGTCAGCGGCCAGCAGCTGCGGCCGCCACAATGCCGGAGCCGCGGGCTCGGCTGGCTTGCTGATCACTGTCAGCGTCTCGTGCGCGAGCTGGCGCAGCTCGCGGTCGCCGGACTCCATCGCCAGCACGACCGTCCCGGCACGGCGGGCGTCATCAACCCGGCTGAGCAGCCCCTCAGAAGCCGGATCCGGGGCGACCACGAGCACCGTCTCACCGCGCCCGGCGGCCTCGATCCTGCTCAGGCCCACCGCCAGGTGCGGCAGAGCACCGGGCGGGACCCGGTGCCGGACAAGCACCGGCGCCAGCTCCGGCACCCCGGCCAGCCGGGCCTGCTCGTCCAGGTGCGCGGTCAGGTGCCAGGGCTCCTCAGCCGGCGTGCCGACAATCAGCAGCCCGCCCGTGCCATGGCCCGCCGAGCGCAGCGCTGATGCGAAGACCCGGGTCTGCCGCGTCCACGCCGTCCCCTCCAGCAATTCGCGCAGCAGCCGCGACCGCCCGTCATCCACCTGCGCCGCCTTCCCCGCACCGCGGACCTGGTCCCCGGCAGGCACGAAAAACCTGACGATGTGTAACTGAGACGGTACCGCTGGTAGCGGTCCGGTGCTCGTCCGCAGCGACGCTCATCAATTCGCGCTCACCGGCCAGCCCGCCGGCCGGGGTACCGCTGTCGCCTGCGGCTGGGTTCTCTGCGCTGGAGCGAATTTCTCATGCTGACCGGGTGATGCAGCGGAATCCTAGGTGGGACATGCCGGACTCAACAGGCTGGGCCTGCCGGGCCGCGGGACGGTAGCGCTGGCAGTAGTTCTGCGCGCACAGGTGCGATCCGCCTTTGATGACCCGCCGCGGGATGCGAGCGGCGCCTGGCTCGCGGGTGTCGTAGCTGCCGCCGGCGCCGGTCACGCGGGGGTTGGCCGGCGGGCCGCAGCACGCATGCAAGGTGGCAGCGGTGTGGTCAGCGCGGTAGAAGTCGGCGGTCCATTCCCAGACGTTGCCCGTGACGTCATACAGGCCGTACCCGTTAGGCGGGTAGGAGCGCACCGCGGTGGTGCGCTGCCCGGCCGCGGGCTTGAGGTTCTGCCACGGGAACTCGCCGATCCAGTAGTTGGCCAGCTGCCGGCCCATGGGGGCGAGCTGGTCACCCCACGCATACAGCGCGCCGTCCAGGCCGCCCCGGGCGGCGTACTCCCACTCGGCCTCGGTGGGCAGCTGCTTTCCGGCCCAGGCGGCGTAGGCGGCCACGTCCTCCCAGCACACGTGCGTGACCGGGCGCAGCTCCCGCCCGGCGATGCCCGACCACGGCCCCTCGGGATGCGCCCAGTCAGCGCCGGGCACATACCGCCACCATGTCTTCCAGTCCGACAGGTCCGCGGGGCCACGGGTGGGGGCGAACACCAGCGAGTCTGGCACCAGCAGGGCCGGGTCGGCACCGGGGTACCGGGCGGGGTCGAGCGGCCGCTCGGCGACGGTGACGTATCCCGTCGCCTTCACGAAGCGGCGGAACTGGGTGACAGTGACCAGGTTCTCATCGACCCAGAACCCGTCGACGCTCACCTGATGGGGCGGCCCTTCCTCCGGGTAACCAGGCAGGTCCGAGCCCATCCAGAACGTGCCGCCCGGCACCCGGGTCATTCCCCGCGCCGGTGCGGCGGCCGCCGCAGCCGCCGTGCCCGGCTGGCCGCGGGCCTGCCGGGTCATCGAGGTCCCCTCGGCACTGGACGCTCTGCCGTCACGATCACTATCTCCTGCCGTGAGCCGGTGTTGTCACCCCGCGCTGCGGGTCACGCGTCCGCGGCAGGCTTGCCGCGGACGCGGCGCTACCCTAGCGGGGGCGCCTGCCGGATGAGCATGGTCAGCGCGCCGTCGGCGTGGATGAGCTGGTCGTAGGTGCCGGTCTCGGCGACGCGGCCTTGTTCGAGGACAATGAGCCGGCCGGCCAGGCGCATGGTGGAGGGCCGGTGGGCGATGACAATGGTGGTGGTGCCGGCCGCGACGCGGCGCAGGGCCTGGTGCAGGTCGCGCTCGGCTTCGGCGTCGAGATTGCTGACCGCCTCGTCGAGCACCAGGATCGGAGCCCGCCGGAGCAGCGCGCGGGCGATCGCGACGCGCTGCCGCTGCCCGCCGGACAGGCTGGTGCCGCGCTCGCCGACGAGGGTGTCCCAGCCGTCGGGAAGAGAATCGATGAACGGGGTGACGCCGGCATCGCTGGCGGCGCGCTCGACCTCCTCCTCGGTAGCCTGGGGCCGGGCGATCGCGACGTTCTCCCGGATGCTGGCGTGGAACAGGTGGATGTCCTGTGGTACGACGGAGATCTTCGCCCGCAGCTCGTCCTGGACGTACTCGCGCACGTCGTGCCCGCCGACGAGGACGGCTCCGTCTGCGGTGTCCCACAGCCGCAGCAGCAGGCTGACGCAGGTCGTCTTGCCGGCCCCGGAGTGCCCGACCAGCGCGACGGTGCTGCCCGGCTCGATGCTGAAGCTGACATCGCGCAGCGCCGGCGCCAGGTACGGCCGGTAGGCGAAGGTGACGCCGGCGAACCGGACGCTGGCCGTGGCCGGTACCGGTGACGGCCCGCTGTTCGTGTCGGTCACCGTGGGCTGTGCCTGTAGCAGGGCGCTGATCCGGTCGGCGGCGGCGGCGACCTGACCGATCTCCTGGATCGCCGCCGACAGGCTGATCAGCGGCAGGAACGCCCCGGTTGCCAGGACGATCACGACCGGCAGCTCGGCGCGGCTGATCGCGCCGTGCAGCTCCAGCGCCGTCGCGGCGGCGAAGCTGGCGATGACGGCGAGCGCGACCAGGACGTCAGTGGCGGCCTGCTCGATGCCGGCCCGGCGGCCGTGGGCGACGCTGGCGCGCAGGATGCTGCGGTGCTGCCGCCTGATCCCGGCGATGGCCAGCTGCTGCGCGCCGGCGGCCAGGATCTCGCGGGTGCCCTGTACGGTGTCCACCACGCTGGCGCCCAGGTCGCCGAGTTCCTCACGCAGCTGCTGGCCCTGCACGCGGGCCCGGCCGAGCAGCCAGGAGGGCACGGACCAGACGGCCACCACGAACGGCAGCACGACCAGAACCAGCAGCGGATGAATGATCCCGAGCGCGACCAGCGCGAGCGCTGGGATCGCCAGCGCCGCGACCACGGGCGGGGCGACGTGCGAGGTGAAGATCTCCAGCAGCTCCACGTCGGCGACGCTGGCCCGGGCCACGTCGCCGCTGCGCCGCTGCAGCAGGTACGCCGGCGCCAGGTCGGCGAACCGGCGGTAGAGAAGCAGCCGCAGGTCGTGCAGGATGCGGAACGACATCGCATGCGTGACGTACATGTCCGCGAACCCCAGCGGGCCCAGCGGCACGACGATCCCGGCGATCAGCCAGACCAGCGGCACCAGCTGCGCAGTCCCGGCCCCGGAGATGGCCCTGCCGACGATGACCGCCCCGACGACGGCGGCGGCGATGGTGGCCGCGTGGATGAGCACGTGCACCGCGATGGCGGCCAGCACCCACCACCGGTACGGTCGCAGCAGGCCTGCGACCGGCCGCAGGCTGGCCGCCAGGTGTCCGGCCGCGCCCCGCCGGCGCCGGGTGCCAGGGGCCTCAGCGGCAGCGGGCGCGGCGATGTCGGTCACGTCGTGGCCTGGGCGGCGACGAGCCGCGCGTAGCGGCCCTGGCGGCGGATCAGCTGCTGGTGGCTGCCAGTCTCCACGATCCGGCCGTGATCGAGGACCAGGATCTGGTCCGCGTCGCGGACCGTCGACAGCCGGTGCGCGATCAGCAGCGTGGTGCGGCCTTGGCGCAGCGGCTGCAGCGCGGCCAGGATCGACGCTTCCGCGGCCACGTCCACGTTCGAGGTCGCCTCGTCCAGGATGAGGATCGGGGAGTCCTTCAGCAGGGCCCGGGCGATCGCGATGCGCTGCCGCTGCCCGCCCGACAGCCGCAGCCCTCGCTCGCCGACAACCGTATCCAGCCCGTCGGGCAGCGCGTCCACGAAGCCGGCGGCGTCGGCCGCGGCAACAGCGGCGCGCAGCCGGTCGTCGTCAGCGTCCGGGCTGGTCATGGTGAGGTTGTCACGGATGGAGGCGTGGAACAGGAACGTGTCCTGCGGGACGACGGCCATGAGCCGGCGCACCTCATCAGGGTGCAGGCCGGCGATGTCGGTGCCGTCGATCCGGATGCGGCCGTCATGCGGGTCGAAAAACCGCAGCAGCAGCCCGGCGATCGTGGTCTTGCCGGCCCCGGATGCGCCGACGATCGCCAGGCTCTGGCCGGCGCCGGCGGTGAAGCTGACCGACTCCAGCACCCTCTGGCCTGGCCGGTAGCCGAAGCTCACGTCCTCGAACGTCACCACGGGCGCCCCGTCGCGCACCGCGGGCGAGACACCGGCCGCCGCCACTGTGGCCGCTGCACCCGGCATGGTCTGCAGGATCGCGAACGCGCGCTCGACCTTCGACATCCCCCACACCGCCGAGTGCATCGCGTCGTGGATCTCCCGCGCGGGCCGGAAGCACTCCCCGGCCAGCAGCAGGATCACCAGCAGCTGCTGGGTGCTGACCTGCCCCGCCGCCAGCCGGAACCCGCCCACCGTCAGTCCCGCCGCTACCCCGGCCGCGGCGGTCATCGCCATGACCCCGGTGAAGATCCCCGACACCGAGATCAGCCGGATCGCCGCGTCCCGGACCGCGGCCGACCGCGCCGCCAGTGCGCGGCCCCGCTGCCCGGTCACGCCGAGCATCTTCAGCGTCGTCATGCCCTGCAGGTTGTCGACGAACTCGGCCGACAGCGGCCGGTAGCTGTCGGACCAGAACCGCATCCGCGGCCCGAGCGCCCGGTACTCCGCTGACGGGATAAACATCACCGCGGCGGCGAAGACGGCGATGCACGCGCCGGTCGGCGGGTCGATGACCACCACCGTCGCCACGATCGCCGCAGCCGACAGCGACGCGGCGATCACCTTCGCCAGGAACAGCCGGAAGTAGGCGTCCAGCCGCTCGACGCCGTCGACGAGCACCGCCTCCAGATCGCCGGAGCGTTCCCTGCCGAGCCAGGCGGGCCCGAGCGTGAGGATCGCCGACACCAGCCGCACCCGCAGCCCGGTGGTGATGCGGACCGAGGCGCCTGCCATCGCGGCGCCCTGGACCACGATCGCAGCGCCGCGGAGCAGCGCGAACCCTGCCGCGGCGGCGATCCAGGGCAGCACCGTGCCCCAGTGACCGGTCCGCAAGATGGTGCCCAGCCCGTAGGCGAGCGTGACGCCCTGCCCCACCCGGGTCGCCGCGATGATCAGGCCGAGGGCGACCGATAGTGCCAGCGGCTTCCGTTCCCCGCTGGCGAGGGCCAGCAGCCGCCGGTCGAAGGCACGGGCGTGCCGCGCCCCGGTCGCCGGGGTCAGCCCGGCTGCCGCTGCGCTCGCCTCCGCCACGGTCGCACCGTAAGCGCGAAACCTGCGCAGATGCAACTAGTTTGCGAGAAGTGACTCGCCAGGCCGGGTGCATGCTGGCCGCCGTGGCGCCCTCCCTGCCCCGGCCACGCAGTCAGTGGCGATTCAGGCCTGCGGGCGTGCGCAGGCGACCGGCGCGGCGGGCGCACCCGTGAACGCATCAGCCGCTGCCCGTCCCGCGGGTCAGCTGCCCGGCGGTGACCCGTGCTCGAGATCCCCGGCCGGATCGCCGGTCGCCAGTGCATCCAGCAGCTCAGCCGGCCGCAGGCACTGCCCGCCGGCAATAACCAGGTCCACGCTGGCCGGGCCGGTCCCGGCAGTGAGCGGGTCAGCGCTCCAGACGGCCATGTCGGCGATCTTGCCGGCCTCAATGCTCCCGATCTGGCCGGCCAGCCCGAGCGCATGCGCGGCACTGGTCGTGGCTGCCGCCAGCGTCTCGCGGGCGGACAGGCCGCAGGTCCGCAGCAGCGCGAGCTCGCGGTGCAGGCCGAACCCCGGCAGCAGCTCACCGAGGCTCGCGCCGTCGGTGCCGGCCACGATAACCACGCCAGCCTGCGCGCACCGGGCAACGAATTCCTTCCGCTTGGCCAGCATTCCGGCTGCGGCACCCCGGAGCGCCTCAGGAACCGCGAACTGGGACTGCGCCGTGTAAGCGGCCCACTTGCGGAAGGTGGCCTCCGGGAGCCAGGAGTTGTCAGGATGGTCACGCTGGGCGGCCAGGCCCGCGCCAAAGACCACCTCGTCCACCAGCAGGGTCGGATCCAGGGTCACCTGATGGTCGGCCAGCACCGCGATCAGGTCTGCCAGCCAGCCAGCGTCCAGGTCGATCAGCTGCCACAGCGTCGGCTCGCGTTCCCCCAGCGGCAGCGCGTCAAGCTGCCGGGCCTGACTGGCGGGCAAGAAATCCAAACCCGTGATCCGGATGTGCTCCAGGCCGGTCATGCCCATCTCGACCGCGCGGCGCATGCTCAGGCAGCGCGGCACGTGCCCTATCACCGGCAGGCCCGCATCGGCGGCCGCGCTGATGATCGCGGCGAGCACCTCCTCGGTGATCCCGTTGTAAACCTTGATGCAGTCCATGCCCTGCGCTGCCAGGTGGGCGACCGCAGCCCGGCCGCGCTCGGGCGTGTCCGCCAGGATCCGCCCGGCAGGGCCAACCGGCGGGTTCCCGTCCAGGATCTCGCCGGAGGCCAGGATGCGCGGGCCCGGCCTGCGGCCGTCGCGGACCGACTCGCGCAGCAGCCGCTGCTCGGCGGCGGGACCGCCAGGGTCGCGGACCGTCGTGACGCCGCAGGCCAGCAGGAACTCCACCGGCACGTCGTCCGACAGGGGGGTCAGATGGCAGTGCATGTCGACCAGGCCCGCCGTCAGCCAGCGACCCGAGATATCGCACCGGACCGCTGCCGGCGGAACGGCCACCGCAGCCGGCGGCCCGGCTGCCGTAATCCGATCACCGCTGACCAGCACGACCTGATCCCGGCAGTACTCACCGGTTCTCGCATCGATGACCGTGCCGCCCGTCAGGGCTAACAAGTCCATGCGCGCCCCCGCTCATGCCGCGCGAGTGCCGCAGCCCGCACCTCGATCTTACGTCCAGTCCCGGGCGGGCGCCCTGGCCGAGCGTGCAGGACCATTGCCCCTGACCGGCCAGGCATGGCGTACGCCCGGTCCGTCACGGCAGGGGCCGGGCGATCCAGGTCAGGCTGGCGACCTCGGGCAGGTCCGCGGCGATAGCGCTGGCTGCCTGCCGGCCGAGGATCTCTGACTCTGCCAGGGTCAGGTCCGGCGGCAGCCATGCCTCAATCTCCACGCGGAGGCGGCGGCCGGTCCAGCGTGCCCTGGCGTGCGCGTGCTGCACGCCGGGGATGCCTCCGGCGGCCGACTCGGCGGCGGTGACGACCTGCGGGTCAACGCCGTCGGCGAGGCGGCGCGCGACGTCGGCAGTCACCTGGTACCCGACATGGCAGATGAACAGCGTGACGGCCATTCCGGCGACCGGATCGCCCCAGCGCTGCCCCGCGGCCACTGCGATGAGGCCCGCCAGCGCCCCGGCTGACGACAGCGCGTCCAGCCACGAGTGCCGGGCATCGGCGAGCAGCGTGCCGGAGCGGATCCGCCTGCCAGTGACCAGCTTGTACCGGGCGACGGCATGGTTGCCCACCATGCCCAGCACCGCGCCCGCAACCCCGACACCGACGTGCGCGGTGCTGCCGTGTTCCAGGAGCTTGCGGATGCTCTCCGCGCCGGCGAACACAGCACTGGCCCAGATCACCACCGCGATGCCGATGCCGGCCAGATCCTCGGCACGGTCCAGCCCGAACGGGTAGCGCGCCGACGGCCCGCGCCGCGAGATCCGGAACCCGGCGAACACCACCGCGCTGGTGGTCACGTCCGACAGGTTGTGGATGGCATCGCCGAGCAGACCGACAGAGCCGGTCAGGACCGCGATAGCCAGCTCGATCAGGCCGGTGGCGGCCAGGCCTGCCGCGCTGACCGCCACCGCGTTGTTCGCCTGACGGCGCTCCGCGACATCGTCACGTGCCAGCGGCAGCGGCAAGGTGGCGACCGGCTCGCGCTGACCGGTGATCTCGTGCATGACCCCAAGCATGCCGGCCCGGCAGGCATCCGCGCCACCAGGCCAGGCAACTGCACTGCAGTAGCAGCAAGCAGGCAACTACAGCCTGCCAGGCTTATGGTGTCCTCATGAGCGCGGTCACCGACGATGTGCTGGCGCTGCTGCGCGAGCACGGCGGCCGCACGACGCCGGCGAAGCGGCTGCTGATCGAGACGCTGCAGGCCAGCCGCGGCCACCGCACCGCCGAACAGCTCGCCGCGCAGGTACGAGCCCGGGCGCCGGACGTGCACCTGACGACGATCTACCGGAACCTGGAGGAGCTGGAACGGCTGGGCGTCGTCGAACGGACCTATGCCGGTCACGGCCCGGCCAGCTATCACCTCGCCGGCATCCCGCACGGGCACCTGGTCTGCCAGCAGTGCGGGTCGCTCACCGAAGTGCCAGCTGCACTGTTCGACACCCTGGCAGCCTCTGCCCGGCAGGAATTCGGCTTCGCCGTCAGCCCCGGTTACCTGGCAGTGGCCGGTCACTGCGCCAGCTGCCAGGAGCGGTGCACGCCGGCCGGCTAGCGGCAAAGACCGCACGGCAGGCGCCCACCTCATCCAGACAGCTCCGTCTCCTGGTAGTTAGGCTGGCCCGCGGCCGCTCTGGCCGCCTCCTGGCGGACGCGGCGGCCTGACCAGCCCGCGACCAGTAACGGAGGACCGCGCTCGCAGCGACATCCAGGCGGCGCACCGGATCCGCCGGCCGCGCGGCGGCGATGGCAAGTCCAGGTCCGCGGGGTGGCAGCCAGGCTGACGGGCTGTCATCGGCACAAGACCAAGGCCCCTGCGGGAGATGTCGTGCGCGAGGCGGCGCGAGCGCCGCAGGAGCCGCCCGAGCCGGCGAAGTCACTGCACGCGCTCCCATGCGGCTGTGACATGGCTTGCACGCGGCAGCATTGCATGTCTGCGCCCGCTGCGCGCTCTGACCCACTGCTGGTTATAGTTGCGAACAAGTGGCAACAACTTATTATGCGCAACTGAGTGAGGGAGCAACCGAATGCCCGTATACACGCTTCCCGACCTGCCCTACGACTACGGGGCGCTGGAGCCGGCCATGACCGGCGAGATCCTCGAGCTGCACCACTCCAAACACCACGCCGCCTACGTCAAAGGCGCCAACGACACCCTCGAGCAACTCGCCGAGGCCGGCGAGTCCGCCAGCCCGGTCACCACCGTCGGGCTGGAAAAGACGCTGGCCTTCAACCTCTCCGGCCACGTGCTGCACTCGATCTTCTGGCAGAACCTCTCACCCGACGGCGGGGACCGGCCCGACGGCGACCTCGCCACCGCCATCGACGAGTACTTCGGCTCCTTCGATGCGTTCAGCAAGCGGCTGTCGACCGCGACCACCGGGGTGCAGGGATCTGGGTGGGGTGTGCTCGGCTACGAGCCGCTGTCAGGCCGGCTGATCATCGAGCAGCTGTATGACCATCACGGCAACGTCGGTATCGGTTCCACGCCACTACTGGTGTTCGACGCCTGGGAGCATGCGTATTACCTGCAGTACCGCAACGTCCGGCCGGACTACGTCAGCAAGCTGTGGGGCCTGGTGAACTGGTCCGACGTCGGCCGCCGCTACGCCGACGCCCAGGCGCGGCGGCCGCTCACTGCCGGATGACTGATCCGGCCGCCGCGGCGTTCCTGGCTGCTGCAGACGCGGCGCAAGCCGGGGCGGGAATCATCGCCGCGCGTCACCGGGGCGACCTGGCCAGCGCCGACGCTCTCCTGGCCGGCCACGATGACCGGGCCAGGGCCGCCGGGTTCCTGTTCCTGGCCGACCTGGCCGTGGCGCTGCTGGCAGCCGCCGAGGGCCGGCCCGTCGATCAGGTCGCCGCAGACCTGAGCCTGCAGATCGCCGCCTGGTCCCCCGGAACCTGTCAGGACGGGCCATGACAGGGCCGGTGCCCGGCACCGCTTAACGCCATCAGGAAGTGCCGCTGACCGGTCGCTTCTCCAGCGCCGGTGACGGGGTGTGCTCAACCGGGCCGAGGGGGAAGAGCAGGCCTGGAGATTGCTCAGCTTGGCTATCAGAGCGCTGATGGCCGCAAACTCCGCCCTGTATGCCGACAGCGGCCTCGACCTGCTGGAACCGGGCGCCCCGCCGCGTCAGATGCGCAACATAAGTACTTGCAACTCTTTCGCAGAATGCGTTAGCGTGCCGGCAAGCCACTTTTTCTCGCCGTGCCGACCGGAAGGTTCCCCCGTGACCGCTGTCGCCACGACCCGCGCGCCCGGCCTGGGCAAGATCATCCGTGAGTCGTTCGCCTCCATGAGCGCGGTGGAACGCCGCCGCACCCTGGGCATGTACGGGTCGATCCTGCTGCTGCACGCGCTCGGGTTCGCCCTCTTTATTGCGATCGTGCTGCCCGCGCACTACCGGTTCTTCGGCATCGGGCTGTGCGTGACGGCCTACACCCTGGGGCTGCGGCATGCCTTCGACGCCGACCACATCTCGGCGATCGACAACACCACTCGTAAGGCCATGAACCAGCGGCAGGGCAGCGACAAGCCCCGCCCGTTCGCCTTCGGGTACTTCTTCTCCCTCGGCCACTCCACGATCGTGATCGCGATCGGAGTCGGGCTCATCATCGCCGAGAAGACCGTGCTGCCCGCCGTCACGCACTCCAACTCCTCACTGGAATCCTTCGGCGGCACCTTCGGCACCATCGTGTCGGCTTGCTTCCTGTTCCTCATCGCGATCCTCAACCTGGTCATCCTGGGCGGCATCGTGCGGGTGTTCCGCGCGATGCGGCGCGGCGAGTACAACGAGGCCGAGCTGGAAGCCCAGCTGGAGAAGCGTGGGTTCTTCTACCGGTTCTTCGGCCGGTGGATGAACACCATCGACAAGGAATGGCAGATGTACCCGGTCGGCGTGGTGTTCGGCATGGGCTTCGACACCGCCACCGAGGTGGCCCTTCTGACCGCGGTCGCGCTGGCGGCCGGGGAGCATATCCCCTGGCTGGCGATCATCGCGCTGCCGATCCTGTTCACCGCCGGGATGTCGCTGATGGACACCAGCGACGGCCTGTTCATGAACGTCGCCTACGGCTGGGCGTTCTTCAACCCGGTCCGCAAGGTGTTCTACAACCTGGCCATCACCGGCCTGTCCGTGGCGATCTGCGTCTTCATCGGCGGCATCGAGACACTCAGTCTGGTACCCCAGGACTTCCCGCATAACTTCAGCCGGACCAGCGGCTTCTGGGGCTTCATGTTCAACTTCGACATCAACAAGGCCGGGTTCGTCATCGTCGGCATGTTCGTCGTCACCTGGGCCGCCGCCATCCTCATCTGGAAGTGGGCCCGCATCGAGGAA